>Ga0307479_10002902_pt1 | contig 15581 bp, 10 predicted proteins | sample atmos_gasesECM4C_FD_203743 | JGI IMG/M metagenome (GOLD analysis project Ga0307479, IMG submission 203743) | Hardwood forest soil microbial communities from Morgan-Monroe State Forest, Indiana, United States - atmos_gasesECM4C_515 | ecosystem: Environmental > Terrestrial > Soil > Temperate... | reverse complement strand
GCTATACGGAGTGGCGATCCATTCGGCACCGGTGGTCGTCGCCAACCTGATCGTCGGCATCGCTGCGATTTCCACTTCGCTGCGTTTGATCTTCAATCGGCGAGTGGGGACGAATCCATGACGGACCTATGGCAGGGATGTCAAGTTTGCGTTTGGGGTTCTTATCAGTAAAAGCTTGATTGAAATCAATAGATTTCTTGCGTTGGACTCGTAGCGCAGAGTGCGACACTGTACAACTAAGTTCCACGAGGCACTTTGATCCGCCCCAAGCCTGGGCAAACAGCATACCAAGGACTCCGTCGTTCAATCTCACAACTCAAAGCCAGTGTTGGTGGGTTGTTAGTTCTTCATTTTCCGAGCACGACGGGGTACCAATGAGCTTGAGCAAGGCATATCTTTCGACTGTAATGGCGGTAATGGTGGCGGCTGCTCACCTGCTGGCAGCTCAAACAGATCCAGGTCCACGGCTTGCCGAAGCGTTCGCCCTGGAACGAGATGGGCAAACAAAACAATCGATCGCAGCCGTTCAGGCCCTTCTCGATTCTGGCTCCTTGAATGCACCCGACACTGGCAAGGCATGGAACATTTTGGCGCTTGCCTATGAGGATCGGGGAGACTTCGCTGACGCGCAGCTGGCCTATGAACGCGCGATTCACACACTGGAGAAATTGCCGAATCACATTAAGGATTACGCGATGGCGTTGGACGATCTTGGAGGCCTTTATCTGGCAATGGGGCACGCGGATCTCGCAGTCCGGATAAAAGAGAAGACTCTTCACCTCTACAAGAAGATCGGTGACCACGAAGGAACGGCGATCGCTTGCAGTGATCTGGCAGGCCTTGCCCTCAGTCAGCGGCGGATTCGAAACGGCAGAAAATATTTAGAGCTGGCAAGGAGGGAAGAGACGTTAGCGAGGGCCCTGGATGACGACAATCTCGCCGCAATATCTTCCATGCAAGGATGGCTCGCGCAACTGCAAGGCGATCTTTCGGGGTCGTTAACCAGCTACCAGCTCTCGCTGAGTCTGTGGCAGCGGCAGCACGGGGACGAACATGCATCCACCGGATGGGGCTACATTCTTGTCGGGAATATAAAGGCAGAACAGGGACAAACAGCCAGCGCTCTGGCTGACATGCAGCGCGGCCTTGCCATCCTTGAACGCACGCTCGGGCGACAGCACCCGCGTTACTTGAAGGCTGACATCGCCTACTTGCGCTTGCTCGAACGGACCGAAGCGCACGCGGAGGCGGCTCGCCTGAAGACCATCGCCGAGCAGGAGCTGAGGACGTTCTATCGCGAGCAGTGCTCAGACTGTACCATCAGTGCTGTAGCGTTCCACTGAAGTCTTCATGAGCGAGGCTAGAGTCCGTGTAATATGCAATGCATTCAGGCTTGAACCACTGGTCACTCGTGGCCGTAATCTCGCATCGGGGAAGGGCGCAGCGATGTACGTGGACGAAAAGGAACTTGGGCGATGATTGAAGAGCTCAGTGAGACCATCGAGGGTTTAGCACGCGTTGAGCAAGTTTGCCAGGAAGTGCGCCTCTAATTGCGCGGGCTGAAGTGCGAAAGTACGCTCATAAGCCGCTTGGGCGCGACGGTACTATTCATGCCCGCCAAGCTCGAAAGCGGCGTCCGAATTATACGATGCCCCCAGATACGCCGAAGCCGGGGGCGTAGCCGGGATCGATCTCGGTAAATTTCTCCAGCATCTTGATCGCCATGTGAAATTTGTGCTGTCCGAGCAGGTCCACACCCCGCAGGTAGTATTCCATAGGCGAGCGGATTGACCGGAGCGTCGGGCTTGATCCTCGCTGCCTCGGACTGCGACAGGTTTAGTTTTAGGTCTTTAGATGATCCTCTGCGCCACATTATCCTGGACCGTCAGTAAGTCGCCGTATTTCACGTCAATCGTGCCTCTTCCGAGGAGTTTGTCGCTCTTGAATCGATCAGCTGATAAAGTGATTCGCAGTTTGTCACGATCGTGGATGAATCGCCCTGCGACTGGTTTCTTAGAACATTCAGGGGATCTTGCGTCTTTCAGTTCGGAAGTCAGGGCGGCCACTCATCGCCGCTACTGTTCTTAGCCTGAGCCGCTGTATGGCCTGATGAATGGCGGATTGCAGTTCGGGAAGAATCAGATTCACTTCCTCAGCGTCTTTCGAGGAGGCGACCCTTGCGCACAGCTCCCGGATGCGGTCATCGAGACGACGCGAGCGCACGGAAATGAAAAAAACTCTATCCTTCACGATGGTGGCCTGGGTCTTCTATCACTGTTTCCCGGACTGTGCGATACCCTACATACTGTAGAAACCGGCCTGCTAAATTTGCTGTATTCCTGCCCCCAGGGATGGGCTGTTAACGCGCTCCGCACTGCCCCGAGCGAGCGCTTCGGTCGCTGCCAACCACCCGCCGCGCGTTCGGCATCTCAAGCCAGCATCTGGCCGCCAAAGCACTTTCAGGATGGGATGTGCCCGCGCGGTCGGTGCTGATAGTGGATGACAGCCCTGCCTTTCGCAAGGCCCTTTGTGAATTCTTCACGCTCCCCGGAGGCTTTGAAATCTGCGGCGAGGCCGAGAACGGCAGCGAGGCCATTGAAAAGGCGCTGCTGCTTCAACCCGCACTGATTGTGACCGACCTTTCGATGCCGCTTATGAATGGCCTGGAGGAAACGCGGATTCTGAAGAAACTCATGCCCGCCGTGCCGATCATCATCTACACCGCTCACAGCGGCCCGATTGTTGAGAAGGATGGGTTGGAGGCGGGGGCATCCGCCGTCATTTCCAAATCGGATGATCTGGCGGTGCTCATCGGCAAAGCACGCGAACTGCTTGACAGAATCGCCGCGTGACTACTTCGCTTCCTCAAAGTAGAAAACAAAGCCGCCGTCACTGTCCGGGCGAGGCCCCTGTTTGCCTTACGGTGACGAACACATTCAAGACGTTCTCGTTGAGGAAGGCCACAGCCTTCTTACGCCTGCTCCAGAGTCGTCCCGCCCAGCAGGTCGAACCCCAGCACCGTGTTGTTCAGCACCGCGATTGTCTGATGGTAACGCTCGACAATGATTTGCGGCTTACCATCGGGGTTTGATTGGGAGTTTTGCAATCACCGCCTCTGCGCCGGCTGAACCCGAAAAGTCCGCCACAATGCCATCAACCTTGGCCGCTCTAGCGTGTGATCGGATTGCCGCCGTCGCCGCATCTACCCGCTGCTGCGTGCGGCCGTTCGCGTAGACATGCGCACCTTCGCTCGCAAGCGACTTGGCGATCGCAAACCCGATCCCCGCCGTCGAGCCCGTCACCAGCGCGATTTTCCCAGTAAGTTTCAGATCCACTTCATTCTCCGATAGAAAACCCGTGCTCTTTTGATTCACAACCCTCGCCAAACGGTTCCACCGCCGCTATTGATGAATTCTTGGTTGCCTGTTGACGCATTCATTATGTTGTTGTTGGCTCTGCCTCAGCCGCCTGCTCCCTGTCTCCGGTCGTTTCCCATTTGATCCACTTGAGATCCAGCACAAAGATGGAGTAGAAGACTGGGACCAGCAGCAAGGTGATGAAAGTAGCGACGGCCAGTCCGCCGATCTGGGCGTAGCACAAGGGCTTCCAGAGCGGGCCACCTTCGAGTGCGAGAGGAAACAAGGCAAGGATCGTCGCCGCCACGGTGATCATCACGGGTCGAATACGCTCAATCCCGGCATCGGGAAGGGCGCGTTCCAGCGGCTCGCCCTTTTCGTGCATCTCCTCAATGAAGTCGAACAGCACGATGACATGGCTTACGATTACGCCGATGAGACTGGCCACTCCAAGAAATGCCATGAAACCAAACGGCGTTCCCATGATTGCCAAAGCGATTAGTGCACCAATCGCTCCGTAGGGAGCGGCCGCGAAGACCAGCAACGGCTTGACGGCATTATTGAACTGAACCAGCAACGCCAAGTAGATCCCGACCAGAGAAATCAGAAGAACGACGGCGAGATTCGTGAATCCATCAACTTGCTTTGCCTTTTCGCCGCCGATCTGCAATTGATAGCCTGGTGGAAGACTTTTCTTGAGAGCAATCAGTTTAGGTTCGATCGGTCCGAGTAGCTCCGATGCGAGGACACCAGGCGCCGGAAAGCACAGGATGGATAGGGTGCGGAAATGTTCGCGTCGCCGAATCCGCGCCGTCTCGAGGATGTCTTTCAGAGTCGCCACTGACAGCAATGGGACTTTGACATTCTCTTGCGATGAGTTGACGTAGAGATTTTCGATCTGGGAAAGCCGTGCGCGATCCTGCGGCCGGAGGCGGACAACGATCGGGATATCCTTATTCCCCTCCTTATATACACCCACCGGATTACCGCTGATTGCGGCAGAGGTGGACGTTGCAACATCGGCGTTCGTAATGCCAACCAGGTTGGCGCGATCAGGATCAATCTCGATCTTCATCTGTGGGCTGTCGGGGCTCCAATCGTCCCTCAACACGGCAATTCCAGGCGATTGTCGAACGATATCCATGGCTTGCGACGCGATCGCCCGAAGGGATCGGATATCCTCGCTTTCGGTTCGCGGGTCGGTATCTGCCTGGCCTGTAATAAGGACCTCAACAGGAGTCTCGACTGGGTTCGTTTGCAGCTGTCGCACCGTGATCCATGCTCCGGGGACCTGTTTATTGAGCTCATCCTGAAGAGGTCCAATCAGCTTTGGAGTAGCCTCCTTGTCGCGCACCTGCACAATAACCTGCGCATAGTTGGTCTGGGTCGCTTCGGGAGAGATGGAAAACCAGAAACGTGGTCCGCCGCCCCCAATGAAACTCGTCACGGAAGTAAGCAGGTGCTCAGGTCCCTTCTCTTTTGGTCGGCCTTCAGGAGCGCCTTCAATAACCTTGCGCACTACCTGCTCCGCCCTCATTGCAGTATCGTTGGTCGCGCTCAGGGGAACATCATTGGGCAGCCAGATGTCGAGATAAAACCAATACTGGACATCCTCAGGAAAAAATTGGGACTTGAGGTGTGAAGCGGCGAACGCTCCTATCAGCAAGAACACGAAGGAACCGAGCAGAACGTACCAGCGATGTTGAATTGCCCGGCCTACCAGCCGGTTATAGAAGCCATAAAAGCCCCGCTCGCGCTTCTCTTCTATAGTGGATTCTTTCGTGGCGGGCGGCCGCTGAATGTAGTAACCCAGCAGCGGAACGAACGTCATCGCAACCACCAAAGCACAGAGCAGCGCCGTGGTCATGACGATGGGAAGGCTTTTGAGAAACTCTCCGGTATTGCCGCTGAGCATGAGGAAAGGAAGATAGGCGATGATGTTCGTCAGAGTGGCGTAAAAGATAGCCGTAGCCAGCTTGGTCGGACCCAGCCACGCTGCTACATGACGCGGCAATCCTTCCGCGAGGCCACGTTTGATACCGTCGCCAGCCACTACAGGAACGTCCACCAGCAGACCTAAAGCGATGATGAGAGTCGCCACCGACACTTGCTGTAGGTCAATTTCTAACATGTAGGTAGCGCCAAAGGTCATGGCGAGTGTGATCGGAATCGCCAGCGCCATGATCAGCGCGAGACGCCATTCCCAAAATCCAATCAGCGAGACTCCGACTACCAGGATGATCGCTTCCGCCAGGGCGCGCAGGAAAAGATGAATGTTCTCCTTAACCTGCAATGGCTGATCGGAGGTGTGCGCGATGATGAGATCCGTCGGAAGAATCTGTTTAAGGTGTGCAAGTTTCTCATCGACCGAATGACCGAAGTTTGCGATCTGTTGCTGATCGCGCATATAGATCGCCAACGTGACGGCACGACTGCGCTGCCATTGTCCAGTGAAGTCCTGCCACGTGTAATAGTTAAGATAGGTGGCAGGAGCTTGATAGCCGGCGAAAATCTTGACCAGGTCCCGCAGATAAACCGGAGCTCCAGTCGAGGTCTTAGCGACGGCAACCTCCCCAATTGCTTCTCTGCTTTCGAACTGGCCGGAAGGATTGATGATGATCTGTCGCTGGTCGGTTTCGAATGCACCTCCCGGTGCAATAATGTTGCGAGCGCGCAGGACTTGTCCGAGAGCTGCGGGCTGAAGTCCGTACTCGGCTAGTCTGTCTTGCGAATATTCCAAGTAGACCGCTTGGGGCAAAAGACCTCGCCTCTCCACTTTTGAAGTCTCTGGCGCGCCTTGCACCGTTCTCCCGATCAGGTCAGAAAAGTTGTCGAGATCGGCGTAGCTATATTTGTCGCCCGCGACATCCGTCAGCTTGGCGCGGATGTCATGAAGATTACGAATGATGATTGGAGTCCAACCGTCCGGATGCAAATCGGATCGCTGCAATTGTTTCTGAAAGAAGCTTTCCACGAAGCGCTGAATGCTCGCGTCATCCTTATCCGAAACACCATCCACAGCGACAAAACCACTCCCTTGAAGTACCTCCGGCGCGCGCAGGATTCTCTCTTCTTCTGCCTGTTGCTCGAAGAGCTGTACCGCGTCAAGCATCGTCGCCGGGGAAATGGACCGAGGGAAAGAATAGATGATCGCCACTGGCACATCGTGTTCTGTTTGTTTCCTTCTTGCCCGGACCGATTCGATTGCGGATTGGATCTCTTGCGCTCGAATATTGATTTCTGTCTGGTCTGCCTTCGGACTGGCGATGGTCAGCATGAGTGCAGCAGTGTCCCCGAAGTCGCTCTGGAAGGAGATCGGACCTGCACCTTGCGGCAGTTGGTTGTTTAGCGCGTTCAGCTTGAGATTGATGTCACTGAATTGCCTTTTGACGTCTGAGACGCTCTCGGCGAGCTGGACGTATACATAGGCGGCGCCAGGCAGAGAGACGGAGCGAACTCCATAGTCTGAAGCTGTGCCGGGATGAATCGTCTTGTTCTCGGCGACGGCATCCTCGATAGGACGAGTGACAAACTGCTCGACTTGCTGCGCGGTAGCGCCCGGCCACGAACAGAAGGCCACTGCGACTCGGACCGGAATGTCAGGATCCTTCCGCTGGGGCATGCTGTGGTAGCCAAACCAACCCCATATGAGAACGCCCATGAGCAGCACCCACGAGACCTGCGGGTGCTCTACGAAGAACCTGGGGGCGTTATGGGTTTTCTCGATTCGATCCCGGTCGTTTTTGTATGCCATGGAGTCGTCTGCCTAATGAATCGCTTGGATGGGGTCGCCATCCTTCAAAAGTTGAGCACCAACGGAGACCACTCGCTCGCCGGGTTGGACGCCTTCAACGGCGACTGAATTGTCATGGGTCGTCCCCAACTGAACTTTGCGCAAGCTGGCAACGAGCCTGCCGGCGCGATCCTGCGCGACCATCACCGCAAAGTGATCGGGTTCCGAAGGAAGCGGCACGATGGCGCTCAGCGGGATCGAGATGGAGGAATGCGGAACTTCACCCAGGCCGATCGACGCGATCATGCCCGGCTTCAAGTGACGGTCGCGATTGCTGACGGTCACTTCAACTGCGAAGATTCGGTTTCGCGTATCGGCGGCTGGGGAGATGCTTGTAACCCGCCCCTTCACGGGAGCGGCATCATTCTCTGTTTGGATCGTCAGTTCCTGCCCTAAACGTACGAGACTGAGAACGTAGTCCGGGGCACCAAAGGCGACCTTTACGCGACCGATATCGGCGATGGTAAAGGCATTCGTGGACGGCGAGACCAGACTCCCTAGATCTATATTTCGGCTGAGGATGTACCCGGAGAAAGGAGCCTTCAGGTCGGCGTCTCCCAGAGTCAATTGCGATTGAAGCAGCGCGGCCTTGGCATTGTCCATTGCAGCGCGCGTTGCATTGAAGGCCGCCTCCGACTGATCGTAGTCTGGCTTGGTGATGCTTTGCGTCGAATAGAGCGCTTTCGCGCGCTGGAAGTCTTGATCGGCCTTAGTGTGTTGTGCGGTAGTTTGATCGAATTGGGCTTGCGCCTGTGCCACTTGATTCTGCAGGTCTTCCCGGCGAATGTGCGCAAGGGTGAGACCTTCTTCCACGTAATCTCCCGTTCCGATGTTGCGAGTTCGCCCGTCCGCTCCTCGCACCTCCCTTACATTCGTCACATAGCCGGATGATCGAAACATCAGGTCTACCTGCGCGTAGGGGAGAATGGACGCGGAATAGCGCAGTATCTCTTCGCTCGTTTGGGGCGCCGCGACGGTCGTGAGCCGGACGGCCCTCGGCGGCTGCGAAGGTATCTGCGACTCGTGACTACATCCGCCCAATGCTCCTGTCACCAATAGGACAAAGAGGGTTAGTGGTGTGTTCAGTCTGTGACACGGGATCGTGAAGGCCTTCATGGCTCTACTCCTCACCCAGCGATTTCTGGAAATCAGCGCGCGCGCTCCAATAGGCGAGAACCGCCTGATGGTATTGGCTCTCCGCATCGGCGAGCGAAGACTCTTGCTTTAGCAAATCACTGAGCAGGATCGCTTGCTGGGAATATGCTTCCTTTTGGTTCCGCATCTTCTCGATCTCGGCATCACGGATTGCCTCTGTGACCGCAAGGTGCGAGCACGCTTCTCGGAGATGCCTAAACTTCGAATTCACATCAAGAAGAATTTGTTCGCGTGTGTCCTCAAGGGAGAGTTCCTCCTGCTGCTCTGCAACCGCGGCTTGTCGAACTTTATGACGCTTCTCTCCCCAATCCCACGGCTGCCAGGTAAGCAAGGCGCCCACGGAGCCTATGTTTTGCGGCAGAAAATTGATGTTTGCCGTACTGAAGTAGCCCGCCTGAATAGCGATATCCGGTATGTAATGTGTTTTCTCGCTCTTGGTCGAAAGCTCAGCCTGACGAACACGATTTGCCGCCAGTTTCACCTCTGGACGATGTTCGAGTGCGGTCGCCCGGGCGGCAGAAAGATCCTCCTGCTCAGGGAACGTCGCTGGAACGAGTTCAACCGAAAACTCCGTCTGCACGCTGCGACCCAAGAGGTGATTAAGGGCCTCTTTGCTGTCTGCAAGCATGTCTTCGATTGTGGTCAGCTGATAAGTCGCCTTGGCTAGTTCGGCTTTGACACTCAATCTGTCGGCTTTGAGAGCAGCTTGTTGGTCGAAGCGACGGTCGGTGAGTTGCAGCAACTCCTCCAGATACTTCACCACCGATTGTTGGGATTCATACTGGATCTGCGACTGGAGAACTTGATAATACGATTGGCGAACATCATCGGCTAGCTTCTGTTCACGTTGGTCGAAGGACAACTGCGCCGCGTCAACCTTGAGCCGCTGGTCCGCGATGGATAGATGGATGCGAATGAGTTGCGTAAGAGGCTGGGTTGCTGTGACCGAGGCAATCGCGATTGGACGAGCAGGCGTATGAAGATCAGTGTTGGATCCCGGAATCGGTCCCGTCCCGGGGAAAGTACCGAATTGCCCTTTCCTGATTGAGAAATCGAGCGGTGCAAGCAACTGGGCCGCAAGCACGGAAGTGTCGAACCGAGGATACAAATGCGTCTTGGCCTCGCCTAATGCCTCACGCTGTTTGCCTACGTCAAGTCCGAATTGCTTGAGGTCTCGATTCTTGGATTTGGCCAATTGGAGCGCTTCGTCGAGCGTGAGAACCCCGCCACCGCTCGATTGCGCGCTGGCACAAGGCAATAGGCACAGTGTTGCGACGAGTACGCAGGCCATTCTTAACAGCCTTAGCTCCATCACCGCTCCCATTGACCGCTTGTGGCTCATAGCTGCTAATCGATATCGGCAAAGATTGTGTTCTTTTGCTGTGGTGAACGGCTAACTCTGTCGTCGTTCTCTCGTGATCCACTCGCGGATGTATGCTGGGCAATTCTTGAGCTGAATGCTGCCGGCTTCGCAGCGCCCCAGAAAACTGACGGTGTCTTGATCCACCAGGGTGAGATCTCTTAGGTCCAAACTAATGCTGCAACCGTTCGCTTCCGAGCTGAGCAGCGTTTTCAATTCGGCCAGATGTTCAGCGTCCATTCGGCCGCTCACGGTAAAGATCACTTCTCCGTTCGTTGCCCTCGTGATCTTGAGCATCGTCGCTGCGCTCTCTGATGTTTCTTGCCCCGCCGTTGCCTGTCGCACGTACTGTTATGGCAATCGCAGTTCCAGCCGCACAATATTCAAGCTAAAGCTCTTAGCTGGCGGTGAAATGTCGGGAGCTTCGTCAATTGCTGAAATTCCCTACAGCATTTCGGAGGCGACTTGTGCTGCGGGCGGGTAGGAATGCGGCTAGCTGACTTTGGAGGAATTAGCAGTTTTGAAGCGATACTTGTTGATCTTCAGTGATGCGATCTTCGATTCTAGCGTTGATCGATGAAGCCCCAGCTTTGCAGCGGCTCCGGAGGGACCGGACACCCGCCCTCCGCTTACGCGCAGGGCGGCCTCAATCATCTCTTTCTCCTGGGCAACAAGCTTTTGAGATAGTTCCGACTGATTTTTCGGTTCGTTTGCAAGAGGCTTCCGTGATAACCAACTCTCATCAACTGAAAAGTTCTCCGTTTCGCATACAATGACAGAACGTTCCACGACGTTCTGCAACTCCCGAATATTACCTGGCCAGGGATAGGATAGAAAAAGGTTCAGAGTCTTTGTGTTCATCCCGCGGATGGTCTTTCCTGCCTTTCTTGCGAAACGGTCGATGAAGTACTCGACCAGCAGCGGAATGTCTTCTTTTCTGTCCCGCAGAGGAGGAATCTCAACCGGAAAAACATTGAGGCGGTAAAACAGGTCGCTCCGAAATGTCCCCTCGGCGATGGCAGCCTCCAAGTCGCGATTGGTGGCGGCGATGACCCGCGCGTTTGCTCGGATAGACTGATTTCCGCCCACACGCTGAAACTCCCGCTCCTGCAGAACATGCAATAGCGTAATTTGAGTTTCCGCGGGCAGCTCACCGACCTCGTCTAGGAAAATGGTGCCTTCTTCCGCGAGCTCGAACCGGCCCAGTCGCCGTTGCGTTGCCCCCGTAAACGCCCCCTTCTCATGACCGAATAACTCCGATGCAATCAAAGAAGCAGGAATTGCAGCGCAATTCACACTGACGAAGGCACGGGACGACCGCCGAGATCTCTTGTGAATTGCGCGCGCGATCAACTCTTTGCCTGTGCCCGTTTCACCCGTGAGCAGAACCGTGGAATCTGTCGGCGCAACCTTGGACACGCGAGAAAGCACTGCTCGCAGGGCGGGAGAGACCCCTACGATCTCTTCAAACATGAGGGCCTGATCGATTTGCTCCCGGAGCGCCACGTTCTCGTCTTGAAGACGGTCTTTTAGATCCTTAATTTCTTCGAAAGCGTTTTCGAGTTCGGCCCTAGCTCCTTCGATTTGGCCGTAGGCAGTGGCGTTCTCTACCGCGATGGCTACCTGGTTCGCCACCTGTATAAGAAACCCAATATCGACTTGACTAAAGGGATTGTCCTCGCGGCGGCCAAGCGCCAATACACCGAGAACGACATTCCGGCTAATAAGTGGCAGGACACAGCCCGCTTTGAGACCCTCAGCGATAGCCGGCTCATTCTTTAGTCCTGACTGAAGCAGATCAGAAGCATTGCCAGCCCATGGTTTGCCGGTGCGGAAAACAAAACCGCCAAGCGACCCGTCTATGGAAATAAGCTCCTCTCGAATGAATCCCTTGCCGTCTGGAAAATCGATCACGAACGTTTGCAATCTTTTCATCTCCGTGTCTGGAAAGCAGACACTCACCAGATCGCATTGCATGATGCGCCGGACGCTAGATGAGATTGCACCCAGGAGGTCGCTGAGCTGCAAATTGGAGACAACCTGATTGGTGACATCGAGGAGCAACTGCAACCGGTCTTCCGCTCGTTTGCGGTCGTCTACATCAGTCAACAAGACGTACCAGCCGGTGATTCCATCTTCTGTGTCTCGCACAGGAAGGGCGCGAACCTGGAACCAGCGGTATACGCCATCGGCACGCCTACAGCGGTGCTCAATGTCGTAAGGTTGTCCTGTCTCGATTGATCTTGTAAACACGGCAAGCACGCGAGGGAGGTCATCCGGATGAACGGCGTCGCTAGTGGCCCAACTCTTCAATTCCTCAGCTGTTTTGCCGAAGTATTCCATCACTTGGCGATTGAGAGTTTCGACCTCACCGGCTGCGCTCATGGTGCACACGAGGCCAGGAATGGTATCGACGACCAGGCGCAAACTCTCTTCTCTGCCGCGCAGGGCTTCCTCGGCGCGCTTCCAGTCTTCAATGTCAGTGGCGACACCATACCAGCGGATCACGCGACCACTGTGATCCCGTAAAGGCTGAGCAACTGTGCGAAACCAGCGGTAGACGCCATCGAACCGGCGCACACGCTGTTCTACGTCACATGGCTCACCGGTTTCGACGGAATGGAACCACGCCTTTTTCGTTCTCTCGACATCCTGTGGATGGAGTACTTTAGCCCATCCAAAACCGACCAAGTCCTCCTGGCGTTTGGCCGTGTAATCCACAATGCCCCGGTTCAGATATTCGAGCTTCCCATCTGGACTCGCACACCATGAGAATGCGGGCATGTTATCCACGATCTGGCGAAAACTCTCTTCGCTCCCACGCAGGATCTCCTTAGCATGTAGAGACGCGTCGAAGTGCAAAGCGCTGTCCACCGCCTGCACCACTTGGTTGGCAACTAGCGAGAGAAACGCGACTTCGTCTGTGCTATAGGCATCGGCCTCTGCGCTACCCAAAGCGAGATCCCCGAGGCGCCGATCTACCGTCGTCAAAGGAACCGCGCATATCGAACGTACCCCCCGGTTCTTGAGCAGTTCGGCTACGGCTGGGAATCGAGTCTCCGTATCCAGGGAGGGAATCATCAAAGGCTGTTGATGCTGGCACACCCACCACGTGAAGGTTTCTTCTGGCGCGAGCGTTGGAACCTGGATGGGATTTCCAGCTTCGCCGTACAACGTGAGACGAACCTCGTGCGTATCTTCGTCATAGAAGCCGACGCCCATGACGCAGAAGCTCACCACCGCGCGCAACTCGCGTGCGAGAAGCCTGAAGAGTTCCTCCGAAGAGCGAATTGAAATGAGGGTTTGGGAAACGCGGAGGAGGGCTTGGTATCGTTCAGTTGCCGCCGTGATGGCCCTGCTTTGGTGGGTGTCGCTCATCAGTATCCGCGGGTTCGATTTGACAGCATTTCACAAATGTCTCAGTCCCGAGAACCGCAAAACAAAGCTAGTCAGAATTCGGGCTGTCAACAAAATACACCCACGCGGACACCGACGTCACTCAACAGCAGCAGTAGTCGACCCCCGAACCCTTCCATAATCCGATTACGGAAGAGTCGCCGAGGTGTCGCGGGGGTTGACAACACGGGTGCATCGGGTTTACGGTGTGAGTTAGTTACATAACTAACTTCTCCGAGTCGAAAAATATGCGGACGACACAACCGGACAAGCGAACGCGGCTGGTTGAGACGGCAGGAGTTCCGCCGAGCTGCGCGAGGAGGCTGTCTTGGGGGAGCGGGTCTCCCGCCGCGACTACGAGAGGGCGATCGCCGAGCGCGACCGGAAATGGCTGGGCGGAGTGGAAGAATCCGAACCGGCCCAGGACCGCGGGAGAAGCGGCGTACGCTTCTGATCGACAGCGAGCGCGAGCATCTGCTGCTTTCGTTCGCTCCTCAGCCCTTGCGGGACGTGCTCGTCACCATGCAGGACACCGGTTTGCGGCCGGACGAGGTGCTGAGGATGCGCTGGGAGCACATCGACTCGCTGCAGAAGACGGTGTCGAACCCCACCGGCAAGACGGAACGGGCCCGACGCTTGTTGCCGATCAGCGAGCGCGTGCAGACCATCCTGGGTCGCCGAAGGGCCAGCCAAAACCAGGGCTGGGTCTTCCCGTCTCCGAAGAAGCGGTCACGCACCGGGCACTTCAGCTTGAGCGCTGTCGAGCATCAGTTCGTGGACGCCCGGCGCAAAGCGGGACTGCCCGAGACGCTCGTGCTCTACTGCGCCCGCCACACGTATGCCACGGATGCACTGGCCAGGACGGGAAATGTGGCCGCGGTGATGGACGCGATGGGGCACGCCAACGTGCAGACCACGATGATCTACCAGCATCAGGGCCTGGAGCAGATTCGCGGCGCGATCAATCTCCGCAACGAGGAGAATCAAATGCACGCGCGAAGGTCGTCACACGGGTCGGAAGGGAGCTCTGGTCAAAATCTTGGTCAAAGTTCCGAGGGCGATGCAGTGGCAGTCGTGTAAGTGATTGAGAAGATGGTGAGCGCGGAAGGAATCGAACCTTCAACCTACTGATTAAGAGTCAGTTGCTCTGCCAATTGAGCTACGCGCCCGATGTTTTATTTTGAACGACTTGCAGATAATCGCTGGACCGCTTTGCCGTAACTGTCACTAGTGTTTCACTTGAGAGTCCCAGTCGCCGCATCGCGTTCGTCACGTCGGTGGCCGAGACGATGTTGTAGCGTCGAAAAACTTCCGCCGTCCTGTGCCCCGGAGATTTTCATAATGGCGCTCTCGTCGACGCCAGCAATTCTCGAGTTACTCACAGCGCTGCGACGCAGATCGTGCAGCAGCAGTCCTTTATATTTGTACCACACGTAGCCGTTCGAAAGATGTGGCCGCCTGATGACGTTGACTTACAAGCTGTCGATTGGGACGAGCTGCCGACTTCGCAAAGTGAATCCAGGCAGAGCCGAGCCTTGACAGAGGCGGTGTCAGAAAACCTACGGTCGAGATTGCAGGACGCAAATTTATTCGTCACGAACATGGGAATGGAGCGCAATTGAGCCAGGCGCAGACGATAATCCGGAAAGCAGGTTTAGTGGGGCTTCGCTATCAACTGTACCGGAGTAAGGCGATGTTCTTTCTGTTCCAGCAATTCGTTCAATTGGGCCACCAGCTTCCTGAATGTGTGAGGGTCCCTTTCCACTTGGATTTGTTGGCACAGTAACGTCATCCGCTCGCGTTCATCTGGTGTCACCGCCATCACCCCCAAGCACATAAAATCTCGGCCCGTGCTATTTGCGATACACCGGCAAAGTTTACCAGGTGGCAATTTTAGACCCAAAATTCGGTCCGTGTCGCAAGTTTTTCGCCCCCAAAGGCTTGCCAGTGGCGGGTCTGCGCCTTCAAAACTGTTGCTGGTAAAGTTTTCACCTCCTGTTGCCCCTTCTAAAGCTAGAACTGTGGTGCCATGCCCATCAGGATATTCCTGTATGGCTGTCTGACACTCAACAATGCTCAACTACTTCCGCCCACTTCCATGTCAGACGATGAATTTCGCGATGTTGCGCGCCAACTCGAAGAAACGGGTTGTTCAGTGCATTCATAATTCACTCGCTACAGCCCAGGAGTGGAGACGCAAAGGAGTTACTCAAATGTGGAAGAACCAGGTCGATGCGGCAAGCATGCCCCGTGAGTTTGGCTCAAAGCAGATGTCGGAGGGGCCCTCAAAAATGGAAGGCGAGGCGGTTTATCTCGATAACCTGTCGGAACAAGTCGGTCCGCAGAGGGCTTTTACCGAAGCCCAACCATCGACGCCAGTAAGCATGGCGGCATACACGGAAGCGGTAACCGAGTTTACCAGGAACGCCACCGCTTTCATTGAACACGTTCCCCTTCTTACCAAAGCTCGGGATGAGTATGACAATGCGATGAAGGCCAGCGCGGAAGTGCGCAAGGTCCT
>Ga0307479_10002901_pt1 | contig 15582 bp, 8 predicted proteins | sample atmos_gasesECM4C_FD_203743 | JGI IMG/M metagenome (GOLD analysis project Ga0307479, IMG submission 203743) | Hardwood forest soil microbial communities from Morgan-Monroe State Forest, Indiana, United States - atmos_gasesECM4C_515 | ecosystem: Environmental > Terrestrial > Soil > Temperate... | reverse complement strand
CCGAGCCCTCGATGTACATCAAGCGCGGGTACCATTCGCTGCCGAACGCGGGCACCGAATAGACGCCCCAGTGAATGAAGATGCCGAACTTCGCATCCTCATACCACTCGGGTACCTTGTAGTTCCGGAGCGACTCCCAGTCTGCGCGAAAACGTCCTTCCCGGTTGACGAGGTCCACGTTTTCGAGGATGGCGGAGCGCGCAGCGTCATATTTCGCACTTGCTTTCTGCCAAGTCTGGTCAATGGTCAACGGATCTTCGGAGACCGTCGGCGGGGTGGGACTTTGGGCAAGCGTGCTGGAGGATGCGGCCACAGAAAGCACGATCACAAACAACCGGGAAAATCGCCCTGGCCATCGTAGAGACATAGCAATCGGCTCCTTCTTGGATCAGAAATGTCACAGTTCGGAACGTTTGGCAAAATTCCGTCGGGTGAGTTGCGGGACAGAGCTCTGCCCACAGCATGCAGGAACTTTTACGACCTTTCCAGAATTCCTGTCAGGCGTGGATCCTTCCGCGCAAGCGTAGCTTCACTTTTATGGTCCCGGGAACCTCGACTTCCGAAACCACATAGAGGTAGCCGCCACCACAGCCGGAGTACATTGCCCCCGGATATCGGGATTGGTAAGAAGCCAACACGCCGGGCAGGTCCACCTTTAGAGCCGGATGCCGTACGGTACCAGGCAGGAGCGCTTCCCAGCATCGCATGCACTCATTCATCGACTCGCCCAGTTCCTTTAGATTGTTGGTGACGATCGCGTGGAAGCACATTTTACCGGATTCACTCAGCCGACGGACCCATTCTCCACTCAAATGCTGCTCCTCGAGTGGGTCGTATCCGTCCGGACGCGGAGCAACCGGAAGTAGGTGCAGGACCTCTTCCAGCCATGTCGCCACATCCTCATCGCTCGAGGATTCGATGTTGACGGGAAAGAGGCCTCCGTGATGGTCATAGTCGTAGTCGAGTCGGTTGACCCCGGGCAAGATCAGCCCCGCCATGTCCTGAGAACCCGATGGCTGTGCCGCCCCCTGGTTTTCGGCTTCGTACAATTCTCGAATCAACTGCATCGGGTCTCCCTCGGGCAACTTGCCGTTCCACAACTTCGCGGCGGCTGCTCGCGTACTGGTCGCCATCCCCGCCCGGTCCATAAAGCGGATGGAAGGCTCCAGCCCGACCACCACCATCGACCCCGGCGGCTCGGGATTGACCTTAGACACGAACGGTTGGTCAATCCAGCCACCGGCCAGCGCCATCCGATAGGGAAACTTATCGTTGGGTTCAGTCATTCTGCGTTTCCGCGCCCGCCGACTTCACTTCAATGTGCGAATGCTGCGTCTCCGACTAGCATTCCCGCCCGTTAGTGATCGACCGCGTGAGTCCGAGGCTGGGAGGCGGCTTCCAAGTTGCCCCGACGCCCCCACGCCTCCGAAATCCTCGAGCGCCGGGCATGAAATTCGGCTTGGTCAACCAGAAGCGCGATCTCAGACGACGCGTATCGATCCGCTTCGAGGAACCTGATTCTTTGCTCTTTTGTCGCGGACTCGATATCCAACAGCCACAACCATTCGCGGAATTCTTGGTGTTCCTGCAATGCGGGAAACACGCGCGCGTTCCACAGCGTCTGCGAAGGCACCGGCACTTCGGGCGGCCAGATATCAGCTGCTACCGCACCCATCGCGCTCAGCCACTTCTGTAGAGTCACGCCACAAAATGTGCCTCCCTCTTCCGCTGAGCCTTTGAATGCGTCGTCGATGTCGTAATAGCGGAGGAACCAAACCCTCTCGCCTTTGCGACTAAAACCCACTGACACGTCTAAGCAAGCACCTTCGCGGAGCCTGAGCGGCTTCACTACGTCGACCCCAACGACCGCATTGAATCCTTCGAGGGTAAGTGCGTCGCCAACCGAGCAACCCTCAATCCATACTTGGTCGCCGACTATTTCAGAGCGAATGTCGCTGTTCAGAATCAGAGACGCCGGCGCAGACCTGCCAGAGTCTTCTGCACGCAGAGCCAGCCCGCTCGTGACCAGCTGACGAGTCGTCCCGAAGTGGAGAAACCGGCATCGAGGCAGGACGTCGATATTGAATGGAATCTGTCGCAAGGTACCGAACCACTCCTCGAGAAGCTGGCTATCGAGTGTCGAACCGGCCCTTCGGACGCCGTCAACATAGTCATCGAGTGTCGTGTCTGTGCCGAGCGCGCAGCAGATCTCGCGATACAAGTCGATGCCATGAGAAAACATCGCGGCACGCGCTTGCGTTTTCAACGACAGGGCCGGCTTGCCAGCTGCTTCCGAGCCTGTGTCGTAGAACGCACGCATCAACCGCACGGCAGCAGCAGCGTCGCAACTCATTACGCCAAGATCAAGTATTGCTTCCCCGTCGTCATTCACGGCCCCGGCTGCGACTTGCGCGTGAGGCGTCGGCTTCTGCAAAAACCTTCTCACCGCGCCGTCCTCGTTGGAGCAGAAAACACCATGATTTGCCGCCTCGTTTGCCGATGCGAAAGATCCCAGCGCGGTGATGCCGGGGCGGTTCAACTTCACCGCCGAATCTTCGAACAAGAGCAAGGCATCCCCCGACGCAACCACGACCTGCCCCGGATGCGATTCCGGAAGCGTGAGAAAGGCCGGTACGAGCCGGTCAAAGAGTGTGGTGGCAAGGAGGGATCGGCCCTTGGCTGGGAGGGGAACAAACATCTTGCCGCAATGAGAATATGCCGGAAGTCGTCGTGAGTCCCCGCCCGCGTGCACGATCAGAATGCGGAGATCGCTCAGAATCGCTTCCGCTTCGTCGAAGCTGCCCGGGCCCGCACTCGGCCGCTCGCGCCCGAGGACACTCCATAAACAGTGGAGAGTGCTTCCGCCGCTGCCAATCCGCCGACCGTCTGTATCTGTAATTACAAGACAATTACGAACCTGTGGGATTTCGCCCGTTTCCTGGCGTTGCCGAATCTGGAAGTCGTAAGCCTTGGCTTGCCGATCGTTCGCAGCCGTAACGATAAGATAGTCCCACGGCTTCGTCATCTTCGGCACGTGCCCCACCTGGCCCTAATCCCCAAGTCTTAAGATGACGTGGTGGCGAATTCCCTCACAACCCCCGCAGCGCCGTTCTCTCGAGCAAGATACTGATCGTGGATCCAGGCGTATGTCTTCTCCAGACCGGTTTGCAGCGGGAGCGTCGGCTCCCAGTTGAGATATTTCTTGATCAGAGTGTTGTCGCTGTTGCGTCCGTTGACTCCCTGTGGCGCATCCAGATCGTACCTACGCTCCAGACGGATGCCCGCAATTGCTTCCACCAGATCGACCAACCGGTTGATGCTGACGGCTTCACTCGATCCGAGGTTGACCGGCTCCAGAATTTCCGAATTCATAATCTTCTGAATTCCCGTCAGACAATCGTCGATATACATGAAACTGCGGGTCTGGTGTCCAGTGCCCCAGATTTCGATCTCGTGCTTGCCCGTCCGCTTGGCTTCAATCACCTTCCGGCAGATTGCAGCCGGGGCTTTCTCGCGCCCACCGAACCATGTCCCCCAGGGACCGTACACGTTGTGGAAGCGCGCAACCCGGGTGTAGAGGCCGTAGTCTTCTCGAAAATGCCGGCACATGCGCTCGGAGAACAACTTTTCCCAGCCGTATCCGTCTTCGGCAAGTGCAGGGTAGGCATCTTCTTCTTTCAGCATCGGCGCTTCAAAATTCTTTTGCTTGTCGCCGTTGTAGACACATGCTGACGATGAATAGAAATATCGGGAGACTCCGTTCTTCACGGCCGCCTGTAGCATGTGGGTGTTGATCAGCACGGAAAGCATGCATAGGGCTTTGTTGTTCTCGATGAATCCCATGCCCCCCATGTTCGCTGCCAGGTTGTAGATCTGGCGCGCGCCCCGAGCCGCTATCTCGCAGTTCTGCTTCTCATTGAGATCCAGCGAGAGATTCTCAACATCCTCAAATCGCTGATACCAGTGGTCCAACGGCTTAATATCGATTGCGCGAATGCGCTTGTAACCCTGCTCCCGAAGCACTCCCACCAGCGCTCCGGCGATGAAACCGCCTGCCCCTGTCACTACCACTAAATCGTTGGTATTACGCATACTTAGCAAATCTCTCAACTCGCAAGTTACCCATTACTGTAACGATATCCACCTAGCCCTGTCAACACGCCCCTCTTCTGTCCCGCGGCGATGAACGTCGGCTTCTTGAATTTGCACGGTTAGAAAACTCGCCTGAGTCGCCGAGCAAGCGCAGCTTGCCAGAACAGGCTGCAGAGCGTGTCGTATTTCTCTCACTGACTCACTCTCAACGCCCAAGCCGGCTGTTGCCGCAATTCCTCTGGAAGCTCAGGCAGTTCAACCAACGTGCCAGATTTCGAAACCTTGAACTTCAGCGGAACGTCAGAACCGAGGAGGCGAACTGACTGGGTTTGAGTCACGTCTTTGAGTAAAAGGCTGTGGCCCGACCAGTGCGGCAAAATCGCGTACAGATTCTTGTCTTTCGCGGTAAAGAACACTTCGATGTGCGCCTGCTCCGGCTGAGATTTTTCAATCAGCTTGGTAACGTCATACGCTGACGAATATTCCTTGTTGTATTCCACTTTCGGGACTTCACCGGCGCTCCATTGCCGCGTCACCTTCCATGGCTTGGTGCCATAAATGGCTTCACCATTGATCTTCAGCCAGTCTCCCATCGCCAAGAGCCGCTCCTCCATCATCACAGGAATCGTGCCATCGGCCTTCGGTCCGATATCAAGCAGCAAGTTGCCGCCCCGGCTCACGGTATCCACCAAAATCGCCACCAACTCGCGCGCGGTGTGGTAAACGTCGAGGCCCTCCGCGCGGTTGTAGCCGTAGCTGACGCCCATGCCACGGTTTTCCTCCCAGGGATGGTCGATCCCGCTCATGCCCGCGGTGTACTCAGTGGTCCAGTATCCCCCGTGCTTGTGGCGCGTATCGCTGCCCCAGCGGTCGTTGACCACAACCTCGTCCTTAACCGGAGACTCATTGAACAACCACGCGAGCAACTCTGGCGTGTGCCATTCGGCCGAGGTCATCTCCCACTCGCCGTCGCTGAAAATGAACGCCGGCTTGTAGTTCGTGACCAGGTCCTTGAACTGGGGAAACATGTGTTGCCGGACATAGCGCGGCTTGTCGTACAGCCAGAGCGGGTTGTACCACTCGTAAAGCGAATAGTAGAAGCCCATGCGCACGCCCTTGCGGCGCACCGCTTCCGTCAGATCGCCCAGCACATCGCGTTTCGGCCCGGTTTCCAGTGCGTTCCATGGACGTCCCCAGGTAGCCGAGGCTTCCTTGCTGGGCCACAAGGCAAAACCCTCGTGGTGTTTAGAAGTCAACACAACGTACTTGGCTCCCGACCGGGCGAACACGTCCGCCCAGTGGTCTGGATCGAAAAGCTCGGCACGAAACTGTGGCGCAAAATTCTGGTAGGGAAAGTCGGCGCCATAGACCTTCTGATGAAAATCCCACGTCCCCTTCTGAAGATCATCGGCTTTGGGATCGCTCCTCCCGCGTGTCATCGCATTCCAGTACCACTCCGCGTAGGCCAGCTTTCCCGGCAGCACTAGTGCGTACGCCGGCACGGAGTAGGTTCCCCAATGAATGAAGATGCCGAACTTGGCGTCGCTGAACCAGACGGGCGTGGACCGCTTGTCAACCGAGTCCCAAGTCGGCTGGTAGGTTTGAGCCTTGAGACTGCCGAGCACGAGAAAAAGTACGAGAAACTGTTTCATGATTGCTCCTTCTCCCTACCAAAATCTGCGGCACAACCCGCGGCTTCCCTCTTCTTATGAGCGTCTAAAGAGCAACGCCCGCCGCTGGGGACAGCGGCGGGCGAAGGTTGGCGAATCAATTTGGCTCAGTAAATAAACTTCAAGCCAAATTGCATAATTCGGTTGGAGTTGGCCGTATTCGTGACCAGGCCAAACCCACCACCGTTTATGTCCGAGTTCGGCGTTCCGAAGATCACGGTGTTGAACAGGTTGAAGGCCTCGGCACGGAACTCGAGGCGCCGCCTCTCGCTCCACAGCGGGAACTGGCGGAAAACCGAAAAGTCGACATTCCAGTATCGTTGCGCCTGGTATGGATCGGGGCGAATGTTGCCAAAACTTCCGAAAGCGGGTTTCGCGAATGCGGTGTTGTTAAACCAGCAACTCTGAGAATGGACGTGAGCCCCATTCGAACACGACCCCGAATTTGGATCACCCACCAGGTTAGCCTGCTCGTAGCCGGCCCAGCCGGTGTTCCCGGTGTTGGCTTGGTCCTCGCCGTCGGTGACGCCGTAGCGTTGGCCTGAACGGATTGTGAGGATCCCGTTTGTTTGCCAGTTGCCGATTACGTAGTCAACTGCGTGGTTTCCGGTGGAGTAGCGTTTGCCCGCCCCGAGCGGAATTTCGTAATTAGCGTTCACGGTGAGAATGTGAGGCAGATCGAAACCGGCGGGGCTCAAACTGGCTCTGGGGTTGTAAGGATCGGCCACGTTCTTGCCTTCTGCGCCGAACCAGCCATCGTTCTCGTCGAGCGCTTTCGAGTAGGTGTAAGCGACCTGGTAGGCCAAGCCGCTCGAGAACCGTTTATTCACTGCGAGTTGGAAGGCGTGGTAGTCGGCGAAGCCCACGCTGCGGTCATAGAAGCCCGCGATCATGTACGGGAATAGCGATCGCGATTGCGGGTTCGGAGCCGGGCTGGGCGTCAAAGCCGTGTTATACATGCCGCCGATGTTCGCTCGGTGGGTCAGCGACCCCACATAGTTGGCGGTGATCGTGGTGGTCGAGTTCAACTCGTGCTGCACGCCGAAGTTGAACTGGTCTGCATAGGCATTCCTGATGTGCGGATCATAAAACCAGTTCACACCCGCGGAATTGAACGGCGTCGGCGCAGGGATGCCGGCGCTGCCGCTCCCGGCGAAGGGGTTCTGGGCGACTACGCTCGGCGGACCGGTCCGGGCAGTAGAACTGCCGGGAACGTTCAGGCTGGTGGCGATCAACTGCCCGATCCCGGGCCAGTCACCCTCGATGTTCTGGGACATCTGGCTGACCGCGGCCCAGTTGTCATAGACCACTCCCGCTCCTCCGCGCAGCACCGTATTTTCGCCCAGACGATAGGCAAAACCGAGGTGCGGGCCGATGTTGGTGTAGGTGTTGTGGGAAATCCGGCCGCGCGGGTCAACTATCACGTGGGGCGGCAAGGTCCCCGGAGGCAGGCAGGTCTGCGTCGCGGGATTGCAAGCCACTGCGTTTCCCGAAGCGTCCAGCATGATGCTGGGAATGCACGGTGCGATGCCCCGCACGCTGCACGGCGGCGGTGGATATTGCAGCACATAGACTCCGGCGCTGTAGTCAGGCTCTCCGGTTTCGATGCCGCCCTGCTGCCCGAAGGTATCTTTGGTCCCGTAAGGCGGGATGAGGGTCAGATCGTAGCGGACTCCATAGTTGACCGTCAGCTTGCTGTTTACCTTCCAGGAATCCTGGAAGAATCCGCTGAACAGCCCGCCCGGACGAGTCTTCTCGTTCACGTCGCGCCGGTTGGCGCGGTCGACAACTCCGAGCAGATACGAGGCCAGACTGAATCCGCCATGGCCGTTGGTGTCATTGGTCTCAACCGTGGAGAATCCCAGCTGGTCATAGGAAATCGGGCTGGAGAACACGCTGCTGATAAAGCTCGCTCCCAAGTTGAAGGTGTGACTTCCTTTGACTTTGGTCAGGGTGATGGAGAACTGATGATTATCCGTGGCCTGCGGAGTGTTCTGGATGATCTCGCCGCCGCTCACGAAACTGTTACCGAGTCCCAGGTTAGGAATTAGCCAGCCACTGGTTCCGGAGAAATTGCTGGCAAAATTGGGCGAGAAACCGGCTGCCTGGTCGATGGTCGCCGCATTGAGGCCCTTAAACTTGGTGACGCCGTTATCCGAAACTTTGGTGTAGGAGTACAGCGTCTGCAACTGCAAAGTGGGACTAAAGACGTGGACCCAGTTCCCTCCAAGGTTGCGACCGGGTATGGAGTCGTTCTTAAGCAGACCCGGCAACGCGTCCGTTGACGAGCCCCCGTTCGGCGTAAGCACGGTGCTATCGATACGGCTGTAGCGGAACCAGACCGAGTCGTTGGCTCCAAAGGTGTGGTCGATTTTGACGTTGTACTCGTTCTGATGCTGCGTATTCGGATCGCTGTCGACCGCATTGCTGTTTGTGGCCGGGATGTAGGTGCCAGCCTTGGGGTACACCGATTGAATAAACCCCACCAAGCGCGAATCGATCAGGTTCGAGGGGATGATGTTATTGGCGAACGGTTGCCGCGTGAAGCCGGACCCCGAAGCAGTCGTAGTGAAGGGGTTATAGATCTGCTGTGTGTGATCGTTGCAAACCCCGGCTGTGAACCCGGCGGTGCACAATGCGCTGAAGTCGCCACCCAGCTGCGTCGCGGTCGGGACCAGGATGTTCTCGCTGATCGGCTGCGAGTAGCGGAAGCCCTGATAGGCAAAGTAAAAGAAGGTATTTCTCTTCAGGCTGGGAAGGTCGACCGGACCGCCGATTGACCCGCCGAACTGGTTCTGGCGAAACGCAGGCTTCTTCTGGCCCGCCGCCAAGAAATGGGCGCGGGAATCGAAGGCGTCGTTGCGAATGTACTCCCATGCTGCACCGTGGAAATGGTCGGTGCCGGACTTGGTCACCACATTCACCACCCCGCCAAGCACTGAGCCAAATTCGGAAGAGTCCGTGTGAGAGACAACTTTGAACTCCTGAATCGCGTCGATGATAGGCGGCACGGCGTAGGTGCTGAGAAACGCCGCGAAGTTATTCATGCCGTCAGTCAGGAAATAGTTGCTGCGGTTGGTCGCACCGTTAATGGAGGGGAACGAGAATGCCGCGCCCTCGGCAATGGGGGCCGCGAAGCCGCCGGTGCGTCCACCCATGTTGTTTTGCGAGACGCTGATTGGCGACACGCCGGGCGTCAAAGACAGCAACTGCGTGAAGTTGCGCCCGTTGAGCGGAAGGTCATTCACTTGTTTGGTGGCGATGACCGTGCCCAATTCCGCCGTCGAAGCCTCGAGTTCCTCGCTGGTGGCTTCCACGTTTACAACTTCCGTCGTAGAGCCGGGCGCCAGCGAGACGTCGATGGTCGCGGTCTGGTTCACGGCCAGCGTGAATTCAGCGACTTGCTTGGTCGTGAAACTCGGCGCGGAAATCTTCAGCGTGTAACGCCCCGGAGTGATGTTCGTGAAGCGGTAGTTCCCGGTCTCGTTGCTGGCGGTCGGGAAGTCGATTCCCGTGTCCACGTTGCGCAGGACCACGCTGGCGTTGGCCACCACGGCTCCGGTGGCATCATGGACCACGCCGGTGAGAGAAGCGCTTGAAAGCTGGGCGAGCGCAGGTGCTGCCGCCAGCATCAGGACACTTGTCAAATACAACGCCGTGCTGACCCACCATCCCCGCCTCTGCAAATCAGTCATGGACTTGTCCTCCGGCAGTAATCGCAAGGTTTTCATGAAACTACACCCCAGTACTCTCAGCGCGCGGGGATTTTAGTATAAAAATACTAGCGCTTGTCAAGAAAAAATTGGTAGCGTTAACTTAACCCTTAACTAAGGCCCGATCCGAAGCCTACTCGACACCCCTGTCACCCCCTTTTGAGCGCTCATTTGCGGCAGAATGCTCCAGGTCCGCATCTCTTCAGCGGTGACTCGCTGGCGGGTCAATTCGCTTCAGAACAGTCCCTGGTCCGGCCTCCCCGGCCCTTCTTCACAGCTTGACTGGAGAGCATATTTTGGGGAAAGTACGCAGGAGCCGGAAACGGATAGTGAATGGGTAATCGCCACGACAGGTGCCAGCTACTTCTATCCGTTGTCGCGCTCACCACAGTTTTCGTCGGGGCGGTTGTATCGATCCTGGCGCAGTCCACTCAGGATTCTTCTGCCACGCGGCAACCGAAGTCTTTCGCGGATGATTATGTCGGTTCCCAGGCGTGCGCCGCGTGCCACAAGGAAATCTATCGAACGTACCTGCAGACGGGCATGGGACGCTCGATGACCGAGGTCTCACCGGAGTGGCTGAAAGCGCAGCGGCCCTCTGGCGCTGTGGAAGACAAGAAAAATTCAGTACAGTTTGAGGTATATGCCCGAGACGGAAAGCTCTATCAAAGTGAGTTCCAATCCGGCTCTGACGGGCAAGAGGTTTTCCGCGATACTCACGAATTGGCCTGGATCATCGGAGCCGGAGAAAACGGCTTTGGCGGACTAGTCCAGCGAAGCAATTACCTATTCCAGGCTCCGCTTTCTTTCTACTCGAAGGCCGGGCGCTGGGAGTTATCGCCTGGCTACGAGTTTGGAAACTACGGTTTCAACCGCCCGATATTGCCCGCCTGCATTGCTTGCCACAGTGGCCGTCCGAACGCCATTCCTGACGGCAATGGCCGCTTCAACGATCCGCCCTTCTCCGAACCGGCGATCGGGTGCGAGAACTGTCATGGCCCAGGTCTGTCGCATGTGATCGCTGCGCGGATGGGGTCGGATACCTACCCGGGGCATGACTCCTCCATCGTCAACCCCGCCTTGCTCGCCCCGGCACTCGCCGACAACATCTGCATGTCTTGCCATCAAACCGGGGATGTGCGGATTCTGAAACCCGGAAAAGATTACCGTGACTTCCGGCCAGGGAGTCCGCTCGACGACACCGTGTCGATCTTGATGGTCCCTCCCAAGCGCGAGTCGCCGCCGCAGGCCGACTTGCTTGAGCACCACTACTCGATGACTCTGAGCAAATGCTATCGAGGGAGCGGGGAGCGACTGAGCTGCGTTAGCTGCCACGACCCCCACATAGAGCCTACGCGCGCCGAGGCGCCGGAATATTTCAGGAAAAAATGCCTCGCCTGCCATACCGAAAAAAGCTGCACGCTGCCTTTGCAGCTCCGGCAACACCAGCAACCACCGGATGATTGCGCGGCGTGCCACATGAAGAAAAGAGATGTGCAGGAGATCTCGCACTCCAGCATCACCAATCACCGCATCCTGGTCCGCCCCGATGAACCCTTTCCCGACATCGCGTTTCAGCAGACGACAACAGCGTTACCAGACTTGATTCACCTAGATCCCGCGCCCGGAAGAAAGGGAGTGCCTCCGCCCGCTCTGACGCTCTTGCAGGCGTACGGCGAATTAGCCGAGAAACACCCCGAATCCATGACTCGTTACTTGGCCGTGCTCGCTGACTTGGAGCGCACCGCTCCCGAAAATCCTCTGGTGCAGGCTGCCATCGGGAACCGGGAACTGCATGCGGGAAGATACCAGGAAGCAGTAGCCCATCTCGAACGCGCCCTCGACACGGGCACGCCGAAGACCATCTTGTACACTGATCTTTCCGATGCTCTGGTGAAGCTGGGCCGCAACGTCGAGGCGGTCGCGGTTTTGCGCAAGGCAAGTGAACTTGATCCGTTCCATGCCACGCTAAGAAAGGCGCTGATCGTTCAGTTGATTCAATTGAAAGACTACGCGAATGCAAAGACGGAGATGGAAGACTACGTGAAGCGTTTCCCCGAGGATTCCTTCATGCGCCAGATGCTGGCTCGGGCCCAGGCAGCAGAACGGCCACAATGAATGTTGCTGCGAGCAGATTTTTCCGGGGCAAAGGAGCCATCCTGGTAGTCACACTGGCGCTGGCACTAGCGCTCAGTCGCTTGGATGTTTGGGGGGCAGAACCCTCGCACATTCGATTCGAGAACCGGCAGAAGCAGTCGGGCGTCACGTTTGTTTTGGACAACGGCACCCTGCCTGATAAACCGATGCTCGACGGCATCCCCGGCGGAGTCGCGCTGCTCGACTACGACAACGACGGCTATCTCGACATCTTCTTCACGAATGGAGCGGGCCTTCCCGGAATGGTGAAGGATGGTTCCCGTTTTTACAACCGCCTCTATCACAACAATCACGACGGAACTTTCACCGACGTCACCGACCGCGCCGGCGTCCGTGGCGAGGGCTACAGCATTGGCGTGGCCGCAGCCGACTATGACAACGACGGCCGGACCGATCTCTACGTGACTGGCTTCAACCGCAATATCCTCTATCACAACAATGGCGACGGCACCTTTACGGATGTAACCGGCAAAGCTGGTGTTGCCGGGCTTTCCACCACCGGCAAAAAGTTGTGGGGCGTATCGGCGGCGTGGGTGGACTACGATAATGACGGCAAACTGGATCTCTTCGTAAGCAATTATCTGGATTGGTCCTTTGCCACCTCCCGGGTTTGCGGCGCGCCCGGCAAGCGCATCTCCTGTTCACCCACGCTCTACAAGGGAGAACCAAACATCCTCTACCACAACAATGGCGACGGCACCTTTACCGATGTGTCCGATGCGACGGGCATTTCGAAACATATCGGAAAAGGGATGGGCGTGGCGATCGCCGACTACGACGGCGACGGATGGATGGACATTTTCGTCGCTAACGACAACGACCGGAATTTCCTGTTCAAGAATCGCTCGGGCCACGGATTCGACGAGGTAGGGGTTGAGTCCTTCGTTGCGTATACGGAAAATGGCGTGCCGGTGTCCAGCATGGGCGTCGACTTTCGCGACTGGAACAATGACGGTGAACCAAGCTTGTTCGTGACCGCGCTTGGGGGCGAGACCTTCCCGCTCTTTCGCAACGAGGGGAATGGTTTTTTTAGTGCGGATACGTATGTGGCAGGCATCGGTTTTCGCAGCATCAAGATGAGCGGTTGGGGCGCGGGCATTTACGACTTTGATAACGACGGATACAAGGACCTGTTCAGCGCGAATTCCCACGTCAGCGAGAATGCCGACATTGATCCGCAGCAGCACTACCTGCAGCCGAATGCTGTGTTCCGCAATCTCCACAATGGAACTTTCACGGATGTGAGCGCAGAGGCGGGGGCCAGCATGCAGAATCGCGCGGCGCATCGGGGTTGCGCGTTCGGCGATCTGAATAACGACGGCAAAATTGACGTGATCGTCTCGGCGATCGGCAGCCCCGCGGAACTGCTGTACAACACTTCTACGGACGCCAACCACTGGATTCTCATCAAGACTGTCGGCGTAAAAAGCAATCGCGACGGAATTGGAACACGTATCAAAGTGACGGAGACCACTGGGCCGGTGCAGTACAACCACGTCACGACTGCGGGAAGCTATGCCAGTTCGTCCGATCCACGCGTGCATTTTGGCCTCGGTACCGACCCGATCATCAAGGAAATCGAACTGAAGTGGCCGAGCGGGACGGTGCAGGTTCTACGCAACGTGAAAGCCGATCAGATTCTGAGTGTGACCGAGGAGTCGACCCAATGAGGGCGGCGGTTCTCTGCATCTTGTTTGCGTTTGCCGCCGCGTGGCCAGCCTTCGCAGGCCCCTGTTCCGGCGCAGAGGAACAACTCGCGAAGGTCTCCACAAAGCTGACTCTCGGCGACGTTAGCGGCGCGGAAACAATGCTAGGGCCGGTCGTGGCTTCTCATCCGGAATGTCCAGAAATACTGCTAGCCCAGGGCCGTATCGAGGCCGCCAAAGGGAATGCGCAGGCAGCCGCCAATTTCTACGTGCAATACACGGACCTGGAAACGCAGGACTCGAGAGGCTTCGCCTACTTTGGTCGGCTCTTTCTCGACCAACGCGATTACCCGAAAGCCGACGCTTTATCGACGGCCGCGGTGGACAAGAATCCCGACGACCCGGCAGCATTGGCATTGCGCGGGCAGATTCTCGCGATGAAAGGCCAACCGCAAGAGGGCAAGAAATTGTTGGAGAAGGCCTGCCAGGTCGATCCCAACGATCCGGAAGCCCAATATCAGTTGGGCAAGATCTACGATAGCGAGAAGAACTCGGTCGCCGCGGTGAAATACTTCCGCAAAGCCACTGCGTTGAATTCCGGCGATGCTCGCGCCTGGGACTATCTGGGACTGAATCTTGAACCGTTGGGCGAGCTGGACTCGGCCGAACAGGCGTATCGCAAAGCGCAGAGTGTCAATCAACATGGACGCTTTTACGACGGGTTTGTGGATTACAACTACGGCCGGTTTCTTGCGAAACGCAATCAACTTCCAGCCGCCAAGCAACATCTCGATCGCGCTACCGAGCTTGCTCCTCAGGTGCGGGCGGTGTGGTACGAACGCGCCAAGCTCAATTTACGGATGAAGAACTATCAGCAGTCGCGAACTGACGCCGAGAAGGCCGTCAGCCTCGAAGATCCGGCGCACGTGATTATCGATCTGCAACTCTACTCTTTGCTCGAGCAAATTTACGCGCGGCTGGGAGAGGCGGAGCTGGCCAGAAAATACGCCGCCTTAACCCGCGATACTCCGCCTCCGGTTCGCGGAGAAAACCGCTAGACTTGTCTGGCAAAATGAATCGCCGAAGTTTTCTATTGGGTGCCCTGGCCGCTATTCCGGCGAGCAAGTTGTTCGCGGGAACCCTGGCGCAAAGTCCGCCTCTGCCCCTTTTCGAAGACACAACCGCAGAATCCGGAATTCGATTCAAGCACGAGGCCAGCCGAACCAGTCAAAAATATCTTCCGGAATCCATGAGCGGTGGCGTTGCCATGTTCGACTATGACAACGACGGATGGCTAGATATCTTTTTCGTCAACGGCGCACGGATCCAGGACCCGATGCCGCGTGGCGCTGCACCCGATAAGTCCGACCCCCGCTTCTGGAACCGCCTTTATCGCAACAATCGCGATGGCACGTTTACCGACGTCACCGAGACTGCGGGGCTGCAAGGACGGCTGTACGGCATGGGCGTGGCCACCGGTGACTACGACAACGATGGCAACGTTGATTTGCTCGTGACCAACCTGGGCGGAAACAGCCTTTATCACAACAACGGCGACGGTAGCTTCACCGACGTCACTGCCAAAGCGGGCGTGGGCGGCAGCGGATGGTGTACGGGCGCGTGTTTCGTCGACTACGATCGTGATGGCCGGCTCGATCTGATCGTCACGCGCTATGTGGAGTGGGATTTCAGTTCCAACGTTTTCTGCGGTGAGCACAAGCCCGGTTATCGAGCTTACTGCCATCCGGACCAATTTAACGCCATTTCTTATCTCGTCTTTCATAACAACGGGGATGGCACCTTCACCGACGTCTCGAAAAAGTCTGGGATTGCGGGCTCTCCGGGCAAGGGACTGGGCATCGCGATCAACGATTTTGACGGCGACGGCTGGCCCGACGTTTTCGTCGCCAACGACTCTGTGGCCGAGCAACTCTTTCGCAACAATCATGACGGCACGTTCTCTGAAGTAGCCCTGATGTCAGGCCTGGCATACGACCAGAATGGGCACGTGTTTGCCGGCATGGGCGCGGATTTCGGAGATTACGAAAACACCGGCTGGCCTTCCGTTTTCGTGAATGCGCTGGCCAATCAGAAATACAAGCTATTTCGTAATGTGAAGGGCGACTTTGAAGATGTAACTGACTCTATCGGCATCGGCGCATCAACGATGTCCCACTCTGGCTGGGGCGCGAAATGGATTGATTTCGACAACGACGGACGGCTCGATCTCTTCGTGGCCCAGGGCCACGTTATGGACAACATCGAACTAACCGAGCCGAGGCTTCGATATCGTGAGTCGCCGCT
>Ga0307479_10002900_pt1 | contig 15587 bp, 12 predicted proteins | sample atmos_gasesECM4C_FD_203743 | JGI IMG/M metagenome (GOLD analysis project Ga0307479, IMG submission 203743) | Hardwood forest soil microbial communities from Morgan-Monroe State Forest, Indiana, United States - atmos_gasesECM4C_515 | ecosystem: Environmental > Terrestrial > Soil > Temperate... | reverse complement strand
CGCCGACGCCGCCGCCAGGATGGCGCCCTTTGCGCCGACGATCACACTGGGCAACACAACTCCACCGCCGCCGGTAAGCACGGAAAAACTTGAGGGTGTCGCGGCCACCATTTCGCCCACGCGCTGCACGTGACCGGAGCTTTCCTTAATACCGATGATGTTTGGGTGCCCAGCGAGCACCCCAACTTCCGGCGCCTCCATGGTGATGCCCGTAAATTGCGGCACGGAATACAGCAGCACGGGAATCGACGAGGCATCCGCCACGCGGCGATAGTGCGTAATCAGCAATTCCGGTTTGTAAACCGGCTTATAGTAATGCGGCGTCTTCACCAACGCCACTTGGTAGCCCAGCTCCGCGGCGATCTTAGTCCGGTGGATGGTATCCGCGGTGGATTCCATGCCCGTGCCGGCGATGAGCCGCTTGTCGGCAGCAGCACTTTCTTTCACCGCAATCAGGACGCGCTCCCATTCACCATGAGAGAGCAGCACCGTCTCGCCCGTCGAGCCCATGACCGCGTAGCCTGCCAGTCCCGTACGGTTGTAGCGTTCGATGTTGTGCTTCAGATCCGGGATGGAGACTGAGCCATCCGCGGCGAATGGGGTGGTTAGTGCTGGAAAAATCCCTGAGACGTCCATGGCTAATCTCCCGTGGCAGGACTGCCGGAAGCCGCCGCGCGCCCTTTGTGCAGGTCCTGCAAAGCGGCAACTTCCGTGCTTTGATCGATCAGTGCGCGAATTCCTTTCGCCGCCGCATGAGCCGCCGCCAATGTTGTGATGCAGGGAATGTTGTAACGGATTGCGGCGCGGCGAATCGACTTCTCATCATAAAACGATTCGCGGCCCAAAGGTGTGTTGATGACCAAGTCGATCTTGCCGGTTTTCACCAGGTCGACGATGTTGGGCCGGCCTTCGTTGACTTTGAAGACCGCTTCGGATGCTACTCCCGCAGCCTCCAGCGCCGCGCAAGTTCCGCGGGTGGCCAGCAGCCTAAACCCGAGGGTGGCCAAGTCTTTGCCCAGAGCGCCGACGTGCCGCTTGTCGCGATCATTCACACTGAGGAACACCGTGCCTTTGCGCGGCAGTCGCTGCCCAGCGGCGAGTTGCGCCTTTGCGAAGGCCTGTCCATACGAGCTGGAGATGCCCATGACCTCGCCGGTGGAGCGCATCTCCGGACCAAGAATCGTGTCGACTCCGCGAAACTTGTTGAAGGGGAATACCGGCGATTTCACGGAATAAAACTCGTGGACCGCGATTTCCGAAACGCCGTTGTGGTGCAGCACGGGCAAATCCATGTCCTTGAGCTTCTTGCCTGCCATCAACCGCGCCGCCACTTTCGCGAGGGGCACGCCCGTCGCCTTGCTGACGAACGGCACGGTGCGCGAGGCGCGCGGGTTAACCTCCAGCACAAAGACGGTGTCGCGCTGAATGGCGTACTGCACGTTCATCAACCCGACGACCTTCAGCGCCAGCGCCAGGCGGCGGGTGTACTCGCGAATCGCATCCAGTACCGCGGGCGTCAAGCTCACCGGAGGCAAGACGCAAGAGGAGTCGCCGGAGTGCACTCCGGCCTCCTCGATGTGCTCCATGATGCCGCCGATGACCACATCGGTGCCGTCTGCTAGGGCGTCGACGTCCACCTCGGTGGCTTCTTCCAGGAACTGATCGATCAGCACCGGGCGCGCGGGCCCCATCAGCGCTGCTTGCGCCACGTACTCTTGCACGGTGTTCACATCGTAAGCGATCACCATGGCGCGCCCGCCGAGCACGTAGCTCGGCCGCACCAGCACCGGCAGGCCGATCTCGCCGGCAACGCGCGCAGCTTCTTCCGGTATCAACGCAGTCGCATTGCGCGGCTGCGGAATCTTTAGCTCGTCGAGCAGGCGCCCGAATCGCCGGCGATCTTCCGCCAAGTCGATCGATTCCGGAGTGGTCCCGATAATTGGCACGCCGTTGCGCTTCAGCTCCAGCGCCAAATTCAGCGGTGTCTGCCCGCCAAATTGCACAATGACCCCTTGCGGCTTCTCGCGCTCGACAATCGCCAGGACGTCTTCCAACGTGAGCGGCTCGAAGTACAACCGGTCGGAGGTGTCGTAGTCCGTGGAAACCGTCTCGGGATTGCAGTTCACCATGATCGTTTCGTAACCATCCTCGCGAAGCGCAAACGAGGCATGACAGCAGCAATAATCGAACTCAATTCCCTGCCCGATGCGATTGGGGCCGCTGCCGAGGATCACAATTTTGGGCTTGGGTTGCGCGTCGGATTCGTCCTCGTCTTCGTACGTCGAATACAGATACGGTGTGTAGGACTCGAACTCCGCCGCGCAGGTGTCTACGCGCTTGAACACCGGGGAGACCCCGTAGCGAGCGCGCTGCAAGCGCACGGCCGCGGGAGTGGTCTTCCACATTTGCGCCAGGTATTCGTCGCTGGTTCCATGACGTTTCACTTCGCGCAGCAGTTCGCGCGAGGCAGTTTCCACCGTTACGCCGCTCGCTCGCCGGTTCATCGCGCTGAGCTCTTCCAGTTGGTGGATGAACCAGGGATCAATTTTCGTAAGCTCGGAAATGTCCTCGGCAGGAAGACCGTGATCGACAGCCGTCAAAAGCCAGTGAATGCGGTCGGGGCGAGGCGTAGCCAGCTTCTCGCGCAGCAAGGATTCTGGGGCATCTACGGGCGCCCGCCAGGGCGTGTGCGGCTCCAATGAGCGAATTCCCTTCTGCAGCGCTTCCTTGAAGGTGCGGCCGATGGCCATCACTTCGCCCACAGACTTCATCTGCGTGCCGAGCGCGGTGTCCGCGCCGGGAAATTTCTCGAACTGCCACTTGGGAATCTTCACCACCACGTAATCGATCGTCGGCTCGAAACACGCGGGAGTCTTTTTGGTGATGTCGTTAGGGATTTCGTCCAGGGCCATGCCCACCGCGAGCCGCGCAGCAATTTTGGCAATGGGGAAACCCGTGGCTTTGCTCGCCAGGGCCGAACTTCGCGAAACGCGCGGGTTCATCTCGATCACCACCATCCGGCCGTTTTCTGGGTTGATGGCGAACTGCACATTGGACCCGCCGGTTTCCACGCCGACTTCGCGGATAATCGCCGCCGCGGCGTCGCGCATTCGCTGATATTCCTTGTCGGTCAGGGTTTGCGCCGGCGCTACGGTGATGGAATCGCCCGTATGCACGCCCATGGGATCGAAATTCTCAATCGAGCAGATGACCACGAAGTTGTCGCGAAAATCGCGCATCACCTCGAGCTCGTATTCTTTCCAGCCCAGGACGGATTCTTCGACCAAAGCTTCGTGCACGGGGCTCATGTCCAGCGCGTGCGCGATCGCTTCGCCGAACTCTTCGCGGTTATAGGCGATCGCCCCGCCAGTGCCACCCAGCGTGAAGGACGGGCGAATTACCAACGGGAATCCCAGCTGATCGCATAGTCGCAGCGCGTCTTGTGCGTTGTTTACCAGTGCGGAAGCCGGCACCTCCAGACCAATTTTGCGGCAAGCATCCTTGAACCAAAGACGATCCTCGGCGACTTTGATGGCGCGCAGCGAAGCACCAATCATCTCCACTTTGTACTTCTGCAGGGCGCCGCTCTCGCTCAGCTCGACAGCCAGGTTCAGCGCGGTTTGCCCGCCAACAGTGGGGAGCAGCGCGTCGGGCTTTTCTTTCGCAATAATCTCGGTGAGATATTCCTTTGTGAGCGGTTCAATGTAGGTGCGATGGGCGAGCTCCGGGTCCGTCATGATCGTCGCCGGATTGGAGTTCACCAGGATGACGTTGTATCCCTCCGTGCGCAGCGCTTTGCATGCCTGCGCGCCCGAATAATCGAACTCGCACGCCTGCCCAATGACAATCGGACCCGAGCCGATGATCAGAATCTTCTTGATGTCCTTACGTTTCGGCATAGTCCTCTTCGTCAGCGCGTGGTTTTAGCCGTGCCGACGGCGACTGCTTTTATCTCCGGCTTTAGTCGCTTCGCTCGGATGATCAAATTCGAGACTCCGACTCCGCACGTCGCAAGATGTTGCCACTACCTCACTATTTTCGCGAACTCCCGGGCTGCGCAAACTCTTTCATCAAATCCGTGAACTGCGTGAACAAGTAGTGCGAGTCATGCGGCCCGGGCGACGCCTCCGGATGATACTGCACGCAGAACAGCGGCATGGACTTGTGCCGGAATCCCTCGTTCGTTTGGTCATTTAGATTGATATGCGTCATTTCCACTTGGCGGGCCGGCAGCGATTCCGGGTCGACACAAAAGCCGTGATTCTGCGCGGTGATCTCCACTTGCTCGGTAAGCAAATTCTTTACGGGATGATTTGAGCCATGGTGCCCAAATTTTAGCTTGAAGGTTTTGCCGCCCAGCGCAAGCCCACACAGCTGATGCCCGAGACAAATCCCAAACACGGGGACTTTCCCCAGCAGCTTGCGAATATTGTCAACCGCATAGTCGATCGGCTCAGGATCCCCCGGACCGTTGGAGAGAAACACGCCGTCCGCGCCCATCTCCAGAACGTCTTCTGCTGTCGTTTTCGCCGGGACTACGCAGACTTCGCAATGATGATCGACCAGAAGGCGCAAAATGTTTTGCTTGATTCCGTAATCATAGGCCACCACCCGAAATTTGCGGGCTTCTTCGTTCTGCCCGCCCGCTTCGCCCATATGTTCGGACCACGGTGAAGTGGCCAACTCGATCGAGCCGGTGTTCCACATGTACTGCTTGCCGCATGAAACGCGGCTGGCTAACTCCTGGCCGGCCATGCTGGGCAATTCCTTGGCTTCGAAGACCAATTGCTCCGCGGGCGTGCCATCCGTCGAAACCACCCCGCGCAAGGCGCCCACCTGGCGAATGTGCCGCACCAGCGCGCGTGTGTCGATATCCCATATCGCCGGGATCTTGTGGCGGTTCAAGTAGAGCTGCGCGGTTTCCGCGGAACGCCAGTTCGACGACACCTGCGAAAACTCCCGCACAATCAGCGACTCGATGTGAGGGCGCGGCGCCTCCTCATCGTCAAGGTTTGCGCCAACATTTCCAATGTGCGGGTAAGTGAGGCAGACAATCTGACCCGCATAGCTCGGGTCGGTGAAAACTTCCTGATATCCTGTGAGGCTGGTGTTGAAAACGACTTCCCCGCCCCGGCGCGTGATGGCGCCGGCGGCGCGGCCGTTAAAGACGCGCCCGTCTTCGAGCGCAAGAGTCGCGGGGCGGTGCTGGACTTCGGTCAGATTCTCCTCCGAGACAATTCATTTGTTCTTGGCTTCCGTCGTCGAAAGCGACCCGAAATGATCGACCGGCCAATAAGCGAATACTGCGCGGCCATAGATGAAGCGGCTGGGCACCGGCCCGAACACGCGGGAGTCGTTGGAGCTAATGCGATGATCGCCCATAACAAAATAACTGTCGCGCGCCACACGAGTCGGTCCGAAGTCGCTTAGGTCCTCATACTGAGGCGGAACGTAAGGCTCCTGCAGCGCGATGCCATTGACGTAGACAATGCCCTGCCGGATTTCCACTTCCTCGCCGGGTAGGCCAACGACCCGCTTGATGAAGGATTTCGAGCGATCCAGCGGATACCAGAAGACGACCACGTCGCCCCGCTCGATGGGCTCGAAACGATACACAAATTTGTTGATGAAGATACGCTCTTGGTCTGACAGCAGGGGCGCCATGCTCGTGCCCTCGACCTTTACCGGTTGGTACAAAAAAACGATGATGACCAGTGCAAGGCCGATGGCAATGAGAAGGTCACGCGTCCAAACGCGCACTTCATTCCGGAACGAATGGGCCGCGCTGGGTTGAGAACCCACGGGAAGCACAACAGCAGTTAAGGCCGGTCCACTACCCGGAACCCCCGCCGTCGGAAGCTGTTTCTCGTCCGCCTGTTCCATTTGAGAGTGCCTTGTATTTATAACACGGCCTTGAAGCGCCGCGCCATCATTTGATGAGTGTGTTGCTCACCGGGATGCTACGAGCGTTGTATGGAGAACGGAAGAGGCGCCCTAGCCGAGAAAGCCCCGGGGTCGCTCCTATCAGCCGCCGGTCGGCTCATTGCTCCAGGGCGTAGTTCAGCGATGCCAGCGCGGCGACTACCGCTGTTTCCGTGCGCAGGATCAGCTTACCCAGGGACGCCTCAAGGAAGCCGACCCGCCGCGCGACATCGAATTCTGAATCGGTCCAGCCGCCTTCGGGGCCGATGGCAAGTGTGACAGCTTTCGAGGAAGTAGGCGCAGACAATATTTGCGGCAGTAGCGGCGCTTCCCTGCGCTCAGAAAGCATGATTTTAGTGCTACCGTTCGAGCTGCCAAATGCATCCGTGGCTCTTGCCATCTCCTCAAGAACTGGGACCCGCACTCGGCGCGATTGTTGGGATGCCTCCAGAAGAATCTTCTTCCAGCGTTCGGCTCTTTTGGCAGCAGCGGAAATAAGTGCTTTTTCGCTACGCCCCGCCGCCACCGGAACGATTGTGCCGACGCCTAATTCCGTAGCCTTCTCAATGGCCCACTCGAAGGCGTCAAATTTAACGATGGACAGCAGGAGAGTGACTTCAACGCTCGGCTGGACGACGGCAATTTCTTCAATAAGTGCGAACTCGATGCGGTCCCGCGTGGCGCGCTCGACCCGGCCCAGCCACACGCGCTTGCCGTCGCTCAGCTCATAAAGCTGGCCCTCTTGCGCGCGCAAAACGCGGCCCAGATGATGAGCCGCTTCGCCCTCGATGACCGCGCGACTATCCGTGAATTGTTCAACAAAGAATCGCCGCCGCACCGTGCGATTTTATACTACGCAGGACTGTAGCTCAGGCATGTTCTTCAGACCTGAAGGTTTTCGTCGGATTTCACCAACGAACGCTCGCGGGGACAAAGCTTCTTTCGCGCAGCATGATGCGCCACTGCAAGGAGGAAATCAGAGCGCTTCACCCAAAAATATCTTTAACTTTGTCGAAGACAGAAGAGCCGCGCTCGGCGGGTTTGTTCTCCACTTTAAGCGATGCGCCCAACTGCTCGATTAGCTTGCGTTGCTCGCGGGTGAGCTTCGTGGGAGTCAGCACGCGCACGTGATAGTACAGGTCGCCTTTTCCGCCGCCATGGGGATCCGATAGCCCTTTGCCGCGGATGCGGAACACCGCGTCGCTTTGCGTGCCTTCGGGAATCTTCAGCCTTTCCTCGCCGGCCAAGCCCGGCACCTGTAGCTCGGCGCCGAGGGTAGCCTGCGCGATGCTGATCGGGATCGTGCAATATAAATCCGCGCCCCGCCGCTCGAAGAAGGCGTGTTCTTTGACCTCGAGTACGACGTACAAATCACCGGGAGGCCCGCCGTTCGGGCCAGGTTCGCCCTCGCCGGTGACGCGCAGCCGTGTGCCCGTGTCGACACCGGCAGGAATGCGCAATTCGATCGTCTTCTCGCGCTCCACCCGGCCCTGACCGTGACACTCGATACACCGTTCCTTGACGACTTGTCCAGCGCCCTGACAATGCGGGCACGTGCGGCTAATCGTGAAGAACCCTTGCTGGTAAGCAAGCTGTCCGCGGCCTCCGCACGTCTGGCAGGTCGTTACACCTGTCCCCGCCTTGGCGCCCGTGCCGTTGCACGCCGAACAGTATTCTTGGCGCGGCAATTTGATTTTGGTGTTAACGCCGGCGGACGCCTCTTCAAACGTCAACGACATGTCATAACGCAAATCAGCCCCGCGCTGCGCTCTGCGCCCTCGACGTCCACCGCCGCCGAAGAGATCCTCAAAGCCGAAAAAGTCCCCCAAAATGTCGTGAAAGTCCTGAAAAATCGTGCCGCTGAAATCCACCCCGCCCGCTCCGGACAGTCCCGCATGACCGTAAGTGTCGTACACCTGGCGCTTCTGCCCATCGCTGAGCACGCTGTACGCTTCGGTGCATTCGCGAAACTTTACTTCCGCCTCGCTTTTGTTCTCGGGATTACGATCCGGGTGCCACTTCAGAGCCGCTTTGCGGTAGGAAGACTTGATTTCCTCTACCGAGGCCGATCGCGAAATGCCGAGTATTTCGTAATAGTCTCGTTGCTGTGCTTTTGACATTGGTTCGGTCTTATTTTTTCCCTTGGTTCTAAACGCTACTCAATCTTCTGCCCTGGCTGCGCAGACAACCGATTCTTCAGCCAACGCTTCAAAATGGAACGCACCAGCCGACGCGCTGCGAGAGGCTACACTCTTTCAATGCACCACGTTCTTGGATGCTGCCGCAGGCTGCGTTGCTACACCCACCATTGCAGGCCGCAATACGCGTCCATGAAAAAGGTATCCCGGCTGAAACACCTGGACCACTGTTCCATCCTCATAATCAGCTGTTTCCCTGCGCTCCATGGCTTGGTGGAGGTTCGGATCGAACGGCTTTCCGGTTGGATCAATCCGTTCTACGCCCAAACGGGTTAGATGATCGACGAGCTGCTTATAGATCAGCTCAAACCCGCGGCGATACGTTTCGTATTCGGCCTCGCGATGAGCCGCCAGCGCGTGCTCGAATCCGTCAATAACCGGAATCAAGCCCTCAACCAGCCGCGCCGTAGCCCGCTTTTGGTCTTCCGCGCGCTCTTTCTCGATGCGCTTACGGTAGTTCTCGAAATCCGCCTGCCGACGCATTAACGTCTGCCGCAGCTCTTGAAGGTCTGCCGTGAGTCTGGAGACTTCGGCGTCCGCAGCGGCATTGTCTGCGGCGAGCGACGCTTCGTCCAATGCTTGATTCAATTCGTCACCCGGATTTGGATTTTGTTTGTTTTTGGTATTTTCGTTGCGCACGTTCGTGCCTCTTTCCGGCCAGGACCAATCAATTCAAATTTTGGTTAGCGCTTCGCTGAAGAGCTGCGCCACATACGCGACTGCCGTAATCGCGCGCTCATAATGCATTCGGGTCGGCCCCAAAACGCCCAGCGAACCTTGTACCACGTCATTTCTCAAATAGGGAGCGCTGATGAGGGCGAGATTTTCGCCAGCCTCCGAAATCTCTTTTACGCCGATCTGCACATGAACCGGTTCCGGCGTTTCAATGCAGGCGTTCAACACTGAAACCAAGCGCTGTTTTTCTTCAATGGCGCCCAGCAAGTCCCGTAGTTGCGACTGGCTGGCGAAATCCACGGTGCTGACCATCTGCGCGGCACCTTCTAGATGCACTTGCCGCTCCAAGTCGTCCCCGAGTACATCGGGAGCGCAAAGCGTCAGCGCGTTTTGCGCTATGCCCTCGTACCGCTCGCGTTCGGTTGCCAATTTCTGCAGCAGGTCGGCGCGGATCGCCTCCAGCGTCCAGCCGGAGTAGTGCCGATTCAGAAACTCCGCAGTAGCGTCCAATTCCGTTTGCGTAAACTGCCTCGTGGGACGCAAAATTTTGTCTCGGGTATTCCCTCCCGGCGAGATTAACAACACTACCACGCGGCTATCCGGCAGGAGCCACATGCGCGCGTGCTCCAGTACCGTCTTGCCCATCGGAGGTGATACGACAATGCCCAGTCCATTCGACACTTCCGCAAGGACGTGGCTGGCCCGCTCGGTAATCTCCATGGCATTCTTGGGCGAGCCCATCTCGCGCCGGATCCAATCCTTATCCACAGCGCTAATGGTCGCCTGCGTGGCGATTTCCTGAGCAAAGAACCGATACGCCGCCGCCGTGGGCAACCGTCCGGCCGAAGTGTGCGGCTGATAGAGAAATCCGGCCTCTTCCAACTCCGCCATGACGTTGCGAACCGTAGCGCTGCTTAAGGTTTCCCCAGATTGCGAGGAAACCGCGCGCGACGAAACAGGCTCGCCCGTCTCGATATAGGTTCGCACTATGTCCGCCAAAATCTGACGGTTACGTCGTTCTTGGAGTGCAGCAGTCCTCATTGGGGCAATCCAACTTGCCTCTACTTCTTATTGTAGGAACGCTGTCAAGCACCGTCAATGCGGGTTGTTGGGCAGTATTCTCACTCAACGGTTTCTGGCTGCCACCGACAGCGGTTGAGAATAGAAGATAAAGCCTCCGCCCTCGGTGACACCCCCAGCAACGAGTGCGCCACAGCCGCTCCTGATCCAGAAACCGGGTAGAGGTGCACCATATCCTGAACGAAGGGATCGTCAGCCTTAAGGACCGTTATTCTTGAAATCGCGTGCTTACTCTTTCCATCGAGATTTATGTGTAGCTCGTCAGCAATCATTCTGATCGTTGCCGCTACGCTTTCCTCATCGGACCAGGGAGCAGACACAATCAAATTCCAATGCGTCCACGTCCAAGTTATACAGCATGGCCAAACGGAACTCGCCAAGCCGGCTCTTAAGCGCCTCGACCACATCTCGAACCTTCTCTGCCAATTGAAAGAGATACATTGCAAGACTCCGTCCGGCTTACTTCTCACAGCATCGAGAATCTCGAGCGCCTTCTGCTTATTGTAGTTGCCTTCCGATTCATATCTGCGCTCCGGCTTCCACTTGCTGGCGACCGACCAATTTGCAAGAAGAGCTGGGTTGGCAGTAAAGGCCTGGTCCATGCCAGCCAGCAGTTTCAAGTCATCAAACTCATGCCGTGTGAAGCCGCACAAATAAGCAGAGCCGTCATAACAACCAGCTTCAAAAAGGATTTCTGCTTCTCGGAGTCTCAGGCGTGCCAATTGTTGGAGTTGTTGTCGAGTCGCCATCTAGAAGCGGGCAAGATATCCCAACAGGAACGTATCTTGCAACTACTTACTCCGCGTTATCAATTTGGGCGCGCTGGAGCTTATCCGAATAGTCGATGTACAGCGTCTTCCACTCGGTGTAGAAATCGATCGCGGCAATGGCGGCCTCCCGGTGGCCATTCCCGGTCTTTTTGGTGCCGCCAAACGGCAAGTGCGTTTCTGCGCCAATCGTGGGAGCATTGACGTAAACAATCCCAGTGAACAACTCCCGCATGGCCACAAACGCTCGATTCACGTTTCGCGTATAAATCGAAGCCGACAATCCATAAGGGACGCCATTGGCGACGTCGATGGCTTCTTCAAAGCTGGAGATGGGCATCACCGAAACCACCGGCCCAAAGATTTCCTCCTGCGCAATGCGCATCTTGGGATTGCAATCCCCAAATATCGTCGGCTCGTGAAACCACCCTTTGGAGTGAGCGCCGCTTTCCAGCCGCTTGCCGCCCGTCAATAACTTCGCGCCTTCCAATTGCCCAATCTTGACGTAATCCATCACCGTCTTGAGTTGCTGCTCATTGACCAGCGGCCCCATATCCGTAGTCCCGTCAAGACCATTGCCGACCTTCAGACGTTTCGTCCGCTCCACAAAGCGCGATATAAATTCACCGTACACGGATTTGTGCACCGCCAAGCGGCTCGCCGCCGTGCAACGCTGGCCGCTAGTGCCGAATCCGCCCCAGATCGCGCCATCGACGGCCAGATCAAGATTCGCGTCTTCCATCACAATAATGATGTTCTTGCCGCCCATCTCCAGGCTGCAATGCTTGAACTGCGGCGCGCATGCGTCCCCCACCAAACGGCCCACCGCAGTCGATCCCGTGAAGCTCACCACCGGCACATCCCTATGCTCTGCTAACGGCGCGCCGGCATTCGGGCCATCACCGCTAACCAGGTTCACCACGCCTTCCGGCAAGCCCGCCTCCATTAAAATCTGCACCAGGTGATAAGAGGAAAGTGGCGTGTCCTCCGCGGGTTTCAGCACCACTGTATTTCCGCTGATCAGCGCCGGCATGATTTTCCATGACGGAATCGCCATGGGAAAATTCCAGGGGGTGATCAGCCCAGCGCTTCCTATCGGCTGCCGCACAGACATAGCAAACTTGTTCGGCAGCTCCGATGGCGTGGTCTGTCCGAACAGCCGGCGCCCTTCGCCAGCCATGTAATATGTCATGTCGATGGCTTCCTGCACGTCCCCGCGCGATTCCGCCAAAACTTTCCCCATCTCACGCGTCATATCCTTGGCAAATTCTTCTTTGTGCTGGATCAGCAGCTCCGCGGCACGAAAGAGAATCTCGGCCCGCTTCGGCGCCGGCATCAGTCGCCATTTGGTGTAAGCGCGATTGGCAGCTTCTACTGCACGATCGACATCTTCACTGGTCGAAGACACAAACATGCCCACAAGCTCATCAGTATTCGCGGGATTGCGATTCTCATACGCGTTGCCGCTCCGCGAATCAACCCATTCTCCGTTGATGAAATTCTTGTATACGCGAGGTGCCGCTGCCGTGGCCATGCTTCCTCCTGATGATCGGCTCTGATTGTGCTTGGGTCTGCAGTTCAGTTCTTCGCGAGTCTGAAATGCGGGCTAAACACGCTGGAAGAAAAAGTGTACCGTCGCGCTATGCGAGCGTCAACGAATGCCCCTCCGCGCCTAACTCAGGAATTCCGTCCGGCGGCCGCTGCGCGATTGTTTACAGCGTTTTTACAAGCAGCAGAACACTATTCCCGCGATTCGCGCCACACTAGACACAATCATGGAGTGATTCTCTTGGGCACAGGGCCGGATAGGTGCACCCCGTACCTTCCGGCCCAACTCTCCTGGCCGAGCCCAATTCCCGCTTTTTTGCTTAAGGCTCGATGCTACTGTTTCTTGGGCCATTCTGGCGCGCTGCTCATCACCACGACGCCGCCCTTCATCACCCAGCGCACATTATTTATCGCCACATTGATGTCGCTCAGCGGGTCACCTTCCACGCCAACCAGATCCGCAAAATAGCCCGGCGCAACCGCTCCCAGATCCTTCTCTTTGCCCAGCAGCTCTGCGGCATTGCTCGTCGCCGTCCGCAATGCCTGCTCCGGAGTCATTCCCGCCTTGATGAACCACGCCAACTCGCGCGCATTCTGCCCGTACATGGTGTAAATCGCGTCCGAGCCCATGGCCATCTTCACGCCGGCCTTGAACGCCTTTCGCGCCGTCTCCACATTCCGCGGGATGAACGCTTCCAGCCGTTCCTTGTACCCTGGCGCGTAGCCGATCTTGTCGCCGTTCTCCAAGTAATACTGATTGTGGTTGATGGTCGGCACATAGAAAGTGCCGCGCTTCACCATTTCCTGCATGGTGGCATCGTCCATGTCCGTGGCATGCTCCACCGAATCCGCACCGGCGCGCACGGCATCGCGCGCTCCATCCGGACCATAGGAATGCACCGCAATCTTCTTGCCGAAGCGATGGGCCATATCCGCAGCGGCTTTCATTTCCTCAAACGAGTACGTCTCAAATCCGGTGACATCGTCATCGGTTCCCATCGACCCAAACATTTTGATCAAGTCCACTCCGGCGGCCAATTGCTGGCGCACCGCCCTCAGCACTTCCGGCACGCCGTCCGCGAACACCGCTCCTGGAATGGCGGGCGGCTGTTTCGTGGGCGTTTGCGTGGCATATAAGCCATAGCCCGACACAAACATCCGCGGCCCAATCATCTCGCCTCGATTGATCAGGTCGCGCATGGCAATGTCCATGTATCCTTCAGCGCTCAAGTCGCGCACGGTGGTCACCCCTGCCTGGAGCGTTCGCAACGCGCCTTTCCGCGCCAGAAATACCTGCATCGCTGGCGGCGTATCGGAGACTTGCTTGAGCATCGACACGGCGGGATTCTCTTCCGCGTACATCGTCATGTGCGTGTGCGCGTCGATCAACCCCGGCAAGCCGGTGTACTTCGAGAGATCGATCACCTCCGCTCCGGCTGGAATGCCGGACGCATCGCCACTAATGCTGCGAATTTTGTCGCCCGCGACGACGACCACCGCATTCGTCCACACTTTTCCTTTAGCGTCCCACAATCTGCCAAAGCGCACAGCTTTGACAGAGTTCGTCTTCGGCTCGCTTTGCGCGTGCGCCCGCTGAGACGACACATTTAGTGCCACCAGCAGCACCACCAGGATCCCAGCCATGCGCATAAAGACAGTATCCTTTCCCAGGCGCACCTTCAGCGCGCGCTGCGGCAGCGCAGGGCGGGAGTCTGCGTGGCCCTGCGCCTCTCTCTGTCTTCAAACTTCTAATTCAGTTGTACGGGGAATGCAATCGCGCCCCGACGAAATTTGCGGATGGCGCTTATTGCCTTTGCTGCTACGGAGTTGTTTGTGTGCCCGCCACACTACTCAGCGGCGAGGAATAGGAGGAAGAATTAGCGGTCGGCACCGGTGCGGCTACTCCAGCGGTCTTCGAGCCCAACCCTAATTTCTGCAGTGTCAAAGCGTCCAGCTTTCCTGTGGGATTCAATCCATGCGCTGACTGAAATTTCCTCATGGCTTCGACGGTGGACGCATCCCACTTTCCGTTGGCCTTACCCCCGAACGAGCCGTCCTTGGCCAGTGCCTGTTGGATCTCAGAGATTCGGTCGGGAGTGGGAACTGTTTGCCCCCGCTCCCGCCTGGAATGCCGCGTTTTCCTGCTGCGCGGTTTGCCTGCCGAAGAGGCGGGCGCCTTTCCCGCGGAAGCTGTCTTCGCCCCAGCGGAAGCTTCGTACACCACTACGCTCGCCGCCACTAGCAGCGCCAGTCCCATAGGAATGGCCCTTCGAGCACGCATCGTCTCACCCCTATTTGTTACAAGCCGCGCTAATGTTCAGTAAAACTACTGTTGATTTTCCGCCGGTACCGTGCCCGGCAAGAACAGCGTAAAGATCCGGTCGGCATCGCCACGCCGCAGAACCTTGAACACTACGTTTGTCCCGGGCTTTAGCTTCCCTATCACCCGCTTGTAGTCGTCCAGCGAACTGATCGCTTCGTGGTTGATCTCTGTGATCACGTCTCCGCGAGTGAAGCCCACGTCGTCGGCGAAGCTGGCCGGTTCCACTTCGGTGACCAGTACGCCGCGTTGGCCCTCCATGCCTACCCGCGATGCGCGTTCCGGTGTCAGGCTGTCCACGCGGAGGCCAAATTCAGCTGGGGCCTCTGCGCCCTGCTGGCCGGTCAAATGCCCAGCCTGGGTCGGAAACACGTGGGTGCGGTCTTCGACGACAGCGGTTGTCTCCTTCTGCGCTCGGTCACGCACATAGGTCAGCTTGACCTTGCTTCCGATGGTCGCCGCCGCAATAGGATTCACCAGGTCGTTTCCGGTCCTAACCGGAGTTCCGTTCACGCTGGTGATGACGTCCCCGCCCTTCAATCCGGCCGTCTCCGCCGGACTGCCTGGCTCGACATTCATGATCACCACGCCGTACGGTGCGCCCAGTTCCTTCAAAGTAATCGCGTTCGTTCCCAGTTCTTCCTGGAAGCTCACGCCGATGGAGCCGCGCGTTACGCGCCCTTGCGAAATGATTTGATTGTAGACACTGATCGCCGTGTTCGACGGCAGCGCGAAACCTACGCCTTCATATCCGCGGCTACCGGTAATGATCGCCGTGTTGATGCCAATAATCTCTCCCGCGAGATCAACCAGCGGACCGCCCGAATTTCCCGGATTGATCGCCGCGTCCGTCTGAAGGAATCGCTGGAATTGATGGCCCTGTCCCCCGATTCCAGCCCGGTCCTTGGCGCTGATAATTCCCGCCGTGACCGTCGCTTGCAATCCAAATGGGCTGCCAATTGCCAGTACCCAGTCGCCCACCTGCACGCCATCGGAGTTCCCCAACTTGGCCGTTGGCAGATCCTTGTTTGTTTCAATCTTGATGACCGCCAAGTCCGTATCTTCATCCACGCCCAC
>Ga0307479_10002899_pt1 | contig 15587 bp, 12 predicted proteins | sample atmos_gasesECM4C_FD_203743 | JGI IMG/M metagenome (GOLD analysis project Ga0307479, IMG submission 203743) | Hardwood forest soil microbial communities from Morgan-Monroe State Forest, Indiana, United States - atmos_gasesECM4C_515 | ecosystem: Environmental > Terrestrial > Soil > Temperate... | reverse complement strand
AGCGCCTCGCTCGAGGCGCTGCAGATGCTTGACGTGCAGTCCAATCCGCTCCGCGGCCTCCTACTGCGTCAAGCCGGACCGCTCGCGAACGGCGCGGAGTGATGCGCCCAGCCTCCGCAGTTCCTCATGCAGCGTACGGATGACCGCCGGGCGCGCCTTCAGCTCGGATTTTCCGTGCCAGTGGACGGAGCGGCGCGCGGGCATCCGCTCGCCCGTACCCGACGGAACTCATGAGATACACAACTCCAGAGTTCCCCTCGCAGAAAAGCGCCGGCTCACGGATGCGATCCGCGGTGAACAGCGGTCTCTGCAGGGCAGTCTGGCGGGTGGTGCCCAGGGGCGGAATCGAACCACCGACACGGGGATTTTCAGTCCCCTGCTCTACCGACTGAGCTACCTGGGCGTACCGGGGGCCGCTCTCTATGCCGCGCGACGGCGCGGCCGTCAAGTCAAGGCTGGCCCTCCTTCAAGAGCTGCTCGAGGCGCGCCTTCGCCCGCCGCAGCACAGCCTCCACTCCGCGTGTCGAAAGGCCCAGGCCCATCGACGCGATCTCGGACGGAGAATGCCCTTCCTCGAAGTGCAGCCGCAGGATGTCGCGATCGCGCGCGGGGTTCTCCGCCTCGCGTGTGACTTTCTCCAGCGCCGCCGCCAGCTGCCGCTTCTGCTGGGCGTCGCCGGCGGCCGTCTCCGGATCCGGTCCGCCGTGGACCAACGACTCGGGAATCTCCTCGGCGCCGGGCGGCCGCGCGCGCAAGGCATCGAGCGCCACCGAGCGGGCGACGGTGGCGATGAACACCCGCAGCGATCCCGCGCGCTCGCCGCGGAACCGGCGCATGGCCGCGGCGTCGCGAGCCAAGAGCCGCGCCCACACTTCCTGCCGCAAGTCGTCCAGCTCCTCGCGCGCGCCCAGCCGCCACAGCACGCGCCGCACCTTGCGGTCGTGGTCGCTGAGCAGCTGCAGCCACGCCGCCCGCTCCCCGCGCAGGCACGCGTCCACCAGCTCGCGCTCGGCCAGCACGCGCCTGGACTATCGCGACCGCGCCCAACGTCAAGCGATGACGTAGACTCGAGCCGCAGGGCGGCGGTCTGCGCCGCCCAGGCTGTCCAGCGAGCGCGCTCGGGGACGCGCGCGAGTCGGGCGGAGGCGCGATGAATCCGAGCAGCCCGCAAGCCAAAGAGATGGCGGACGAGTCGATGGTCCGCAACCTCGCCGCGCAGGCGGAGGCCATCTGGCCGCAGGAGCGGCCCCTCTTCGAGCGGCACGCGGCGCCCTCGCGCGTCCTCGACGTGGGCTGCGGCACGGGCGAGATCACCGCGCGGCTGGCGGAGCTCTTCGCCGGCGCAGAGCTCTTGGGAATCGACCTCGAGGAAGCGCACCTGCAGCGCGCGCGATCGCTCTGCGCCCGCTTCGGCGCGCGGGTCAAGTTCGAGAGGGACGATGCGCTCGAGCTCTCGCTGCCCGACGAGCGCTTCGATCTGGTGGTGAGCCGGCACGTGCTCCAGGCGCTCCCCGACGCGCGGCGCGCGCTGCAGCAGATGGCGCGGGTGCTCGAGCCCAAAGGTCGCCTGCACGCCATCGCCGAGGACTACGGGATGCTCTGGTGCCATCCCACCGCCAGCGACGCCGACGGATTCTGGCAGCGCATCCCTCTGCGCTACGGCGCCGCCATCGGCTGCGACCTGCACGTGGGCCGCAAGATGTTCACGCTCTTGCGCGAGCTGGGCTTCCAGCAGATTGCCGCCGACTACGTGGTGGTGGACACCATCCGCGTGCCGCGCGAGACGTTCGCGCGCATCTGGGAAGCCTGGCGCGACGGATACACCGACTCCATCGTGGAGCACGCCGGCGTGACGCGCGAGGAAGCGACGCGGCGCTGGCGCGAGATGATCGACTGCGTCCGCGACCCCGACGGCTACGCGCTCTGGCAGGTGCCGGTCTGGACGGCGGTGAAGCCGTGAACGGGCGGCCCGACAAGCCGGGCCTCTTGCGCACCGTGACTGCGCTCCTGGTGGTGGCGGCGCTGGCGCTGGTGGGTCTGCTCGACTACGTCACCGGTCCCTGGCTCTCCTTCGCGCTCCTCTACGTCACGCCGGTGCTGGCGGCGGCGTGGTGGCTGGGGCGTGGGCCGGCGCTCCTGGCAGGGCTGACGGCCGGCGTCGCCTGGTTCGAGGCCGAGGCGTGGGGACACCGCGGCGAGCCCACCCGCGACCTGCTCTGGAACTCGATGTCGCGGCTGGTGATGCTCATCGCCATGGCGGCGATGGTGGTCCGCATCCGCGAGGACCGGCGGCGCCTCAAGGACGTCAACGCGCGCCTCGCCGAGCTGCTCACCGGCGCGGAGAAGCTGGCGCGGACCGACCCGCTCACCGGGCTGCCCAACCGCCGTGCGTTCATGGAGCGGCTGACCGACGAGCTGGCGCGCGCCAAGCGCAACGCCTCGCCGGTATGCATCGCCTATTTGGACGTGGACAACTTCAAGCACCTCAATGACCGGCGCGGGCACGGCGAGGGCGACGAGTTCTTGAAGCACGTCGCGCAGGCCATCAAGGACACCGTGCGCGCCAGCGACGTGGCGGCGCGGCTGGGAGGCGACGAGTTCGCGGTGCTCTTCGCCGACGCCAAGCGCATCGCGGTCGAGCCGCTGGCGCACCGGCTGCTGGCGCGGGTGCGCGCGCTCGGCGACCGGTATCCAGGGCTGGACCTGGGCGCGTCGGTGGGAATGGCGTGGTTCGAGTCGCCGCCCGATGCCGCCGGACTGCTCCTGCAGCGCGCCGACGGAGCGATGTACCAGGCCAAGAGCGCCGGCAAGCACCGCTTCGCCCTCTGGTCGGGCGACTCCGACAAGCCGGTGCTGCAAGCCTAGCCGCAAGGCTCTCCTTGCAAAGTGGCCGCTCTTGGCTACCATGCGCCGCCCTCGGAGGTCCCGGCATGTTGATTTTGCTCCTCGCGCTCGCGCTCCCTGCGTCTGAATTGAAGACGCCCGACTTCAAGGCCTTTCCCTTCCCCACCGAGGTGCACGCGCTGCCCAACGGCCTGCGCGTGGTGCTGGTGCCGTACGACTCGCCGGGGCTGGTGGCCTACTACACGCTGATGCGCGTCGGCAGCCGCAACGAGGTGGAGAAGGGCCGCTCGGGCTACGCCCACTTCTTCGAGCACATGATGTTCCGCGGCACCAAGGCGCACTCTTCCGAGGAGTACAACGCCACCGTCACCCGGCTGGGGCTCAACACCAACGCCTTCACCAGCGAGGACGAGACCGTCTACCATCTCTACGGGCCGGCCAAGGCGTTGCCGACCGTCATCGAGTACGAGGCCGATCGCTTCCAAAACCTCGACTACGACGAGCCGGCGTTCCGCACCGAAGCCGGCGCCATCCTCGGCGAGTACATCAAGAGCGCGAGCAATCCCGAGACCAAGCTCGAGGAGAAGTTGCTCGAGACGGCGTTCACCACGCACCCCTACGCGCACACCGTGATCGGCTACCTCAAGGACATCGAGAACATGCCCGCCGGGTACGATTACTCGCGCGAGTTCTTCCGCCGTTTCTACACGCCCGACAACGCCACCATCTTCGTGGTCGGCGACTTCGACAAGGCCGACACGCTGGCGCGCATCGAGAAGGCGTACGGAGGATGGAAGGGCACGGTCGATGCCTCGCCGGTGCCGGCCGAGCCGAAGCAGACCAAGTCCAAGCGCGCGAGCGTGGAGTGGCCTAACCCGACGTTGCCGCGGCTGTGGATCGCCTGGCACGCGCCCTCGGCCAACGACCTGCACGCGGCGGCAGTGCAGAACCTGCTCAATGCCTATCTCTTCGGGCCCGTAAGTCCCCTCTACCAGCAGCTGGTGCTGGGCAAGCAGCTGGTCGACTCGATGGCGGCCACCTACAACGAGCACCGCGATCCGAATCTCTTCGGCGTGCTCTTGCGGGTGAAGGATGCGAAGAACCTGAAAGTGGTGGAGCAGGCGGTGCTCAAGGACGTCTCCGCGCTGGTCACCGGCAAGGTGGACGCGAAGCGGATGGAGGCCACGCGATCGAACCTCAAGTACTCGACCATCATGAGCCTCGACAACGCCGACGCGGTGGCGGTGACGGAAGCGCTGAACACCGCGCCCACCGGTGACGTGCAGTTCCTCAACCTCGAGTTCGACGAGGTGTCGAAGGTGAAGCCGCCCGACCTTGCCGCCTTTGCCAAGAAGTATCTGCAGGACGCGAACCGGACCACCATCCAGCTCGTCACCGCGAAGGGAGGTGCGCAATGAAGCGCGCACTGATGGCGGGGGCCGCGCTGCTGGTGGTGATCGCCTGCGCGCACAAGGAGCGCGTGCGCAAGGCGTCGGAGGCGACGGCCGAGGCGTCGAAGATGCGCGGCCCCGACGGCGGCGTGGCGGTGGCGGCGGCCGATGCCGGAGCACGCGCGCCGGCCGCGGGGACCGTCGGTGCGCCGCCGCCCCGGCCGGGACCTTTGAGCGCCGCGGCGGATGCGGGGGTTGCGCCGCAAGCGGGAAGCGAAGTGCACGCGCCGTCGGCTGCGGCGGCTCCGGCGGCGAAGCCCGCCGCTCCCGCGCCCGCACCCGCGCCGGTCGCTGCAGCTCCGGCCGCCAAGCCTGCGCCGGCTCCCGCTCCCGCTCCGCCCCCGGCGGCGCCAGAGCCCGTCGCTCCGGCTCCGACCATCACTCCGCTGCCCTCGGGCATCGGGCTTCTCGAGCTGCCGCCCAACCAGAACGCGATCGTCAACGTGCAGTTGCGGTTCCGCTCCGGCGCGCTGAGCGACCCGCCGGGCAAGACCGGCCTCACCCGCTTGACGGCGCGGGTGATGACCGAGGGCGGTACGCAGGCGCTCGACGCCCGCCACCTGCTCGAGGCGCTCTTTCCGCTGGCCGCCGAGCTGGACGTGCGCGTCGACAAGGAAGAGACCACCTTCCGCGCGCGCGTGCACAAGGACAACCTGGCCAAGCTGCTCCCCATCGTGATCGACGTGCTCTTGCACCCGCGCTGGGACCCGGCCGAGTTCAAGCGGCTGCGCGAGGCGGCGGTCAACGACGTGGAGAAGCGCCTGCGCCAGGGCGACGACGAGAACCTGGGCAAGGAGTCGCTGGCGGAACTGATCTACCGCAACCACGTCTACGGCCGGCTGACGCTGGGCCACGTGGCCGACCTCAAGACGCTGACGCTTGAGGATCTCAAGGCGCAGGCCGCGCGCGTCTTCACCGCCGACCGTCTGACGGTGGGAGTGTCGGGCGGGTACCCGGCGGAGTTGCCGCAGCAGCTGGCGGCGGCGCTGGCGGCGCTGCCGGCCAAGTCCGAAGCGCAGCCGGCCATTGCGCAGGCTCGCCCGCACCCGCCGCGTTTCCTCCTGGTCGAGAAGCAGGCCGACTCCACCGCCATCTCCCTCGGCTTCCCCTACGCGCTCTCGCACAAGGACGCGGACTGGCCGGCGATGTCGATCGCGCGCAGCGCGTTCGGCGAGCACCGCCAGTTCAACGGCCGCCTGATGCAGCGGCTGCGCGAGGCGCGCGGGCTCAACTACGGCGACTACGCGTACCTCGAGCACTTCGAGCAGGACGGGTTCGACGCGGCCACCGCGCAGACCGGACGCGCGCGGCGGCAGCAGGACTTCACCATCTGGCTGCGGCCGGTGCGCGACGAGAACCGGCTCTTCGCGTTGCGCGCGGCGCTGTATCAATTGGCGCGCAGCCTGAAAGAGGAGCCGTTCACGCAGCAGGAGGTCGACCAGACCAAGGGCTTCCTCGATGGCTACATTCTGCTCTTCGACCAGACCGACGCGCGCAAGCTGGGCTATGCGCTCGACGACTCGTTCTATGGAATCAGCGGGTTCCTCGGCACCTGGCGCGCGTCGTTGCGCGGCGTCTCCGCCGATCAAGTGAACGCGGCTTGGCGCAAGTGGATCGATCCCGCCAAGCTTTCGATCGTCCTCGCCGGCAAGGACATGGCCGGCGCCAAGCGGACCATCCTCGCTGGGACCTCGACTCCCATCCACTATCAGCGCGACGCGACGGGCAAGACGCCCGACAAGCCCGCCGCCCAGCTCGCCGAGGACGGCCAGATCGAGGAGTTCCCGTTCGGCGCGCAAGGCGACGCGGACGTGCAGGTGGTCCCGGTCGACCAGATGTTCGAGTAGCTGCTGCTAGCGTGAGGCGAGTGTGCGCGGCGAGCTCGCGGCTGAGGCGAGCTTGCGGCGGTGGCGGCGAGCGCGGATCTTCTCCTCTTGCGCGACGGCGAGGCGGTGGATCTCCTCGACGTGCTCGTCGGTGACTTTGCAGCTCACCTGCTCGGCCTGCGCGTGGCGCGCCACCAGCACTGAGTAGGTGTCGATCTCCTCGGCGCCCTGGTGCAGTCCGGCCTCGAGCGCGTCGAGCTGGCGCAGCATGCGCGCCGACCGGTCCATCGCCTCCGAGGGATGCCACGCGGTCCTCGGCGCCCCGCACGCCCCCAAGGCCAACCCCAACGCCACCCAGACGCCCGCCCGCATCGCCCCCCCCTGGCAAGGCGAAAGGGTGTCCACCGATCGCGGCACCGGCAAGTGCGCGCGTTCAAAAGCGAACCGGACGTGCCTTTTCTATTCGTGCGGGATGGCCTTGAGCACGGCCTTGCCGCCCTTGATGACCACCTTGAACTCGATGTTCTTGGCCTTGTGCTTCTCCATCAGCTGCGGCACCTGCGCGCGGATGCGGGAAGCGACCGACTCGAAGGAGATGCCGTCGGTGGTCTCGCCGCACCTCTGCCGCGCCACCAGGTACGTGTCGTAGAGGCGGCGCAGCTTGTCGTCGGAGATCTCCGGCGCATCGGGCGCGGCGGCCGGCTTGGCGGCGGCGGGTTTGTCGGTCCGCTCCCGCATGTGCATCTTGGCCTTGAAGACGTCGCGCTTGTAGGTCCCGTCCTCGATCTCGCGCAGCGTCCGGTCCCACATGCGCTCGAATGAGATGAGCTTGGCGAACATGGTGTTGATGCGGAATTTCAGCGCGGTGTTGCGGACCGAAGTGGTGCGCATCTCGCGCAGCCTGGTCGAGACGCGCTTGCGCTCCTGGTCGGGCGGCCGCCGGTCGATGCCGAGGAAATACTTCTCGTAGAGCACTTGCAGGTTGGTGAGCGACTCCTCGAGCTCGTCGAGCTCCTCGGCGAGCTTCTCCTGTGGGAGCTGCTGGGTGCCGTTGGTCGCGCCCGTCACGAGCGGGATTCTATCACGCGAGCGCGGCTACGGATGCGACCGCCGACTTGCGGCTCTGCGTGAGCCAGATGGCCACCCCGGCGGCGAAGATGCCGATGCTGATCAGCTCGCTGGTGGAGAGGTTCCACCAGGCGTGCTGCGCCGCGCTGCCGAGGAAGTTGAAGACGCGGCCGCGCTCCTCGTCGCCGCGGAAGGTCTCCACCGTGGCGCGCAGCGGCGCGTAGAGCATGAGGTAGAGCGCGAGCAGCTCGCCATGGAACCGCTTGCGCGAGCGCCACCAGGTGAGGAAGAGGAAGATCAGCGCGCAGCCGAGCGACTCGTAGAGCTGGGTGGGGTGGATGGGGATGGTCGAGAGGGCGCCGGGCGTGATCAGGTGGTTCGCCGCTTGCGACTGGTAGGCGAGCGACTCGGGCGGAAAGCGCGCCGCGAAGGCGTAGTGCGAGTCGCAGGCTCCGCCCCAGCAGCAGCCCGCGGCGAAGCAACCCAAGCGGCCGAGCGCCTGCCCGATCGCCACCGTGGGACCGAGCGCATCCGCATACGGGAAGAAGCTCATCTCGTGCTTGCGCATGTACCAGATGGAGAAGAGCACCGCGCCGATGAAGCCGCCGTAGAAGACCAGGCCGCCCTTCCAGAATTCGAAGATGCCGAAGAGGTCGTGCGCGTACTCGTCCCAGTTGACGATGATGAAGAGCACGCGCGAGCCGATCATCGCCGCCACCAGAATGCCGAAGGAAAGGTCGAGCACCTTCTCGCGCGAAAGGCCCGAGCGCTCGGCCGCCCGGCCGGCCATGGTCATGGCTACCAGGAACCCGCCCGCGACAAGGATGCCGTAGGTGTGCACCGGGATTTCCAGCGGCCGCTCGAGTGCGAGGATGTTCTGGCCGCCGAGGACCCTCACCGCCGCGAAGAGCACCACCGCGGTGCCCACCGTCCAGTTGCCCAGCGACTTGAGCGCGGCCCTCGAAGGCTCGCCCGCCTTGAGCGCGGCCCGCCACTGCCAGGCGCCGGAGAGGAGAGAAACCAGCAGCAAGGCGGGGATGCCCAGGGACGGCGGAATGGTGAGGGTGAAGAGGATGGGCAGCATGTCAGGCTTTCTTGGGCGCGGGCGCGGCGGCGGGCTTTTTCACGAAGAGCATCTCCGCGAACAACAACACCAGGCCCACGGTAATGCCGCTGTCGGCCACGTTGAACGTCGGCCAGTGCAGAGAGGGGTGCAGCCAGTTGGGGTCGAACCAGTGCCAGTCGATGAAGTCGATCACGTACCCGCGCAGCACGCGGTCGACCGCGTTGCCGATGGCGCCGCCCAAGACCAGCGCCAGCGCCACTTGCAGATAGCGCTGGTCGGCGCGCAGCTTGCGATAGTAACTAAGTATAAAAATGACCGCGACGATGCTGACCAGGTGGAAGAAGGGCACGCGAAAGTTCTCGCCCGCAGAGGCCAAGACGCCCCACGCCGCGCCGCGGTTCTGTGTGTAGCGGTTCTGCCAGAAGGGCGCGACGGTGTACGGCGTCGGGTCGGCCAGGCCGCGCTCGAGCAACTCCTTCTGGCTGACGAAGGCGCCGATCTTTTCCGGCAGCGTGTGCGCGCGGGCGGCGGTGAAGGCGGCGGTCAGGTGCTCGACCGCGAGGTATTTCGTCACCTGGTCGGCGACGAACCACACACCCGCGATCAGCGCCAGGAGCTTCCATTTAGACAACGCCATCTTCCTCCACGGCGCGCCGGCAGCGCGCGCACAGTCCGCCCTCGACGTCGGGCAGCGCCCGCCAGCAGCGCTCGCACGACGGGTGCGGGCTCTTGCGCACTTCAGCCGCGGCCCGCTCGCCCGGCTGCAGGACAACGCTCGCACACAAGAAAAGATCTGCCAGGTCCTTTTCGTAACGTTCGGCGACCTCCCGCGCCATCCCGGGCGGGACGCGCAGGATGACGTCCGCCTCGCTGGCCTTGCCCAGCTCCTTCGACACGCGCTTCTGCTCCAGCGCCAGGTTCACCACCTGACGCAGACCCTGCAGGTGGGCGAATTCTTCCTCCAGCGAGTCGGAAATCGCCGCCGGCTCGGGGGCAGGGAAGCCGGCCAGAAAGACGCTCCCGCTCTCGCGTCCCGGCAGGTGCTTCCAGGCCTCCTCGGCGGTGAAGGACATGATCGGCGACAGGAGCCGGCAGAGGTCGCGCGCCAGCCGGTGGAGCACGGTCTGCGCCGCGCGCCGGGCGGGCCAGCGCTTGCCCGAGCAGTAGGTGCGATCCTTCAAGACGTCGAAGTAGAAAGCAGAGAGGTCGGTGGCGCAGAGGTCGACGGTGGCGTGATAGATGCGGTGGAATTCGTAGGCGCGGTACGACTCGATCACCTGCGCGCGGTAGCGCTCGAATCTCGAGAGCACCCAGCGGTCGATGGCCTGTAGCTCGCTGCTCGCGTCGGCCTGCGGATCGAAATCGAAGAGCTGCGAGAGGCAGTAGCGCAGCGTGTTGCGGATCTTCCGGTAGCCCTCCGAGAGCGTCTCGCCGATCTGGTTCGACCAGGCCACTTCCCCGCTGTAGTCGGAAGCGGCGACCCAGATGCGCATGATCTCCGCGCCGTACTTCTTCAAGAGACCTTGCGGGTCGGGCGCGTTGCCGAGCGACTTGGAGATCTTGTGTCCCGCGCCGTCGACGAGGAACCCGTGCGTCAAGACCCCGCGATAGGGCGCCGCCCCCCGGTCGCCGATGCCGATCATCAAGGCGGACATGAACCAGCCGCGGTGCTGGTCGGAGCCTTCCAGGTACAGATCGGCGGGAAAGCCCAGCGTCGCCTGGTCGAGCACCGCGGCGAAGGAGGAGCCGGAGTCGAACCAGACGTCGAGGATGTCGGTCTCTTTCTCGAAGGACGTGCCGCCGCATTTGCTGCACCGCAGGTCGCGCGGCAGCAGTTCGGCGACGTCTTTGTCGAACCAGGCGTCGGCGCCCTGGCTCTCGAAAACGCCCGCGACGTGCTCCATCGCCTCGGCGGAAACGACTTCCTGGCGATCCTTCGTGCAATACACCACCGGGATGGGCACGCCCCAGGCGCGCTGCCGCGAGATGCACCAGTCGGGCCGGTTCTCCACCATCCCCCGGATGCGCTCCTTGCCCCAGGTCGGCACGAACCCGCCGCGCGCGTCGATCTCGTCGATGGCCGCCAGGGCGGCCTTGCGGATGGTGGTGCGGCCGCGGCCGGGCAATTCCACTTCCAGGTCGAGGCCGATCCACCACTGATCGGTGGCGCGAAAGATGACCGGGTTCTTGCAGCGCCAGCAGTGCGGATAGCTGTGGCGGATCTCGAAGGCCTTGCCGCCGTGGTTGAGCAGCGCGCCGGCAGACGCCAGCATCTCGACGATCTTGGGATTCGCGTCGAAGACCTTCAACCCGGCGAGGCCGGGGATGGCCACTTCCTCGGTGAAGCGACCGTGGCCGTCCACCGGAGCAAACACCGGCAGGCCGTTCTCGACGCCGATGCGGAAGTCGTCCTCGCCGTGGCCGGGCGCGGTGTGGACCAGGCCGGTTCCGGTCTCGGCGGTGGCGTGCGCTCCCATCAAGACCGGGCTCTCGCGCGCGGTCAAGGGATGGCGATACTTCCAGCCTTGCAGCTCGCTGCCCTGCAGCGTCTTGAGCACGCGCGCCGGCTGCGCGAGCTTCTCGCCGATCTCGGTCTTTTCCAGCTCGGCGGGCGCGCAGTCGCGCAAGAAGGCGTGCAGCAGGTCCCTGGCGACGACGGTGACGCCGCGGCCGGGCAAGTCGTAAGCGACGTATTGCAGGTCGGGATTGGCGGTGATGGCGAGATTGGCCGGAATGGTCCAGGGCGTGGTGGTCCAGATGGCGAGACCCCAACCCGGCTGCGGAGAGACGACCTCGAAGCGCACGTAGATGGAGGGGCTGGTGCGGTCGGCGTACTCGACCTCCGCCTCGGCCAGCGCGGTGACGTCGTGGAAGCACCAGTGCACCGGCCGCTTGCGCCGGTAGAGCGCGCCGCGCCGCACGAACTGCGCCAGCTCGCGGACGATCTGCGCCTCGTAGTGGAACGACATCGTCAGGTACGGCTCGAACCAGCGCCCGAGGATGCCCAGCCGCATGAACTCGCGCCGCTGAATTTCGATCTGCTCCGTAGCGTACCCACGGCAGGCGCGGCGGAACTGGCCCATGGTCAGCTCGCGCTTCTTCGCGCCCAGCTGCTTGTCGACTTGCCGCTCGATGGGCAGGCCGTGGCAGTCCCAGCCCGGCACGTAGTCGGTGAGGTGGCCGGCGACGAGGTGGTGCTTGACGATCACGTCCTTCAAGATCTTGTTGAGGAAGTGGCCTTGGTGGATGGAGCCGTTGGCGTAGGGCGGCCCGTCGTGGAGGACGAACCTGGGCCCCTGCGCGTTCTTCTCCAGCAGCTTTTCGTAGAGCTTCTCGTCCTGCCAGGCTTGCACCTGCCTCGGCTCGTTTTCCGCCAGCGCCGCGCGCATGGGAAACGAAGTCTTGGGCAGATGAACCGTGTCCTTGACATCCATAAAAAGGCGCTTCGCGTATCACGCGAGGCGCGATAGGACAAGCGACGCAATGGCCCTCGAGATCCGTCCGGTCGAGTCGAAGAAAGAGCAGGAAACCTTCTTCCGCGTGCCGTGGACGCTGGGCATGAAGAGCGATCCGCTCTGGGTGCCGCCGCTGCTCGACGACTACCGGCGCCTGCTCGACCCGAAGAAGAGCCCCTTCCTCAAGCACGGAGAGGTGGCCTGCTTTCTCGCCTTGCAAGACGGCGCGCCGGTGGGGCGCGTCTCGGCGCAGATCGACTCCGACTTCGACAAGCAGTGGCCGGAGGAGAAAGGGGTCGCCTTCTTCGGATTCTTCGAGAGCAAGGACGACACCAAGGTTTCCGGCGCTCTCTTCGACAAGGCCGCCGAGTGGGCGCGGTCCAAGGGCCGCACGCGCCTGCGCGGGCCGTTCACGCTCGATTCCAAGGGCGAGCCGGGCGTGTTGATCGAGGGCTTCGACACGCCGCCGCGGATCGGCATGCCGCACAACAAGCCCTATCTGGGGCCGCTCTTGGAGAAGATTGGCTTCGCCAAGGCGAAAGATCTCTACTGCTGGTGGTACACGCCGGGGCAAATCGACGAGCGCACGCTGCGCATCGCCGAGCGCACGCTGAAGCTGCCCAACGTGAAGGTCCGCACCATGGACCTGTCGCACTTCCGCCGCGAGGTGGACATCGTCCGCGACATCTACAACGAGGCCTGGTCCAAGAACTGGGGCTTCACTCCCTTCACCGCCGAGGAGCTGGAGATCATCGCCAGCGAGTACAAGATGTTCGTCGACACCCAGATCGCGCTGGTGGTCGAGGTGGACGACAAGCCGGTGGCGATGTGCTTCGCCATTCCCGACGTGAACGAGATGATCAAGGACTTCGACGGCGAGCTGATGAAGCGGCCGCTCAATCTGCTGAAGCTCCTCTGGCGCTTGAAGTTCAACCGGCCCAAGCACGCGCGGCTGATCCTGCTCGGCGTGAAGGAGGAGTTCCGCTCCTCGCACAAGTACGGCACGCTGGTGGCGGTGCTCTATGTCGAAGTCGCGCGTCGCGGTGCGGCCGCCGGATACCGCGGCGGCGAATTGAGCTGGACGCTGGAAGACAACGTCATGATCAACCGCGGCATCGAACGCATGGGCGCCAAGAAATACAAGACGTATCGTATCTACGAAAAGAACATCTAGCGGCGGTGTTGTTTCGCGTCGAGGTCGTATTTCTTGACCAGCCGCTCGATGCTCTTGCGGTGCAGCCCCGACTCGCGGGCGGCGCGAGAGATGTTCCCCTCGCAGCGCTTCAAGAGCGCGGTGAGGTACTCGCGCTCGAAGGACTCCAAGAGCTGCTCCTTGGCCTCGTGGAAGCCGAGGTGCTCGTTGAACGGCAGCGGCTGCTTGGGGCCGGTGTTGGTGAGGCGCGGCGGCAGGTGCTGCACGTCCACGTCCGGCCCCTCGGAGAACGTCAGGAGATGGCTGACCACGTTCATCAGCTCGCGCACGTTGCCCGGCCACGAATAGCTCTGCAGCGCGCTCATCGCCGCCGGAGTGACGCGCTTCTGGCCGTGCTTCTCGACCACTTCCGGCGCGGAGAGCGCCGCCTGGACCAGGTGCGGAATGTCGTCGCGCCGCGCCCGCAGCGGCGGCAGCTGCACGTTGATTACATTTAGTCTAAAAAACAAGTCCTCGCGGAAGTTCCCCTCCTGCACTTCCTTCGCCAGGTCGCGGTTGGAAGCCGCCACCACCCGCACGTCGACGTCGATGACGTTGCCGCCCCCCACGCGCCGCACCTCGCGGTTCTCCAGGACGCGCAACAGGCGCGGCTGCATGTCCAGCCGCAGCTCGCCGATCTCGTCGAGGAAGATGGTACCGCCGCTGGCGCGCTCGAAGGCCCCCTCGCGCGAGGTGGTGGCGCCGGTGAAGCTTCCCTTCTCGTGGCCGAAGAGCTCGCTCTCGATCAGGTTCTCGGGGATCGAGCCGCAGTCGAGCACCACGAAGGGCCCCTTCTTGCGCTCGCTGTTCTCGTGCAGGCCGCGCGCCACCAGCTCCTTGCCGGTGCCGGTCTCGCCGCTGATCAACACGCTCACGTCCATGGGCGCGATCTTCTTCAAGAGGCCGAAGATCTGCCGCATCTTCAGCGACCGACCCACCATCTCGCCGAAGCGGCCATCCGCGTCCGGCTCGGCGACGATCTCCTCGTCGATCGGCGAAAACAAGATCGAGGAGTCGCCCACCACCAGCTTGCTCCCCGGCGAGATGTACGCGCGCTCGATGCGCTTGCCGTCCAGCCAGGTGCCGTTGGTGGACTCGAGGTCGGTGAGCAGCCAGCCTTTCTCGGTGAGCGTGATCTCGGCGTGGTGGCGCGAGACCTTCTTGTCGTCGAGGGCCAGGTCGTTGCCGGTGCCGTCGTGTCCGGGCGGCACGCGCGCGTTGCCGATGCGGATGCGCTCCTTGTCGGTGGCGAACTCGCGACCTGCGGCCGGGCCGGTCTGGACCTGCAAGCGCACCCGCCGCACGTGCAGGCTCGTCTTGGTGTCGACGATCTGCGTGTGCGCGGCGGTGTCCTCGTCGCCAAAAAGTTCCGGACTCGTCGCGCCGGTGTCGCCGGGCTCCGTCATGAAACGGATGGTACGCGGCGGCACGTCACTTGCTCAAGCTCTCATTGCGGAGGGCAGGCGGCATGGGCCTCAGGCGGGTATGGCGCAGGGTGCGATCGCTCTCGGAGCGACCCCATCATCTGCTGGCCATCTCCGACGTGCACCTGGGCTGCGATCTGCGCCCAGGCAACCGGTTCGACCGGCCGCGGCCCACCGACGCGTCCCTGGCCTCCTTCCTCGACTGGCACGCGGCGCACCGCAGCGAGGGCAAGCCCTGGCGTCTGATTCTCGACGGAGACATCGTCGACTTCGTCGCCATCACGCTCTTGCCGCAGGACCCCCAGCCCTTCGCCATCAGCGACGAGGAGCGCGCGCTGGGGCTTTCGCCCACCGAGCCGAAATGCGTCTGGAAGCTGCGCCGCACCGTCGAGCGCCACCCCGCCGTGTTTGACGCGCTCGCCCGGTTTGTCCACAAGGGAAATTCAGTACACATCATCCGAGGGAATCACGATTCCGAGTGGCGCTGGCCTGCGGTGCAGGAAGAATTTCGCCGCGTCATTGCCGACCGGTCGGGCGCGCAGCGGCGCAGGCTGGACCGGCTGATCGAGTTCCACGACTGGTTCTACCTCGAGCCCGGCTTCTTCTACGCCGAGCACGGCCACGCCCACGACCCCTACTCGGTGCAGAGCGATTTCTTCGAGGACCACCGCAGCGCGAGCGAGATCCAGCTCCCCTTGAGCAGCAAGGTGTTGCGCTATTTCGTCAACCGGTACACCGAGCAGGTGGAGCTTCCCGACGACGTCGACGCCTGGGGTCCGCGCGAGTACCTGGACTGGGTGCTCAGGGCCGGCAATCCGCTGCGGGTGGCGGCGGACTACTTCGTGATGGTCTTTCGCGTCTTCTACCCGGTGGTGCGGCAGTCGCTGCGCGGCCTGCGCGCCTTTGCCCGCGTCGCCGACCGCGCCATGGCTTCCAAGCTCGAGCCGCGGGCGCACGTGCGCCGCATGCTCTCGCGCTTCCAGGGCACCGAGCGGCAGGCGCAGCAGCTCCTCGCCATTGCCTCGCGGCCCGCGGAGCAGAGCCTGTTCGACTCGATGCAGCTCTTCTACATCGACCGCATGGTGCTGGCGCTGCTCTGCCTCTTCTGCGCCTTGAGCACTTCGGGAGCGGTGCACGGCTTCTGGGCCAAGGGCGCCGCGCTCACCGGCGTGGGGATCATCTTTGCCGCGCTCAATGCCTTGCTGGGGCGCAAGCGCCGGACCGATTCGCATCCCATGCTCAAGGAGGCGGCGCGGCGGGT
>Ga0307479_10002898_pt1 | contig 15597 bp, 11 predicted proteins | sample atmos_gasesECM4C_FD_203743 | JGI IMG/M metagenome (GOLD analysis project Ga0307479, IMG submission 203743) | Hardwood forest soil microbial communities from Morgan-Monroe State Forest, Indiana, United States - atmos_gasesECM4C_515 | ecosystem: Environmental > Terrestrial > Soil > Temperate... | reverse complement strand
GGGGCTCCGTCACATAAGGTTTCAGCTTTTCCGTCAGCAACTGCTGCAACTCGGTGGGCTTTAAGCCTGCGACACGTATATCGCTCAGTAAAGGTAAAGTGATCATCCCGTCGGGGCGCACAACAACGCTTAGGGAAAGTTCCGGCTCTCGCCACACGGAAATCATAAGTTGGTCATCCAGTCCGATGTGGTAGGTGTCCGGGTCGACAGAGGTGCCGACAGAGGTGCTCACATCGGTATCGGGCTTTCGAGCAGCTGGGCTCTCCGCCGTGCCCTTGGGCTTATCCGTAGGCTTGCCGAACCCATTCGTTGCCGGTGCAGCCTGGGCCTCGACCGCAACGGCAGAAGCCGTCATCATCGCACCGACAAGTCCCACCAGGAGCAATCCGATGCTTAGGCTAGGCCTGCGGTGGGGGGTGCTCAAATTTGCCAGAGCCAAGTTAATTCCCTCCAGTTAACTTCGTCCAACCTGTAGCGAAAAACACTGCTTGAGCTTACCGTGCAAGGGGTCGGCCAATTGGTTTTGGTACATAACCAATGCAAAATGAGTAGGTTAGGAGGAGCGACGTGTAACCCGAAGAGAAGAGCAGACAACCAACAGAGTGCCACCTTTAGGAAATCTATTTCACGGGCAAGCCTTGCCGGCCCTTGCCTCTGGACTCGAACGTGAGATGGTTTGGATATTTCAGAATCGACTTTCAAGGGCCTTAGTGATCCGAAAAGCTCCCAAGATCAGTGCGTAACCTGCCACCCAGAGGGAAACTAACAGCACGTCCATCAACGTCCGGCCTTTCTTTGTTCCGAGCTGAGGACCCTTTCCTCCGCCCAATAACGAACTTGACTGCGGCTCGCTCACTTTGCCCCGCGTCCGTAGAGCATGACTTTTGCAGTTTCGAAAAGAATCGCCAGGTCAAGTACGACCGACATGTGCTTAATGTAGAAAAAGTCATACTCGAGTTTCGTCTTCGACTCCTCGACGCTCGCTCCATACTGGTATTTCACCTGAGCCCAGCCTGTGATCCCTGGACGTACTGTGTGCCGTAGCGCGAAAAAAGGAATATTCTGTTCGAGCAATTCGCAAAAGTGGGGCCGTTCGGGGCGTGGTCCCACCAAACTCATCTCGCCCCGCAGCACGTTTAGAATTTGCGGAAGCTCATCCAGGCGGAACTTGCGAAGTAAGCTTCCGACACGCGTAATGCGATTGTCGTCAGCGGCAGCCCATACCGGCCCTTCCGATTCTGCATTCTGAGACATCGACCGGAACTTTAAGATTTGAAACGTGCGGCCCTTTAAGCCCGTGCGCTCCTGTCGAAATAAGATCGGACTGCCCGTTTCAAGCCAGATAGCCGCCGCCACCAGAACCATTAAAGGCAGCGTAAATACTAACGCGACAAGCGCAACAAAGACGTCAATCGATCGTTTCGTCGCATATAAGAATGAAGATTTTCGGAATCCGTCTGACAGAATCAACCAGCTTGGTGAGAGGTGCTCAAGGTGAATCCGTCCCGTTACCTTCTCGATGAAGCTGTGAGAGTCTTCCACTCCAACGCCGGCGAATTTCAAGTGCAAGAGCTGGGACACCGGCATGTTTCCGCGTCGTTCAGTCAGAGAAATAATAATGCGGTCTATTCCGCGGTCATGGGCAATGGATTCGACCTCTTTTACCGCGCCGATTATTCCTGGATTAACGAGAGACATGCCGATGTTTTCCCCCTTTTCATCCAGGAATCCTTCAACTCTCAAGTTTAACTCTGGCCGCGCAAGGATCTCCCGGACAGCGGAAATCCCTGTCGATCCCGTGCCGACCACCAGGACCCGCTTGGGACCGGACAGGAATAGGCTTGTCTTACCCAAAATGATTCTTGAGCCCATCACCAAGGCACAAACAGTAGGCGCTGCCATGGCGGCGATTCCGCGCCCAAGACTTACGGCATCGTCGAGGTAGTAAATAATTGCCAAGACCAAACAGGCGCTTCCGAGCGCCTGCAACAAACCCATGAATATCTCAAAACTGCTGCCAGTTTCGGGAGGATTGTAGAGGTCGCAGTAATAGAGGGCCACTTCAAAAACCAAAACCACCAGAACAAACCGGGCAATGATATGGGGTCCATTCAAGTACTCAACAATCGTGTGTTGGTAGCGGAGCCGCAAAACGATCGAGCCTAGCAGCCCTAACACCACAGACAAGGCATCAAGCAGCAAGAGCAGCAGTGTGCTCGATGGAATTCTTTGTGCTCCGATTCTTATCATTCTTCGGGTCTCTTACGTTCGCCTACTCATGTCATGTTATCTGCGGTACGTTGCGCCTGTTCTTGATCCGCATTGCATTCTAGTTAATGACTCCCCCTCGCTCAGGTGCCTTTCCGCCGATTCGTGTCTGAGAGGATTGTATTTGCCGCCACAGTCGCTACGAATAGGTGCTTCGCCCAGGTGGCTCATCCGTACAGAGACTTTCCTCAGCATCCTGGACGACAGGGTTTGTATAGGCACGTTCCCGCCCAAGATGCGAAATTAGCTCTGGAGTCTGGTAACGGCTTACATCTCATTGAAAAACCAGACGTTATTGCTGCACGCCTCCCCAACTGACGTGCTCTGTTGGCTGGGGGAGAGCCGCAAGGACGGAAATGCATTACCCAGAATCGACATAGTTTTTTCACGGGTAATGCCTCACGCCGCTCATCCCGATCTCATATTGAGAGGAACTTGCAAAGAACCGGCGCCTTCCTTGCTGGCATCACTAGGTTATTTGCATTCATAGGGTTACCAGGAAATGCTTAAGAAAGTAAGCTGGATCTGGTCAGAAGAAAACAGCTAGTGACCGCCCCAAAACAGTCTACATCTGTGGGCATATTGATGGCGCTCGGTTTGCTCATCAAAGGGGCGGCCAATGGTGAGGGTGTGCGAGCTTGGAAGACAAGGACGCTAGGTTTGCGAATGGTACTCCATGGTATTGTCGGAAGCATCGAATATGCCCCACAGCATCCGACCCGCAGACTTGGATCTTGATCGCCAGTTGCTTACTGATTTGCTCTGCCACAACCTGAACCCAAACGCGGGGGGCAAGAGATTTGACTGGCTGTACATCGAGAATCCACACGGCTCTGCCCGGGCGTGGGTCGCGATCGACGAAAACACCGGATTGGCAGTCGGTGCTGCTGCTGCCTTTCCACGCAGACTCTCTGTTGCAGGGTCTAGTCGGGTTGGCTATGTGCTAGGAGACTTTTGCATCGACCACCAGCACCGGAGTTTGGGTCTTGCCCTGCAATTACAGAAGATCTGTCTCGAGCAAGTCGGCGCGGAAGGACTAGCTTCGACCTATGACTTTCCGAGCGCCACGATGATGGCAATCTACCGGCGAATGCAGAAGGGCCCCATGACTCAAATCGTGCGCTGGTCGAAGCCTCTGAGAGCCGACCGGAAAATTAGAGGGTTGGTAAAATCTTCGGCTCTTGCAAGGCTTCTTGCTACTCCAATCAACAAGCTGTTGGAGTGGAAAGACAAGCCCGTGGCCCCGGAAGGCGAATGGAAGATCGAAGAGCATAAAGGAGATTGCGGAGAGGAGTTTACACAGCTTACTCGTGCAGTTAGTTCGCATTACGGTACCTGCATCGAGCGATCGGCGGAGTATTTGAACTGGCGCTACCTGAGGCACCCTCTGATTCACCATGAGATTCTGACTGCGCGTTGCGGTGAGAGCCTCAAGGGCTACGTTGCTTTTACGTATACAGAGAAGGAAGCAAGGATCGTGGATTTGTTCGGCTTTGTTGACACTGCGATGTGGACGGCTCTGGTGTCTCGTGTGGTCGCATTGCTTCGCGCCCGGATGGTAATGAGCATAAGTTTCCCGGCGCTAGCTACCAATCCGTGGGCCAGACTTCTTGAGAAGTGGGGATTTCATCCGCGTGAAAGTTCCCCGGTTGTAGTTTATGTTGCTGGAAACAGAGCGACGTCCGCGGAATCTGCAGGATCTTCCTGGTTTCTCGTGGATGGCGATCGAGAGAGCTGATCAGGCGAGAGCGAACATGACTGGAAATCACCTAAACGTACAGATCAGAGAATTCATCCTAGAAAAATTCCCCCTGGCTCGCAAACAACAGCTCAAGGATACCGACGCGTTGCTGGAAACCGGGATTCTAGACTCACTAGGAGTGTTGGACCTGGTGAGTTACATGGAACAGAAATTCTCCATCGTCGTGGCGGACGACGAGCTTGTTCCGGAAAATTTTCAGTCCGTCGCTACGATGGCCGCTTACGTTCAGCGAAAAACTAGCGAACGGCTGGTATCTTGACGATGGGGAGTGTCGTCTCGAATGCTCCGCTCGTGCCATCTGCCTCTCACATAGCAGTTCAACCGGACCTACGGGTTCGCGTGTATCCGGGATTCGACGAACTGCCAAACACCTATGCCGGTATCTTCGAGCAATCTGCCTCGTTGGATTTTCATCTGACCCTTCCGTGGTTTCGAAATTTCGTCCGGACAGCGTTGGATACAGGTGACCGTGTACTTCTCTACGGCGTCGAAACAAGTCAGCCTGCGCCAAAGGCGATCGCCCTGCTTCCGATGAAACATCGCGCAGCGTACGCTCTTTGGGAACCTCGCGTCCTTTCATCACTGACGAACTACTACACGTGTCTTTTCGGACCGGTGCTTGCCGACGGTTGCGACACCAGTGCTTGTATTCGGCAGATCGCGTCGGCGATCAGAACTGACAAGCGTGGCTGGGACATAGTTCGCATTGCGCCGATGGGTTGTGAGTCTTCCGTTCTTAGCAATATGCGGCAGGCATTCGAAACCGCAGGTTTTGCCACCCAGGAATTCTTCAGCTTCGGCAACTGGTATCTTCCTGTCGAGGCCCACTCATTCCAGGATTATTTGTCCGGGCGGCCTTCAGTCCTGCAAAACACGTTACGGCGAAAGTCAAAGAAGTTCGAGCAGACAGGCCGTGGCCGAATCGAAATTATTACCAGCTGCGGCGGCATCGAGAAGGCCATCGGGGACTACGTGAAGGTCTACAATGCCAGCTGGAAGGTGCCGGAGCCATATCCCAATTTTGTTACCGGTTTGATTAGCACCTGCGCCGAGAATGGCTGGCTGCGGCTTGGCCTTGCTTACATAGACGACGTGCCGATTGCGTCGCAGCTCTGGATTGTTCACCAAGGCGTGGCATCCATTTACAAACTGGCGTACGACGAACGCTTCGCGCACTTCTCCGCGGGAACGATTCTCACGGCCCGGCTAATGCAGCACGCTCTCGACGTGGACCACGTCCGGGAAGTCGATTACCTCAGCGGCGACGATGATTACAAGAAAACGTGGATGAGCCATCGTCGTGAGCGGCACGGGTTTCTGGCGTTCAATCTCCGCACGTTGAAGGGCGCCGTCAGCGTTGCTCGACACATCGGCGGTCGAATGTTGCGGCGAGGCTACCAGAAAATGATGCGTCGGCCGAAAGTGGACGCAAGTACCGCGGCTATTTCCTAACCGCTGAACGGCTCACAGGTGAAGGCCAATGGACTTTCTGATTCATCACATGCTGCGCACCAGCGTACACCGGTCGCCGGACAAGGAAGCGCTCGTTCACGGAGAGCGGCGGCTCAGCTACTGCGAAGTGTTACGCCGCACCGGAGGACTCGCAAAGAGTCTTAGGCGCGCAGGGCTTACTCGCGGAGACCGCGTCGGCATCTATCTGGAGCCGTCAGTCGCGCAAGTTATCTCCATTTTTGGCATTTCTGGGGCGGAGGGCGTTTATGTCCCGATTAACGCCACGTTGTTCCCTGATCAGGTGGGGCACATCGCAAAAGATTGCGGGATGAAGGGCTTGATCACTACTCCCGCGAAGCTCGCAACGTTGGCTGCCACTCTTCCTCAGATTCCCACACTCGAATTCATCATATTGACCGGCGAGGGGGATGCTCCCCGGATCGATCTCCCGTTGTTTCACTTGGAAGAGCTTTACGAACTTTCTGGTCCCACAGAGTGGCGCGAACAATCCATCAGCAAGGATCTGGCGGCCATCCTCTACACTTCCGGTTCGACGGGCAAACCCAAAGGCGTGATGCTCAGTCATGCCAACGTCATCGCGGGTAGCACGATCGTTTCAACGTACTTGGATATTACCTCCAACGAACGCATCCTTGCCGTGCTTCCATTCAGCTTCGATGCTGGAATGAATCAGCTGATGACCGCGTTTCAACAGGGGGGAACGATTGTCCTGATCAATTTCGTTTTTGCCCGCGAAGTCGTTCAGATGCTTCTGAAGGAGCGCATCACTGGACTCGCTGGTGTCCCGACGCTTTGGAGTCTCCTCGCTCAGCCTAACTCTACTCTTCAGAAGCAGCCATTGCCTGATTTGCGGTACATCACCAACACCGGCGGAGCGATGCCCCAAGCCGTCCTAAGAGTTTTGCGCCAGACGCTCCCCACAACCAAGATTTTCCTCATGTACGGGCTGACGGAGGCATTTCGCTCCACCTTCCTTCCCCCAGAAGAACTCGACCGCCGGCCAACCTCGATGGGTAAGGCCATCCCGGATACGGAAATCCTTGTCCTGAATGAACATGGCCAACCATGCAAACCCGGAGAAATCGGTGAGCTGGTGCACCGCGGACCGACCGTCTCCCTCGGCTACTGGAACCGCCCCGAAGACACGGCGCGCGCGCTACGTCCCAACCCACTGCTCCCGTCAGAAATGGGTGATTGTGAAAAGGTCTGCTATTCGGGCGATCTTGTGAAGATGGATGAAGATGGTTTCCTCTACTTTATCGGCCGGCGCGATACAATGATTAAGTCATCCGGCATCCGGATCAGTCCCACCGAGATCGAAGAAGTGCTCTTTCAAACGGGTAGGCTTCGTGGCGCAGCCGTGATCGGCATCCCCGACGACGTACTCGGCCAAGTGATCAAGGCCTTCGTGGTCGCCAAGGATGGCGCCCCCCTCGATACCGAAGCCATCCTGGCAATTTGTGCGGAAAAAATGCCTCGATACATGGTGCCCAAATTCATAGAAGTGCTAAGCGAGCTCCCGAAAACTTCTAGCGGTAAAGTGGATTATCCCGCGCTGCGGCGCCGGGAAGGACTGTAGAGATGGATCACGTCGCTTCTTTGCTTGAGCGCTACTTCTCTTCTTCCAAGGGAGAGTTGTTCATCGGCGGCGTGCCCGTCTCGGAGCTCGCAAATCGGTACGGAACTCCGCAGTTCGTTTACGATCGTGGCGTCATTGACAAAAAGTGGGACCTGCTGCGCAAGAGCCTGCCACCCGAATTCTCGATTTCTTACTCGGTGAAAGCAAATCCCAACCAGATAATCCTGAAACATTTTCTCTCCAAAGGTGCAGGACTCGAGATCGCTTCCGCTGGCGAATATTGCCAGGCCCTGCACGCCAGCTGCCCCCCGGAGAAAATCATCTTTGCAGGTCCAGGCAAAACGGAAACTGAGCTGGAGCTTGTCCTGAGCAAAGGCATTGGAGAAATCCATATAGAGTCGCTCCGGGAAGCAGAACGCGTCTCGGTAATCGCTCAAAGACGAGGCATGCGCGCACCCGTCGCGGTTCGGGTGAATCCCGGCGGAGAGGCTGAAGGTGGCGCCATGCGCATGGGCGGGCGTCCGGCGGCTTTTGGCGTTGATGAGGAAACTTTGGATGCCGTAATTGACCGGTTGTTGGCTCTCCCCGGTCTGGAACTTCGAGGGATGCACCTTTTTGCGGGCACACAGATTCTGGACTTCCAAATCCTAGTCGCCCAGTACCGCAAAGGAATCGAGATCGCCCGTCGTGTAGCAGCTTGTCTGAAAAAACCCTTGCACACGCTTGATTTCGGCGGTGGCCTGGGCACACCCTATTTTCCTCACGAACAAGAGCTGAACATGGCGGGACTCAGGGCCGGCCTGGACGCGCTTCTGAAGGAAATAAGAAACGATCCTCTCTTCTCGGGGACTCAATTCATGGTTGAGCCTGGCCGCTATTTAGTGGGGGAGGCGGGCGTGTACATTGCTCGCGTGAATGACATCAAGGTTTCTCGCGGCAAAAAATTCCTTATTCTCGACGGCGGCATGCACCACCATCTAGCTGCGTCGGGCAATCTGGGGCAAACCATCAAGCGCAACTATCCGATCTCCTCTCTTTGCAAACTCGATCATCCCAACGAAGAAACCGTTGAGGTGGCTGGGCCACTATGTACGCCCCTGGATGTTTTGGCCCGCGGCGTAAACCTGCCGAGGGCCGACGTCGGCGATTTGATTGGCGTATTTCAATCGGGCGCGTATGCGCGTTCTGCAAGTCCACTCGGTTTCCTCAGCCATCCCGCTCCGCCGGAAGTTTGGGTCGACGGTGGTCTCCATCGTTTAATTAGGCGTCGCGGTGAGCTCAGCGACTATTTGCGCGATCAGATCTCTGACCCTGGTGCGGCATAGCCCGGAATTGAAAAGAGTCCTCATCATCGCGTATCACTTTCCTCCGCAAGCAGAAAGTAGCGGATACCTTCGCACGCTTAAGTTCTGCCGTTATCTGCCGGATCTGGGGTGGCAACCGCGCATCCTGACGGTCCATCCTCGAGCGTACGAGCGAACGAACCCCTCCCAACTAAATGAAATCCCTGCGACTATCCGAGTGGATCGCGTCTTCGCATTAGATACCCAGCGGCATCTTTCCTTTCGGGGTCGCTATTTCAAGGCCATGGCGCTTCCCGACCGCTGGGTAAGTTGGTGCCTGGGAGGAATTCCCGCGGGCTATCAGGTAATTCGCGAGGAAAAGCCAGACGTGATCATGACCACATTCCCGATCGCGACCGCTGTACTCATCGGGTGGCTCGTGCACTGCTTGACAGGGAAACCTTGGCTCGCCGATTTTCGCGATTCCATGACGGAGCCTGACTATCCCCGCGATCCGCAAACCTGGCAAACCTATCGCTGGTTGGAAAAAAAGGCCGTCGCCTGCGCCTCACACCTCGTTTTCACGGCTAGCTCCGCGGTTCGGATGTATCTCGATCGTTACCCCTCTCTCTCGCCCGAGCGTTGCTCCCTGATTCAGAATGGTTACGACGAAGAAGACTTTCGCGACCTGCTTCCTGGCCCCGTAGTCTCAAACCACTCGCTTCGCCTTGTCCATATGGGTTTGCTGTATCCCATCGAGCGTGACCCAAAACCCTTCTTCCGCGCCATTTCGCAACTGCAAAAGGATGGGAAGTTAGATCCCGCACGGGTACGCATCGAGCTGCGGGCTTCCGGATACGAATCAGCCTATGCTGAAATGCTGCAACGCGAAGGCATTGAAAATATTGTGCGCCTGCTCCCCGCCTTGCCCTATCGAGAAGCCTTGCAGGACGCTGCGAATGCCGATGGGCTGCTTTTGTTCCAGGCCGCGAACTGCAATCATCAGATCCCCACAAAGGTTTTCGAGTATCTGCGCCTTGCCAAGCCCATTCTCGCCCTTACTTCACATGAGGGAGACACCGCCGCACTACTGCAGCAAACCGGTGGAGCTACGATTGTGGACCTGGCCGATTGGCAAGCCATTTATCGTACACTTCCTGAATTTCTGAAAGCGGCAGAGACGCGTACCCACCCGCAACCCGATCGAAATCTGGTCCAAGTCTATAGTCGGAGAGGACAGGCGGCAAAACTGGCGCACCTCCTGGATGGTATTTCTGCCGCCGCCATGGCTTCTTAGAAAGCCAGAAAGCGCGCAGTTCCTTGCCGGACCAAACATTGACCGTAGTCTCTCCCTATGACATTGTTCGCATGCTTAACGGGTGGTAGGATTTCGGTCTATTGCCGCCAGTGCGACCATGCGCCATGAATCGACGGTTCGTTGAACAAGGACTGGCCAGAGAACTGTGGATTCGTTTTCTTCGACAGTCGCTTCTGATTTTCTTCTCCCCGTGCCTTCTGGCCGCGCCTATCTCGGCCCAAATCAGAATCCCCCTCACAGTCCAGGAAGCCATTTACCCTGGCATGGATCCGACACCTCGGACGCAAGCGCCACTCACTGTAGGAATCCCTTTACCGGAATCTGCCGGGATTCGAAGCGCTGCCGAACTTGGCCTGGAGGGAACGCACGCCGGTCAGTTCAGGATTCTTGGCTGGTGGCCGAATGGGAACGCAAAATGGGTATTAGTTGATGCCCAAACCGATGTGGACTCGAAGGGAACAAACAACAGACTGGTACTAACAGCGGGCCACGGCAGTTTTGGTGGCGAGCCGCTCGCGAAGGACTTCCCGGCAAAAATCGAGGTTAATACGGGTGTTGCAGAGTTTGTCATAAGGAAAAGCCGTTTCAACTTGCTGGACAGCGTCACGGTTCACAACAAACAGTTCATAAAACCGGGAACCAGCCAGGGACTTGTGCTCACCGGTCCGGCTCCAAACGAAACAGTTTGCGGGGTCTGCAAGACCGTCTACTCCTCGAGTAATGACGCTGCGTCGAAATTAGAAATCGAGGAAAACGGTCCGCTCAGAGTAGTTGTTAAGGCGATGGGCGCCCACAAAGACATTCGTGGAAACGTGTACATGCGTTTCACTGTACGGATGACGTTCTATGCGGGCAAATCCTACGTCAAACTTACGTCCAGCTTGCGCAACGCGGACGAAAGTACCTCGCGTTTCAATTCTGCCTTCAAAGGTTTTGCTTCCTACGAAGCTCAGCTCAGCCCGGCCCTCTCTGTACCCAAGAGCTTTTCCTTCGGGTCCCATGCCTCGCCCGTGGGCGGAGTGTTTCAAGGCGCCGAGGATGCATACCTGTACCAGGCTTATTCCAGAAATCTCGAACATGCCCATTGGTCACAAGTTGAGCCTAGCGAGGACTCCGGGGGGCATCGGGAGCAAGTGAAATCTTACATCAGCCGGAAATCCTCCCCGGAAAAACCCGACGGCTGGGAGTACGAGCAGGAAGGATACAGAGTCAACCTGGGCAACGAGACGGTCGCTCGTGGCACGCGGGACCAAGCCGTTGCCGGTTGGGGCGATTTGCGCGATAGCTCCGGAGCTGGGGTCCTCATCGGCGTGCAAGAGCTTTCCGCCTTCTGGCCGAAATCCCTCGAATTCCGTTCCGGAGGCTCGGACGTCAGGATCGGCATCTGGCCCGTGCACAACACCAAGCCCTATTACCAAGCTTGGCCGCAGTATAGCACTCATGATCTTTGGCTAGATTTCCATGATGCGCCGCTGGAATCACCCGGCCAGGAGTTCTCCCAGCTCCAGCACTTTCTGGTCGGGCGCGCTCCACTTGCCCATTACAACGATACCGGTGTTTTTCCCTTCGCCCTCATGGATCCCGCGGAAGAGGATGCTTACTACCAATCTATCGGCGCGGGTTGCTGTGTCGCCGATGTGCGCCCAACTGTTTTTCGCTATTACTATTGGTCTCAGTCCGGTGAGGAAAACCAGAGCGACCTGCGTTGGGCGTATCTGATGCAATGGCTCGCACGAGGGCTACCCGGACGTTATTTGACGGCAGGCAATTTCTATCGTTTCGCTGCGGACCAGGCGTTCCCTCGTTCCGATGGTTTCGAATGGCGCAAACACGCCGCAAGCGAACTCGACTATTGGGGATTCCCTTCGGTCCAGTCATTCAATCGGCTGGAAGGTCATCGCCCCTGGGTCGATCAAAACCACGCTCATTGGTACGGAATGACCGACTATTATTTCTTATCGGGCGATGAGACTATACGCGACGCCTTGCTCGACGGCGTGAAGGACCGCTTCCTCAATGCACAAGCGAAACTCAATAATGGTTCGCTTGGAAGCGCACGAGCCGTGGGTTGCGCCTTGATGGGCTTCGCGCGCTTGTACGAATTTCTCCAGTCCATCCGCGACCCCGATGCGGAAGCTCTGCTATCCGTCGCAGACAATGTCCTAAGAAGAGAGGTTCTTCCCGAGCTCAAGCTAAACGGGTTCGGCGATGCGCCTATCGGCATCAGCCGGCTTCGCGGCCTGTACGGCAACGCTGCTAACACGGTGAGGTATAGAATGGTTTCGGATGTCCGCGTGGCGCAAACCTTTCTTCATTCCATCCTGATCGAGGGGGTGTGGGAGTACGCTCAGGCGCGAGGTCCACTGTGGTCAGGTTACGAGGAATTGATGGACCTCACTTATGGACTTGGTCAGTGGGCGCTCAATGAGATGTTTGTCGACACCGGCGAACTGCCCAGCTCCGGCTTTCGATACCTGATCTTTCTCGACTACCCCAATTCCCAGAAAGACAATCCCGATTTCCATGTTTCCGCGTTGGGAAACGTGATGTTCCCCTTTTTCATCATTCATGAGCTTACAGGAGGCACGAATTGGAGAGACAGGTTTGAGATTGCTCTGCGTAAGAGTTCTCAGTCTCTTGGCGAGGACTGGCCCCGGCTCGCTAATTATGGCGTGACGGTGGTCGCCCATGCGGTCCTTCATCCGGAGAGCCGGCCGCGCTTGGTCGATGTTCCCCTTCAGATCAAGGCCGATGGCCGAGGCGGGGTCGAACTCTCGTGGGCAGCTCCGGAGAACGCATTGCACTACAAATTGAAATTTATCGAAGATCGGAAACTAGTGGACTGGCTGGGTTTCGATCCTGTCCAGAACGCGTTTCGACTGGATCCCTATCGCTATTGTCCGTGGTTCGCTGCCCGGAATCTGCCGGATCTGCCCGATCCCGCGCCCGCTGGCAGCCACGAAAAGCTTTTGCTGGACGGAATGAATCCCGCCAAGAGCTGGGACTACGTCCTGCGCGTCTACTTGCCACAGGAAAAAACGGTAGCGCCGGTAAGCCAATAGCTGTGCGACAGACAAAGATCGCCGGTCTAATCTTGTGGGGTGAGCAGCCGAGTGTAGGCTCTCGTCGATGCTTGGCGGGAGCTGGAATGGATTACCCGATCTGTGACGCGCACACGGACTCGCTTGCGGCAGAGACAATTCGCAGCACCTTCCTTCACAAAAAGAAATTCGCGCCGTGCCGAGCTTTCATCGTACGCGCGGGACGGGCTCTGGGATGAACCTAGGCGGGTTTTTGATGTTGGCTGAGGGCGTTCCCGCTATGCGATTAAAGCGCCGAGGAAACTTACTCGTGGCTCGCGCCAGGACGATGCGAAATCTCCCCTAAGAGTTGCAGGCGCGGTTGCGCCGCAACCGGTGTTCAATCGGTTTGACTGAACAATGGCGGAACAAATCAATGTCTGCGTTTATGCTCGGAAGCGCATGTCTCTGAGCATCACCCTTTAAGCGAGGGTGAAGGGCTGCGGCAGCCAGCGATCAACGGGAAACGGTCTATCTATTGTGAACGTTGACGGTAGGACAGCACTTTGTAGGTCGAAGGCTTCGTGACGGCCTGGAGCCAGCAAGAACTGTAATTGATCCCCAAGCCTCCTCCCGTTTGGGTGAAGGAGGCAGGGCCCAAAGTATTCAACAAGTTGCCCGCGGCGTCGCGTGTTCTAGCCACGAGCACGGCCCCGTCTATTTCACCGTTACCCGGTGTGGTCGAAACGAATTCGCCTTTTCCGATCACCAAAATAAGCCCTCGCCACGATGCATCGGGATCGTTGGGGCGGTAGGTAAGCGTGCCCGTCACAAGGAGGAGACCGTAACCGTGGACGGGCCCAGCTTGATAGCTGAAATCGCCGTTGACGACGATGGTCATGGGATTCGACGCAGACATCGCGGGCGGCAAATCGTGCTCGGTCGCGGGGCCCGGGATGACCGCGTCGGCGCTTTGCGTAATGTTCTGCACGAGCGCGTCGAGTCCGATGGGGGTCTGGAGACTCGGGGGCAGCGTGGCAACGTTGATTACATTGGGAGATGCGGGGCCGAGACCCAAGTAGTGGCTATTGTTGCCCGGAGCAATGCCGTCGAGGATGTTCGTAAGGCTCGAATCGCTGCCGTTGGAATACCCGATCGCGGAAGCGGAGTTTGCAGGGCTTGGAGAGCAGGCGCCCACGCTGAATTGGTCGTTACCGTTTATGTTGAAGGAGGACGAAGGGCCGGGCGCTGTGGGTCCGTTGAAAGTCACGTTGTTGCCAATCAGAGTCAATGCAGAGGCGATACTCGGATTTGACGAGGGCGAACCGCCAAAATTCAGGTTCAGGGGGGGCGAAGCGACAATGTACTGCAAGAGTTTTTGGCTGCCGTTTGGCAAAGCGGCGAGCGCGGTGATTTCAAGAGCTTGTGCGGCGTTCGGGGAATGATTGAGGCACAGGCTGGGGCCCGGATGGCCGGCCGTGTCTGCGCACGCATAGTCGTAGAAGAGAGGAGTGGTGGAATCCAAGGGGAGGGCCCGGTTGTCGACGTTGACATTGAGGGAAGCCTCTGTGGCGGCATTGATGCGTACCCACTTGAAAAGCGGGCCCGGAAGGCCAGCCGCCGGTGAAACGGAGTTGACCGGCTGCACTTGTGTCGGCGTGGCATATGGAGTACCTGCAAACTCGGTCACGTACTCCGTATCGGGATAGGTGGCGGGGTTGCTCCGATCCGTGGGGTTAACGATCTCACCGGGGAGTGGGTTTTCGATGTACAGCACTTTCCCCAAAGGAAGCGGCGTCCCTAGAGTAGCCAACACTGGCCCCAGATAATCCGGGTTGCTCGGGACGAGACGCCCACGGGCCTCCTCCAAGCCGGCGAGGGCGGCGTAATAGGTGATGGCGGAAGAGCGATAGTTTCCGGCGAGAGCGGATTCCGTACCGGAGGAGAGGATCAGGGCGATGGCGGTCACACCGATGAGCATGAGGACGAAGATAGCAATCAGGAGAGCAACTCCCGCTTCGGAGCGGCGACGATGCGGCCCGCTAAGAATTTTCATACAAATCCCTTCGCTTTTCGATCAGGTAAAAACGTAGCCTAGATTTGAGATCTCTCTGGAGGACTCGAGAGTTATTTCTCTCAACTAGATACACTGCGCGGGCCATGCGCGTCAAGCTCGGAATTTTGCGAGAGCCGGGCCCCGGCATGCGGCTGCGACACTTACCGAAGGTTCTGGAAAGGTGAGCGCCCCTCGTTTTGGTACGCTCAAAGTTGGGCCGGGGCTGCCGCGACCGAAGCCGGGAGGCACGAGCGCTTATTGTACGACGGGAAGCGCATACCCGAAGGCCCGATCCGGCCGAAGGTCAAATAAACAACATAAGCCATCGGACAAACGTCGGAATCCTTGCTATGGTGGCACTTCTCGTGCCGGGTTAACGCCGTTCTGGCTGCGCAATCGTGCATGTACGGGGCGCGTGACTGCCTGGGCATGATGGAGTATCTCCGGAACGTCGATTGGTTGAAGACTCCGGAAGTGCGGAGCCCTGTTTACGACGGACAGAAGCTTTACGATGTGCGAGCGCGTCTGGCCGCAGACTCCGAAAAAGTGACGGTGCCGGCAGGGAGCTACTCCGCCTCAAAAATCGAGCTGCGCGTTTTCGAAAATGGCGCGGAGATGAAAGACTCACACTTTTTTCTCTACCTGGCCCACAATGCAGCGCGTACGCCCGTGCTTCTGGAAGCGCAACTGCCGTTCGCGAACGCCAGGGTGGAGCTGCTACGAGCGCAATAGTGCGTGCAAGCGACGGCGAAAAAACCCTCTGCGTTACCCGCTTCGACTAATTGCTGTGAACTACAAAGTTTGATGTGAGAACGTTTCTGGAGTTGACGGCGGATTT
>Ga0307479_10002897_pt1 | contig 15600 bp, 10 predicted proteins | sample atmos_gasesECM4C_FD_203743 | JGI IMG/M metagenome (GOLD analysis project Ga0307479, IMG submission 203743) | Hardwood forest soil microbial communities from Morgan-Monroe State Forest, Indiana, United States - atmos_gasesECM4C_515 | ecosystem: Environmental > Terrestrial > Soil > Temperate... | reverse complement strand
CGCGCCACCATCTCGTAAAGCACCGGGTTCACAAAAAATCCGAGGAGCAGGCGCGACACCAGCCCTGCAACAATGACGATCGCGAAGGGCTTTTGCGTGTCGGAGCCGATACCTGTGGAAAGTGCAGCGGGCAAAAGGCCCAGGCAGGCGACGAGCGCCGTCATCATGATCGGTCGCAGGCGCAGCAGCGAGGCTTCGCGAGTGGCCGTGCGAATATCTTTATTTTCCAGTCGCAGCTTGTTGATATACGAAACCAGGATTACGGCTGTTTCCACCGAAACGCCCATCAGCGCCAGCAGCCCGAGTACGGACGAAACGCTGAAAGGCGTGTGTGTGAGTTTCAACGCGATCAGCGCGCCCACCGGCTCCGTCATCACCACTCCGAGCGCGATCGTCACAGGAAATTTGAAATTGCCGTACAGCGCAAACAAGATGAGAAAAATCAAAAGCACCGCCAAAGGCCCCACCACCTCGAGCTGCTGCTTCGCTTCGAGGAGTTCGGTGTATTCGCCGCCCCAGTCGATGCGATAGCCAGCTGGAAGGGATTTTGTGATATCCGCGATGGCCCGCTGCCCGTCACGCACGGCGCGTTCGAGATCGCGCCCCTCGATGCTGTACTGCACGCCAATGTAGCGGGAATTGTTTTCGCGATAGATAAACGAAGCGCCGGTGCCTTCCTGAATGTCGGTGAGCGACGAGAGGGGAATCTGCTGCCCGCTGGGCGTGCCCACCAGCAGATTGGCGATCTGCTGGGCGTTCTCTCGGAACTCCGGCTTCATGCGCACCACGAGATCGAAGAGCTTCTCGCCCTGAATCACCTGCGTCGCCGCTTGGCCGCCCACCGCCGCCTGAATCACGCCTTCCACGTCCGCCACATTTACGCCATAACGCGTGATCTTCTCGCGATTGACCTGGATCAAGAGGCTCGGCTGGCCGAGTTCGCGTACCACGGTGAGTTCCTTGAATCCGGGGATCTTCGCCAGCCGCCGCTTGATCTCGAGTGCTTTGTCCTGCAGCACGTTCAAGTCGGATCCGTAGATCTTCACCGCGAGGGCGCTCTTCAGCCCAGTGAGCGCTTCGTCGACGGCATCTTCCGCCGGCTGCGTGTAATTGAAAATCACGCCGGGATACGCTTCGAGTTGCTTCTGCAACTCGGCAATCAGCGCGGGTTTATCGTGAACGGAACTCTTTTCCCACGAAGGGTCGTTGTAGGGCTTCAGCCCCACGTAGAACTCGCAATTGAAGAAACCGGTGGGATCCGTGCCGTCGTCCGGACGGCCCAACTCGGAGCCGACTTCCGTCACCTGGGGATACTTCGCAATCAGCGCGCGAATCTGCGGAGCGAACTTGCTCGCCTCTTCGTACGAAATCGTGTACGGCAGCGTGGCGCGCACCCACAGGGCTCCTTCGTCGAGATGCGGCATGAACTCGCCTCCGATGAAAGGAACGAGAAGCAACGTCGCACCGAAAATCAGCGTGGCCACGATCATCGTGGTCTTCGGATGGTCGAGACACCACGTCAGCTCCTCCCCATATTTTTCCTTGATCCATTCGAACGGCTTGTTCCGCCGCTCGCGCACGCCTTTCTTGAACCAGTACGAACACATCACCGGCACGAACGTCAGAGTGAGTATCAGCGCGCCGACCAGCGCCACGGACATCGTGTCCGCCATGGGGTGGAAGAGCTTGCCGGAGGGACCGCTGAGCGCGTAGATCGGAATATAACCAGCGATAATCACCGCCACCGAATAGAAAATCGGCCGGTCCACGTCCTTCGCTGCTTCCAGAATCACTTTGTTGAGGTCGTACTTCTGCCCTTCGCGTTCGCCCAGCACCCGGAAAACGTTCTCCACCATAACCAGCGTGCCGTCGATCACGATTCCGAAATCGATCGCGCCGATTGAGAGCAGGTTCGCCGCCACGTCGTGCGCGTGCAGAAAGATGAACGCGAAGAGCAGCGCGAGCGGAATGGTCAACGCCACAATCAACGCCGCTCGAATGCTCACCAGAAAAAAAATCAGCACGATGAGAACCAGCACCATTCCGCGCAGCAGGTTTGCCTCCACCGTGTCTGTCGTGAGCCTCACGAGATCGCTGCGATCGTAGAACGGGCGCACCTTGATATCCGGTGGCAGAATGTGGTCGTTGATTTCCTTTGTTTTCGCCTGGACGCCTTGCAGCACGGTCTGGGTCTGCTCGCCGCGCCGCATCAGAATCACTCCTTCCACCGCGTCGTCCACCTTGTTGAAACCGAATTCACCGAGCCGCGGCGCGTGCCCGATGGTCACGTCGCCCACGTCGCGGATGCGCACCGGGACGCCGTTCTGAGTTCCCACGATCACGCTCGCGATATCCGCCTGGTCGCGAATCAGCCCCAGCCCGCGCACGTAGTAGAACTGGCCGCCCTGCGAATAAAATCCGCCACCGGTATTGGCATTGTTGATTCCAAGCTGCGTCACCACTTGCGGCACGGTCACGTGATAGCCATACAGTCGCGCCGGATCGAGAAGCACCTGATACTGCATCACCGTGCCGCCGAGTCCCGAATCGTCCGCCACGCCTCGTACCTGTTTGTACTGCCGCTCGATCACCCAATCTTCATAAGTCTTTAGTTCCTGCGGCGAACGATCGGGACTTTCCAGCACGTAGCGATAAACGAGACCGGAAGGACTGAAAAGCGGCGCCATCGAAGGTTGCACGCCCATAGGCAAGTTCGGCTGCACATCGCTCAGCCGCTCGAAAACCACCTGCCGCGCGAAGTAGTCGTCGGTTCCTTCGTCGAACGTGAGCCGTACATCCGAGAGCCCATAGAGCGAAATCGAACGCATCACATTCATCTTCGGCGCGCCGTTCATCTCTACTTCGATCGGCAGCGTCACCAGCCGTTCGATTTCCTCCGCAGCGTGCCCGGGCCACTGCGTGATCAACTCGACTTGCGGCGGCGCGAGGTCCGGATACGCATCCACCGGCATTCGCTTGAAAGAAACCGCGCCGCCCACGGCCACGAAAGCCGTCAGCATCAGAACCAGGAAGCGCTGCCTGAGGGAGAATTGGACGATGCGATGGATCATGTTTTCGTTATTGGGTGTTGCGGCGTTGCTAAATCCGCGGCTGTGATTCCCGCGTCCGAAAAAGGCTAGTGCTGAAACGAATTCGCAAACTGCAAAAACAAGCTTCCATCGCCGACCACTTTGTCCCCCGGCGTAAGCCCATTGGTAACCTGCGTCTTCCCGCTCTCACTCAGCCCGATCGACACATGGCGCCGGCTGAATTGATTCGATCCGCTCACCACATACACGAACGGCTCGTTCTCGTCGTCGCGCAGCACCGCTGCGTCCGGCACAGCGATCGCATTCTGAATTTCGCCCGCTGTCACACTAACGGTGCAATACATGTCCTTCTTCAACTTTTCGCCTTTGTTCTCCACCACGATTCGCGCCTGCAGCGTTCGCGTGGTGGGATCAAGCGCGGGTGAAATGAATGAAATTTTCCCGTGGAACACCTCGGGATACGCATCGGTTGTCACGTCAACCACATCGCCCGCCTTCACGTCGGCCAGTTGGGCCTGATAGATATTCGCCAGCACCCAAACCGTGCTCATATCTGAAATCGTGAACGCTTGCGTCGCTCCGGCCTGCATCACCTGCCCCGGAGCCACCAGTCGCTCCACCACTTGTCCGCCAATCGGCGCGAGCAGCCGAATCTCCGCGGAACTCGGCGACTTCTCGAGATCCTCCGGCTTCGGAATGCCCAGAATTTTCATGCTCTGCTCGGCGGCATTCATATCCGCCTGTGCCTGGTTGCGATCGGATTCAGCCTGCAACAAGTCGCGCTCCGCAATCGCGTGATGCTGATACAGATCCTGCGCGCGGTCCCAATTCTTCGCCGCCACGCGCAGTGTGTCGTGCGCCTTCAAATAAACTGCGAGCAATTGCGAATAATCCGGGCTGCTCACTTCCAGCAGCGGCTGCCCGCGCTTCACAAATTCGCCGGGCACCACGAGAATGCGGCTCACCGGTCCGCCCACCTGCGTGATCACCGGTGTCGTCGCGAACGCGTTGTACGCCACCGAGCCTGTGAGCCGCAGCTTGCGCGTCATTTTCCCTGCCGCGATCGTCACCACCTGCACGTGCGCCATCTGATCCTGCGGAATCGTGAACAGTTCCGGCGCCGCGCCCTTTGCTTCCTTCGACGAATACGACGTCATCTGCTCCGCGCGCTCGGATTTTGCAGATTCGCACCCTGAAATTCCGGCGAGAACCGCACACCCGATCGTCAACGCCAATGCCATCTCCGATCGCCCGCGAATTCGCGTCGCCCGCAGCGCCACTCGTCTTGTGAAACCGTGTTTCACGGCAGCGTCCTCGTTCCCACTGCTTCGCGCAATTGCTCCACCGCCGTCAGATACGACGCGAGAGCTTGCCGGTAAGCCAGCTCCGTCGCGCGATAGCTGCGCTCGGCGTCCAGAAAATCGAGCAAACTCGCCGCGCCGCGCTTGTACGCGTACTCGCTGATGTCGCGCGAATCCTGCGCCTCTTTCAAATAACCAGAGAGGTAGAGCGTCACAATCTGGTCGTTCGTTCGCACGCCTTCGTACGCGTTCATCACGTCCGTCATCACCTGATCGCTCGCCGCGCGCGACAGTTCTTCCGCCTGCGTGATCGCGTATTTAGCCCTTAAAATTTCGCCCTGGTTGCGGTTAAAAATCGGTATCTGAACGTTGGCAAAAAACGACGCGCTGCTCGAGTTGCTCACGTGTGAGTAGAGGGCGGTCCCGGTCGGATCCACTTTGCCAATGGCTTTTTGCAGTTCGTACTGGCTGTTCGCCGCGGTGATGCCTTGCCGCGCCGCTCGCAGGTCAGGACGATCCGCCAGCGCCTTCGCTTGCAGGTCTTCGAGCTTCATCGTCACCGGCGCGTAGTCGAACGCACTCGCCACGTCGTAGTCCGCAGGAACCGACTCGTGTCCCAGTGACTGCCGCAAGGACGCCAGCGCCTGCACCTTCGCCAATTGCGCCTGCGACATGTCCGTCTGGAATTGCAGCAGCTGAATCTTGATTTTCAGAAAATCCACTTCGCTGATGTCGCCTGCCTTATAACGGCTTTCGCTGATGTCCACCGTGTTTTGAAAGCTTTTCAGGTCTTGCGCAGCGAGATCGATCGTAGATTCGGCCACCTGCACTTCGATGTATTGCGAGGCCACAAGAAAAATCAGGCTGCGTTCGTTATCGGTCACGATGAAACGCGATTGCTCGGTCACGTCGCGCGCCGCCTGCAAACGATGCTGCCGCTTGCGTCCGCGCTCGAACAAATAGCTGAGCCCCACGTCAAACTGCGCCGTCGTGTTGATGTAGTCCGCGCTGAACTTGTCCGGCTGAAAGATCGGCAGAAATTGCGCGTCGCCCTGCAGCACCGGATTCGGCCGCAGATTCGCCGTAATTTCTTCGGCTTGGTTTTGCTGCACCACGGTGCGCTGCGCCAGCAAATTGTGGTTGTGCTGCAGCGCCATCTGGATCGCATCGTCCAACGTAATCTTCACAGGACCGCTCGTAGGCGGTGTGGTTTGCGCAAAAGCCACGCTGGCGACGCACATTGCTGTGGCGAGAGCCAGGAACCTTACATGTCGTGCACGCATACGCGGTACACCTTCTTGAGTGAGACGTATGTGAATCGAAGCGCCCTTTTTTACACTACAGGGCACGCAAGAGAACGGAACTCTTACGCAGTGGGAGGAGCGCGAGCCGGAATGCGGGAAATTACGGGGCCGTAAACAAAAGCAGGTTCACGCGGATCGATTCGCGTGCCAACAGGCGCCAGCGCCGGCGCTCGATTCGATATCACCAGATGCCCCATCGCCTGATGGTTCAGGTGGCAGATGGAACAGTTTGTATCGGTTGAAGTTGCGTGATGGTGCCAGACGCAACCCAGCGTCGCAAGCATCAGCACCGCGACCAGCGTCACGGATACTGCTAGGTACCGGATTGCCTTGCTATTTGGCATGGGTCAGAGAATTAGAGGGAACCTGTCCACAATCATATGCTAGACGCGGCGCGGTGGGAATAGGTTGCAGAGCGGGGATGTCCCGGGAGTCACCGGCGCTCAGTTGCGCTTAGTTCGACATCTCCAGCGCCTTCTCGACCATCGCCACGCATTTCTCCACGCGCTTGCGCAGCGGGCCCTCGATCTCTTGCTGCTTCTGCCGCGTCGTAAACATTTCGTCCGCGATATTCAGCGCCGCGAGCACGGCCACCTTCAGCGAATCCACCATGTGCGTAGACTCAGCGATCGTCCGCATCTTGCCGTCCACGTAAGCGGCCAGCTCCTTCAAATACTCCTCATCCTGATCGCCATTAACGTTGTACAGCTGGTCATAAATCTCAATTTTCATGTAAGGCTCCCGCCAGGCTAGCCCGCATTGTCATCCATTAGCAGCAGCCGCGCAACGCACTTTGTTTGGGCCGGGCGACGACGCCTTCTGCTTTTCGTACCGCTGGCCTCCGGCCGGCGCTTTTGTCCTCCAACAACAACCCAACGCGCCAGGCTCCGCTGTCCGCTGAATCCGCCCCTGCACTTCCGTAACGCCGGGCGTCTCGTCGGCTCTTTTGAATTTAGTTTCTGCCGCGATTGAACACCGGCGGACGATTAGCTCGCCCGCAGCACAGCCCCAAGCTTCTCCTGCAACGCCTTCACAATTCGCCCCGAAAACTCCGACACCTGCGCCTCCGTCAACGTAACCTGCGCGCTCTGAAACGTCACCCGAATCATCAAAGAAAACTTCCCCGCCGGAATCTGCCCGCCCCGAAACAAATCCGCAGCCTCAACACTTTCGACTTCCGCAATCTGCAGCGCACGAATGGTTTGCCCAACCTGCGCAAAGGTGACGCCATCAGGAAGAATCAACGAAAAATCACGCTCGACTGCCGGGTAACGCGGCAGAGGTTTGAATCTGAGATCTGCGCTCCTCTTATCGATGGCTTCGAGTACGGGCTCAAGCCGCAATTCCGCCACAAATGCCGCTTGCCTTAGTTTGAATTCATCGGCGATTCGCCGTGAGACCTGTCCGGCGACGCCCAGATGGGAGCCGCTCGTGGCGACAATTGGCCGCTCGTCCGCACTGAAATAAGTATCGCGCAGAAGGTGCACGATCGCCGATCGTGAAGCCGCCAACCAATCTACTGATGCGTTTAGCCAAGAGAATCCACCCGCGAGCTCACCAATTCGATCCAAATCGCCCTTCAAATCCGCGAACGAATACTCCCTCGCCGCTTCCCAAATTGTTTTCTCTCTCGCCAACCCAGTTGCCCCAATCGTCAGAACCGGCGTTTCCTTCGGCTCGCCGTTATGCAACTCATACGTCCGTCCAACCTCGAAAAGCTGCAGATTGCGCTGCCCATGATTCAGATTCCATTCGAGCGCGCTCGCCATGCTCACAATCCCATTCGACCGCATCGTCGAAGCATCTTCCGCCAGTGGATTGCCGATCACCGCCGGCGTCACGCTTTCGGGACGAAACAGCGCATCGAGCTTCGAATCAACAATCGGGATCGCAACAATTTCGCGATAGCCGAGCCCTACAAGCCGCTCGATAATCCGCTCCATCGCTTCAGCATGAGGTAACGCGTGTGCTGGCTGCTTCGCAGGCGGCAGGCGCGGCGGAAACTTTTCGTAGCCGTAATGGCGCGCCACTTCTTCCACGAGATCGATGCCGCGCGTCACATCGCGACGCCATGAAGGCTGCTGGCATTCCCACTCCGCGACGAGAGCGCCCGAAGCACCGCGATTGCCGTCAACGCGCACGGGACGAAATCCGAGCGCGCTCAAAATGTCTTCGATGTCGCGGTCGGGAATATCCGCGCCCATCACGCGCAGCAATTCTTTGCGTGTGAATTTGATTTTCCGGGACGGCTCGGGACGCGGATACACATCAATCACGCCCGAGAGAATCTCGCCGCCGGCCACTTGCTGAATCAGTTCCGCAGTTCGCCGCGATGCCAACTCCGCGGTCTCCGGGTTGGCTCCGCGTTCAAATCGGTAGGAAGCTTCCGTGCGCAGGCCCAGCGCCTTCGACGTCCGCCGCACCGCGATCGGATCGAACCACGCGCACTCAATCAGAATATTTCGCGTGCTGAAACTGATCTCTGTTTCGGCGCCGCCCATCACCCCGCCGATGCCGATGGCGCGATTGCCGTTTCCGTCGGCAATCACGCACATGTCTTTCCCGAGCGTGCGCTCTGCGCCATCGAGCGTGCGAATCTTTTCGCCCGCCTTCGATTTGCGCACCACGATGCGGCGGTCATTCAATTTATCGAGATCGTAAGCGTGCAGCGGGTGGCCCAGCTCGAACATCACGTAGTTTGTGATGTCCACCACGTTGTTGATCGAATTCTGCCCTATCGCTTCGAGCCGCTGCCGAAGCCAGTCCGGCGAAGGCTGCACCTTCACGCCGCGCATCACCCGCGCTGTGAATCGCCCGCACAATTCGGGCGCTTCGATATCGATGCGCGCAGCTTCCGCAGCTTTCTCGGCGGTCTCTTTCAGCTTCGGCTGAACAGGCTTCAGCGGCAGGCGATAAATCGTAGCTACTTCGCGCGCGATTCCGTAATGCCCCAGGCAATCCGGCCGATTCGAAGTAATCTCCGCATCGAGCACAGGTCCGGCCGCCGTTTCCTCCACCGAATCAATCGCAACGCCACACAGCGAAAGCCGCGTGCCCAATTCGGCCGCGCTCGCCTTCGCGTCAACAAATTCCTTTAGCCAGTTATAAACAACCTTCATCTCGCCGCGCCCATCGCTCTATGGAAACTGCCGCAGAAATCGCACGTCATTCTGGAAAAGCACCGGCAATTCACTCACGCCATACTTCATCATCGCAAGACGATCGATGCCCATCCCGAACGCAAATCCCGACAGCCGCTCCGGATCGTAATTCACGAACCCGTACACCGCGGGATTCACCATCCCGGCGCCGAAAAGCTCGATCCATCCCGATTGCTTGCAAATCCGGCAACCGCTGCCGCCGCACACGTGGCAGCTCGCGTCCACCTCCGCCGAAGGCTCCGTAAACGGAAAATAGCTCGGCCGCAGCCGTGTTTTCACTTGCGGCCCGAGAAACGCGCGCACGAAATATTCCACGGTCCCCTTGAAATCGCAGAAGGTGATGTCCGTGTCGACGGCGAGCCCTTCGATCTGGTGAAACATGTATCCGTGCGTCGCGTCGGGATTGTCGCGCCGGTAGACTTTGCCCGGTACCACGATGCGCACCGGCGGCGCCTGCTTTTCCATCGTACGAATCTGCATCGGCGAAGTGTGCGTGCGCAGCACATCGTGATTCTTCGCACCCTCGATGAAAAACGTATCCATGTTGTCCCGCGCGGGATGATGCTCGGGAATGTTCAGCGCCTCAAAGTTGTAGTAGGGCGTTTCAATTTCAGGCCCTTGCACCACGCTGAAACCAATCGAAAGGAAAATACGCTGCAGCTCTTCGGAGGTTTGCCTGATTAAATGGCGCGTCCCAATCGCTCGCTCAATACCCGGAAGCGAAAGATCGATGCGCTCGCGCGCCTGCGCCGCAGTCTCGGCCGACGCTACAATCGCAACCTGCCGCTCGGCCAGCGCCGATTCCACGTGCGCCTTGAGCTGATTCAATTCCTGCCCGACCACGCGCTTCAAATCCGGAGCAGCAGGTTTCAGCCAGTTGTCAGTAACTTGTGAGATCACGCCGGACTTCCGCCCTAGCCACGCATCTCTTACGGACTTCCAATTCGTGTCGTCGGTCGCAGACGAAAGCTCGCGATCAAATTCCGCGCGCAATTCCTCGAACATCGCAGGAATCTTCTCCGGCGAATTCACGCCCAGTTGCGCGAGAGTCTGTTTCGTCGGCTCGTTGGTTGTCATGAAAGGGTCAGTAGGGGCGGGTCTCAGACCCGCCCGCCACAAGTACTCGGCAAATCGTCAGTCTTCGCAGCGCGGATGGTTCAGCAGCTAGCCTTCGTCGTGATGCCGCGCGTGCTCCGGCTTAGGCGCTTTCGTGCCGGCCGCCGGGGCTTTCGCAATGTGTTGCTTCGCTGATGCCACCAGCGATGTGAAACCCGCCGCGTCGCGCACCGCCATATCCGCGAGGATTTTTCGGTCGAGCTCGATGCCGCTCACCTTCAGGCCGTGGATCAACTGGCTGTAAGTGATGCCGTTGTTTCGCGCCGCTGCGCCGATGCGCTGAATCCACAGCGTGCGATAGTCGCGCTTGCGCGTGCGCCGGTCGCGATAGCTGTAGCGCAACGACCGGTTCACCGCTTCCTTCGCTGAGCGGAAGAGTTTTCCCTTGGTGAGGAAAAATCCCTTCGCGTGCTTCAGCAGCTTCTTGCGGCGCGCGCGGCGTTTCGTTCCACGTTTAACTCGAGGCATAGCTTTGTCTCCTGATATGCGCCAGATCGGCGCTTGAAATATTTAAAATTTAACGGGGAGACAAACGGAATGTCGCTGCTCGCCAAAAACACACCAACGCGAGCAGCAGACGGGTTTGTCTCATGGGATTGCAGCTACTTCTCCCGATCGTGATGACGCGTCGCCGGGAAATCCGGCCGGCAGGCACCCGTTACGCTCTGCCCGGCGCGAGAAAAATTCGAATCGAAAACTAGACGCCGTACGGAAGCGCGAGCCGCACGTTCGGCACGTCGGCCTTATTCACGACGGCAGCCTTACCGAGCTTGCGCATGCGGCGAGGCTTCTTTGTGCCCAGCAAATGGCGCATGCCGGAATGCCGGCGGATAAATTTCCCCGTCGCGGTCTTCTTAAAGCGCTTGGCAGCGCCGCGGTGCGTCTTCAACTTCATTTTCTTATTCTTCTTCACAATTTCCTCGTTCTATCCAGTTCTTACGCCTTAAGTGGCACAGGCACTCTGGCCTGTGCGCAGTTATTCCCGGCTCGACTCGCAAAATTTGCAGTCAAACACGTTAGCTCGAAAGCCTTACGCCTGCCCGCCCGCCGAAGCTGGACGGCTCGGCGCAGGTGCAGCGCCCGCGCCTTTCTTCGGTGCGAGCAACGCCAGCAAAATATTCGCTTCCATACGCGGCCCGAATTCCACCTGCGCGTGGTCGGTGATATCCATCAGCAGACGATTCATCTTCGCGCGACCCACATCCTGATGCGCCATTTCGCGGCCGCGATGAAAAATCATCGCCTTCACTTTATAGCCGTCACCCAAAAACCGGATGATCTGGTTTTTTCGCACCTGATAATCGTGCTCGGCGGTAGAAGGGCGGAACTTCACTTCCTTGATGTGCGAACTCTTCTGGTGCTTCTTCGCCTCGTGCGCCTTCTTGCTCTGCTCGTACAGGAACTTTCCGTAATCCACCAGCTTGCAAACCGGCGGCACGGCATTGGGCGAGATCTCGACGACGTCCAGTCCAGATTCTCGCGCTGTTTTCATTGCGTCGAACAGGGTCATCACGCCCAACTGATTCCCTGCATCGTCAATCACGCGAACTTCGCGAGCGCGGATGCGCTCATTCACTCTAAGACCACCACCCCGTTCTGCTGGTATAAATCCACCTCCGGGGCCAGAGAAACAAGTTTCGACGCCCCAATTTTGTGCCTCTCATGTACAGAAATTCTCAGCGGGAGAGACAGGGCAAGAAGTATAGCACGCACTCCAAGCCCACCCGCAATAGCGCTTTTCACTCACAAATGAAAGCGATTTTGACCCGCCGCGCTAAGTGATAGCTCGAGTATCGACTTCCTTTTTGAGGTCGGCTAGGAATTGGCCGAGGGGGCGGGGGCCCTGGTCGCCTTTGGTGCGGTGGCGGACGGCTACCGTGCCGGCTTCGGCTTCTTTGCCGCCGATTACCAGCATGTAGGGGATTTTCTGCAGCTGCGCGTCGCGGATTTTGGCTTGCACTTTTTCGTTGCGCTCGTCGAGTTCAACTCGAATGTCGGCGGAAAGCAATTTCTGCATTACTTCTGCGGCGTATGCGTTTTGGCGTTCGGTGATGGGCAGGATTGCGACTTGCACCGGAGCGAGCCAGGCAGGAAATGCTCCGCCATAGAGCTCGATCAGGTAGGAAACCATGCGCTCCATGGTGCTTATCACGCCGCGGTGGATGATGACCGGGCGATGCTCCCGTCCATCTGCGCCTATGTAGCTGAGATCGAATTGATTCGGCAGATGGAAATCTATCTGAATGGTGGAATAGGTTTCCTGGTGGCCCATCACGTCGGCGAGCTGGATGTCCAGTTTCGGTCCGTAGAAGGCTGCTTCACCGGGAGCCTCCGTGTAGGGAAGGCCGAGCGAATTCATCGCTTCGCGGAGAACGTTTTCGGCCAGGTCCCACATTTCGTCATTGGCCACATATTTCTCGGCATTCTCTTTGCCTCGCAGCGAGAGCCGGTAGCTGTATTGAGTGATGCCGAGATCGCGGTACGCGCGTTCGACCAATCGCATGACGCCGGCAAATTCGTCTTTGATTTGATCCGGGGTGCAGAAAATGTGCGCGTCATTCAGGGTCATGGAGCGAACGCGGCTGAGACCGCTTAGAACACCGGAGCGCTCGTAGCGATACATCGTTCCGAGTTCGGCGATGCGCACGGGCAAATCTCGGTAGCTGCGTTTCTTGGACTCGTAAACCAGTATGTGGTGCGGGCAGTTCATGGGCCGCAACACGAGATCTTCGGTTTCGAGCTCCATGGGCGGAAACATATCCTCGTGATAATGCTCCCAGTGCCCGGAACGCTTGTAGAGATCCACTTTTGCGAGGTCGGGCGTGTAGACGTGCTGATAGCCGGCCTCGCGTTCGCGCTCGAGAATATATTCTTCGAGCAGGCGGCGAATCGTTGCGCCTTTGGGAAGCCACAAGGGCAATCCGGCGCCGACGAGATCGCTTACTGTAAAAAGTTCGAGATCTTTTCCAACCCTGCGGTGGTCGCGCTTTTTTGCTTCTTCGAGTCTGTGCAGGTATTCGTCGAGTTCTTTTTGATCGACGAAACACGCCCCATAGATCCGCTGCATCTGCGGATTGCTTTCTTTGCCTTTCCAATAGGCGCCAGCGACGCTCATCAATTTGAACGCTTTGATTCGCCCGGTGGAAGGAATGTGCGGGCCGCGGCAGAAGTCGATGAATTTACCGGTGGTGTAGAAGGAAACCATCGGCTCATCGGCCTTTTCTTCAACGAGCTCGCATTTGAACTCCTGGTTCTGCTGGCGATAGAGCTCGATGGCTTCGGGCTTGGGAATCAGTTTGCGTTCGTTGGGAATATCTTTCGAGGCGAGTTCGTGCATCTTCGCTTCGATTTTCACGAGATCGTCGGGAGTGAACGGCTGGTCGCGCACAAATTCGTAGAAAAAGCCGGTTTCGATCGGCGGACCGATGCCGAGCTTCACGTTGGGATAGAGCTCCATCACAGCGGCAGCGAGAAGATGCGCGGCTGAGTGGCGGAACACCTGCACCGCGTCGGGATCCTTCGCGGTGAGGATGGCGAGCTTGGTGTCGTGGTCGAGCGGGCGCGCGAGATCGATCAGGTCGCCATTGGTGCGGGCGACGAGAGCCTCTTTCGCGAGACGCGGCGAAATTTGCTTTGCGATATCAGCGGCGGTGGTGCCTTTGGGGACGTCGCGAGTGGCGCCGTCGGGCAAAGTAATTTGAATGGTGTCCATGGTTTATCAGCTGTGCTCGCCAGCGAGTACGCGGACGAAACAGGAAGCAGGTAGATTACTTTGCGATGCGCGCAGGGTCAAGGTTGCGCGCGAAGTTGCGCCGCGAGGTGCGGATGACAAAAGCCCGATTTTGTCTCGATTAGACTTAGCGCTCGGACTTTGTTTTGTGGGGGTTGCGAGGGATTCTAATCGCGGTGTCTCGATTAGAAGGCTCCGGCCAATGAGTTGGTGACGAGATGCCGCGGCCCGACGCGAAAAATCGCGAAATATTTGCGATTAGAAATTTGCAAACACTTGAAATCATTGCCGTTTAGCTCGAATGCTAATTCCATATTTGCGATTAGAAAACAGCCCGGTGGAACGCAGGTCTGCTGGAAGGCAGACGGCAGTGCCTGCCCGAGGCTGCGGTGAGTTAGGCTGGTTCGCTTCATATCGCAATCTTCACGCTGCAAGAAATTCCCCGACTCATGCTAACAGAATCGGAAGCGATTCTCTGTCCGTAGAAATACGGATTCTATTGGCTGGGGGGTGACACGGGAGTGGCAGTCGCAACGCGAGCAGTGAACGGCGTGCCGGGCGTAATCTCGGCGTCTTTTCCGTGCTTCAGGACGGCAAGCTGGCCCACAACCGGAATCAATGCTTTGGAGGAAGTTATAGGCTTGGCCTCGCCTTCTCTTTTTGCGCGTCCAACGAGGGGAATTGCCGTTCCATCTGCATCGAGGGACTCAACTTCGAACTTGAGAACGCCGAGCTGGCCGGCGAAGTAGGTCTTGTCGACGGCGGTGACGACGCCGGAAGCGAGAGCGCCTCTCTTTGCGTATAGCGTATTTCCGATCGTCAAATCTTGAGCGAGTGCCAGCTGAATCTTGTCGCCTACCGAGGCTGTCTTGGAGTTCACATCGGAGACGAACAGCAGAGGGACGGGTATACCTGGCGCGAGACCGAGCGGGTTGCCGGGGACGAGCTGCGTTGCGGAAGAGGAATTCTGCGCTGCGAGATTTTGTGCTGCAGAAGACTGCGGAAGATTGATCGTGTAGAGCGCCGATGCCACCATACTTCGCCGCGTGTAAGGGGCAATCGCGATGGCTTGCAGCGTGGAGGTGGCGCTGATCGTAACAGGCCCGCGGTAAAGGGCGGAGGAGTGGGTGGGCGTCCAGCCGTCCGTGGTGTAGTAGATCTGCGCGCCGCGGGTAGCGTCCGTGATTTTCACAGTTTGAGTGGAATTGTATTTGCCGGCCTTCACTGAAAATTTGGGTTGGGCGGCGTAGTAGACCACGGGCTGCGACTCCTGAAGGTTCTTAGAAACTTCGTCCATACTCTCGTTCACTTGCTGCTGAAGCCGCTGGTTGGCCGCGATGTTTTCGTCGTAGGTTTGCTGAGCCATCCGTTGCATATCGGCTTGTTGCTGCTGGGCCATTGCCTGCATTTGCTGTTGCATCTGGGTCGCTGCGTCTTGACTGGGATCCTGGGCCAAAACCGGTGAGGCTGCGAAGCTGAGAATCAACAACGTGAGGGCTAGGCGCATGTTGTTTCTCCCTGTGTATTAGACGTGCACTCTAGAAGCGGGTTACATGAAGTGGCCGCACCGGTGTGACGGCCAGTACGGGCGGAGCCGAACCAGATGGGTTAGAGAGTTTTCGCGAAGAGAACGATGAGGGTGGCCAAAGTGGCGATGTGGAGAAGGATGTGCGCGGTGTTTGGCACCATTCCGTTCCGCTTCGGGAGGAACGAGTGCGTATTGCCGAACATGATGCGATAGCGCTCGGCGCGCTTCGGCTCGGGCTTCAGAAGGTAGGGAACCCACCAGGCTCGGAGCTGGCCGATGAATAGGAGCGCGTAGCTAATCCAGAGCCACATGACGAGCCAGTGCGGATATCCGGCGCCGAAATACCGCGCGGAGAAATAGAGGCCGATTGCGAAGGGAATCGTCTGGATGGCGGTGACTCGCACCAAACG
>Ga0307479_10002896_pt1 | contig 15601 bp, 21 predicted proteins | sample atmos_gasesECM4C_FD_203743 | JGI IMG/M metagenome (GOLD analysis project Ga0307479, IMG submission 203743) | Hardwood forest soil microbial communities from Morgan-Monroe State Forest, Indiana, United States - atmos_gasesECM4C_515 | ecosystem: Environmental > Terrestrial > Soil > Temperate... | reverse complement strand
AGTACAGTCCGCATAGCGCCAAAACGGTTAGCAAGAACTCGACGGTCTTGTTCATTGGGGGAGCCTCCGAGGCGCGGAGTTTTCCGCACGGCCTGGAGTATATGCCCTGGTTAGGATTTGCGGTGGGTACACCAGTACATAATTTGCGATTTTCTCGATTCCTCTCCGGATACCTGCCCGGAGGGCGATGCGAGTTCCGCACAACGCGCGGGGCGAGGTCTTACGACCTCGGGAAGAGTTGATTGGAATTTCGTAGGCGTCTGGACCCCTCAAATCCTTACGGCGGATGTCATGCGTTCGACTGCGCCTCGCCGATTGTCCTTGCTGAGATCGTAGACTGCTGTGTTGCCTCTTCCATATTCTTTCTTGCTCCCGACAAATTAAGAGGGGATCACTATGCAGTTGGGGAGAGTAGGGAGTGGAATGGGCAAGGCCAAGGGAAATGGAGCCTTCCGCATCGAAAGAGAGAGCATGCCCCGGGGGCCAGTCTAGAAGGTTGGTCGCGTTTTCTCGTGCACCTCAAGGCGTGATGAGATTGTGTTCGATCAGACAAATCAGCATCTTTGCCCGGGCGTCGGCTTCGGTGTGGGCGTATGTCGAACTTGGCTTTCCTTCATCTTCCGCTCGGGAGGCCTTGGGAGTGCGATACCAATGGCAGATCCACTTCTTGTCAGGCTCTGCGAGCGCGGTATGGCCGCTGGGATAACCGGCCGGTAAGAGATCCCCAAGCTCTGCGACGGTGAAGGCTGCGTAAAACGTTCTGTGCTCACCGAAGGTTAGGCTCGCACAATCACTAAACCGGAAGGGTCCGGTGTCGTTTTGTCCCGCAAGTTCGATCTGGACGTCCCCCTCACACCGCTCTTCATACCAGGCAAAATAGCTTTCCTGCTTGACTCCCAACTCTTTCAACCTTCTTGCCAGCGCGAGGCTCACGACTTGTTGGCCTAGGTTCATACCCTCTGTCAATATCTTCACGTTTCTTTGCAGGAACCCACAAAATGGCCTTATTTTGTGAATGAGGTGAGCTCAGAAATCAATCCAGCTCGAAAAAACGAACCGCTCCTGCCATCTGGTCTCCCATTGAGTCCAAGGGCTGTGCTCTGCACGCCGCTGTCCGGATGTGGTTGGAAGTGTCCAGCGGTCGGCTTGTGGGAAATGGAAATCCCATCTGGAACCTGAAGCCGCTCGCGTTCGCGGCGGCTTCTAGGGGATATCCATCGACTTTGGATTGGAAGCTGTTGGAAGAAGAGCACTTGCGGGGCGACCCTCAAATCCAAACTCATCCGTGACCACGAAGCCAAGGCCGACAATCGCCCACATCGTAACCCGAGACAGACCACTCTTCAAGCGTCCTAGTCTCGAATGTCTTGGTCTCGAATCTCCGATGTCGCCTTGGTTCAGGCACGGCTTTTTTCTCGGACACAACAGTTGGTTTTCCTCGAGATGGAATCGACCACGAAGGCCTATATCTTCGGCCAGTCCCGCCAGCACACCCCGGATGACGCCTGAGCGGACCCAGTGTTGAAAGCGGCGATGGCATGTCTGGTACGGAGGATAGCGATCTGGCAGGTCGGCCCAAGGCGGGCCGGTGCGCAAGATGAATAGAATGCCGTTAAGCACCTCGCGCCGTTCGCGCCAGGGACGGCCGCGGCCATCCTTGCGGCTCTTGGGTTTGGGAATTAGTGGATCAAGCACAGCCCATTGGACGTCGGTGAGGTCTCGATGGTGGGACATGCTTCAGTGGATTACCGCAAATGTACCGCCGCTTCAACTATTGAGCGAAACGCGAGCCACTCCGCCACTGTTATTTGGCACAATGAAGGAATCCCTACCTTCTTCCGCGTCGCTTTCCAAGCCCCAAATTGAGAAGCAGAACAACGGGACTTCTTAGCTGGAGGGAGGGTTAGGCCTGGTGTTCCTAAATCCGGTGGATCTCTCTTAGTGGAATGTGAGCAATTCCGCACAGTTCGGGAAGAGCAGATGAGCGACCATGGTGGTGATGCAGCAGTGCAAAGTGCAGGTCATTGCCCTTTGAGAGCAGTTCTGGAGGTTTTATGAGTAGCTACATAATAGCGTTCATCGTTCTGATGATTGCCTGGATTTGCGGGTGGATTGTTTTTCACGTGACCGGTGGACTGATTCACATTCTTCTTGCCTTGGCCGCGGTGTCGCTCATTTTGCATTTCATTCGCGGCAGACACGCGGAAGCCGACCTGCGCATCAGGAGCTGATCCCCTAACGTTTTGCGGGTCAGCCACATCGTGGGGCATGCCCACATCAAGCACGATCCCGCTTGCCCTGTGATTCGGCTTCCTCCCAGATGCCGCCGATTTCCGAACCCTTTGTGAATGCGCTGCTCATAATGGATCGGCTTGTTTGCCGGGTAACAGCAGTATGGAGCCATGAAAGTCGCTGAGAAACAAGCACTCGCGGTGCGGTGTCCCACTTGTGGCGCTAGGCCGGGAGAGAAATGTGAGCTTGGCACGGGCCAGCCCCGTACGGAGCCGCATCGAGATCGACGCTTAGCCGTTTCGAGAAAATAGCAGGGTCAGCCCCACAAACGGGCCAACCGTACCAAGTTGGAGGACCCTTCGCATGAATGTCCTGGGATTTTCAGGCCAGCACAGGCTCCCCGAGGGCTGAGCCGAAACGTTCGAGGGCTTCCTCACTCATTGTGGTGGCCGCTGTGCCCTCTTCTTGCATAGGCGTTGACAGCTGGAGCAGCCTTGTCGGCCGAGATCCAGAGGACGTATGAATCCAGCTTGGTGCTGCATCACCGATTCCACAACGCGCGAAAGACCTTCCGATTGGTAACCCATTTTCGAATCGAAGGCCGGCGGGCGCGTGGGATTTGGAGGCCCACTCCCCTACCCCAGAAGCCAATGGTCCCGCGCTATAGGTGGCCAGAATTTCAAATGACCCAGAGTGCCGTACGCAGCGAAACCGTGTTCAATCTGAATCAAACCACCTGGGGTGCCGCGATCGATGCGCAGGAGATTCCCGTCTGCCGGACTATAATCTAAAGAGGATGAGCCCCACCGCGGCAACCAAGAAAAATCGCGCCTTCGACCCCGACCGCTTCCTCGCCACCATTGGCCAGGGCAGGAAGAGTCTCAATGTTGCTCGGAAGAAAAGGATCTTCACTCAGGGCGATGCGGCAGATGCTGTCTTTTATATTCAGAAAGGCAAAGTACGGCTCACCGTCGTGTCGAAAACTGGCAAGGAAGCCACGATCGGCATATTGAGCCAGCAGAATTTCTTCGGCGAAGGGTCGCTGGCGGGCCAGGCTCTCCGCATGGGATCGGCGGCCGCAATGACAGACTGCCAGATTCTGCGGATCGACAAGAAGGCGATGATGGACGCCCTGCACCACGAACATGCCCTGTCCGATATGTTCGTGGCGTATTTGCTCGCCCGCAATATCCGTTATGAAGAGGATCTGGTCGACCAACTGTTCAATTCCAGCGAAAAGAGACTGGCCCGCGTCCTTCTGATGCTCGCGCATTTTGGCAAGGAAGGAGTGCCCGAGACCGTGGTTCCGAAGATCAGTCAGGAGACCTTGGCCGAGATGGTGGGTACCACACGCTCCCGGGTGAGCTTTTTCATGAACCGGTTCAGGAAAATGGGCTTTATCGACTATGCCGGAGGAGTAGACGGCGGCCTGCAGGTTCACAGTTCACTGCTGAATGTCGTTCTCCATGACTAGCAGTCTCTTCCGGAGGCCTCGACGGGAGAGAAACTTGCACAAGCTCCTGCCTGATTCTCTTCGGCTCGGACTTCCAGTGTCCGAGTTGCTCGGTGCTTGGAGGTACCGGCCCGGTTCAGAATCAACAACTCCTTGATCAGTGCCGGTCACCTGGCTTGCATCGTAGCTCACGAAATCGTCAACCCGTTTTGTTTATTTCCTGTCGAACGCTCGATCGTCATGTCGTGCGATTCAGCATTTCCTGAAACGCGGTGGCAAGATGTGGCAAGTCTACGCCTTTCGCCGATTCCCATTCGACCGGTAGAAACTGACGGGTTACTTCGAGAGCCATCGTTTTGTCACACCGATGGCCGCACGACAGGCAAATTGCTCCGACTTGCCGGATCTCGGTCTCTTTCGAGATTTCATTCTCGCGCACTGCCAGCGAGCCCGCCACGACCGGGCCATCACACTTGTCGCAAGAGTAAACGGAGAGGTGAAGGTACTGTTTTCTCATCGGTGCCCCCCGAACACACAAAGATCCCACTCCCAACATCGTAGGCGACGCTGATTGAAACATCTGTTCACTACTGATCAGGCACTATGCGGGCTTGAGCGACCGGCCGCATTCCAGGCAAGAGGTCTTGTGGCGTAACGTGATCAAGCCGCAAAACGGGCACATCCTTTGCAATCGGACTTCCGGCGTCTGCGGCCCGAGTATCGCGGGCAGCTTCCCGAACAGACCAATGATGGAAGTGAGGCGTCTGCGGATGCGATTGCGGAGCGGACGTAAGCCGGCCTCCATCGATCCACCCTCGTTCTTTCTCCAGTTGATGGGAAATGTGCCGCCCGGGAACAAAGGCGCCTGAATGATCAAGAAACACCCAGCCTCACCGACAGCTAACAATGACACGCAAGGGCTGACAATTCTGTGCAGGATTGCTCACATTGCACGAAGAATTTCAGGGACCGACTGAGAATTCGCCAGTCTGCTCCGCCAGCAGGACGGAAGTGAGCAATTCAGACCATTTAAGATTCCGGTTCTGAGCGATCATGGCTATAGAGACGAGCTCTTCTTCTCTCTCTATTCAGGTCCTCTGAACTAAGTCAGCCCATCTGAAATCCTTCTCCTCTTAGTCCGCTCCGAAAGGGCACAATTCATGAAAAAGGCAATTTCACTGTTGTTGATGGGCTTTATGGGCGTGGTTGGAACCGGCGCATGGGCCAGTTCGGCTCGCGAAGATTCGGTCGCACGCCTGCAATCGTCCGTCGAAGTTATACAGGCCATCATGGCGACCCCAGATAAAGGGATCCCGGAAGAAGTGTTGAACGGCGCAAAGTGCATCCTCGTCGTACCGAACCTGATCAAAGGTGGTTTCATCCTTGGTGGCAAGCACGGACGTGGAGTAGCGTCCTGCCGTACATCGGAAGGCTGGAGCGCACCTGCCTTCGTCTCCGTTGGCGGCGGCAGCGCCGGACTACAGATCGGAGTTGAAGGCGTAGACCTGGTCATGCTGGTCATGAACGATCAGGGCTTCCAGCATCTGCTTTCCAGCAAATTCGAACTGACGGGAGAAGCATCGGCTGCAGCCGGTCCGGTCGGTCGTCATGCCTCCGCGGGAACAGACTGGAAAATGAGCACTGAAGTGCTGACCTACTCGCGCTCGAAGGGTGCGTTCGCCGGGCTTACCCTAGAAGGTGCGGTCGTGCAACAGGATAACGACTCCACGCGCGCTATTTACGGCAAGAACGTGGAGTTCCGCAATATTCTGTCGGGCAAGGTGGCAACCCCGAAAAGTGCGGACGCATTCATGAAGGCAGTGTCAGAAGCGCGCCAACAGGCACGGATTGCCGAAGCAAACGAAGTCAAGAAGTAGTAGATAAGCCTGAGTGTCGTCTGGAGGATACCATTTCAGCCGGCCGGAACCTCTCACAAGGTTCCGGGCGGCTGTCAGCATTCCAACGGCGGCGCGAGCCGGGACGATCATCCAGTTTTGCTAGTCGATTTTATCGGTCCAGCAGCACTCCCATCTCATCGTCCTCTCCCCATGCCTTTACGTATTGCGCCTTCCCAACCGTTCCGGGGCCATTCGGCCCCATCTCGTAGTAAACCTTGGCCTCTGACGGGAACTGCTTCAAAGCTTCGGCCAAGTCTTTAACGGTCCATTGCATGTCTGCCATATGCCCTCCCATTGCGCGGCCATATTGAGGATTACTGTGCCGGGCTGCCAGCCACCGTCGGCACCGGCGCCACGGACTTCAACTGGTCCAGCGCAGTCAAGACGCCCTGCCAGCGAACCGAGTCCTCCTTCGTGTCAATCGATACCGAGAGGTCGGAATAGAACTGCAGAATATTTTCGCGCAGCTCCGGCGACGTTCGATTGAAGTTGTGTTCCGACAATTGAGCCAGTAGCTTCGCGTATGAGTCGTCGCTGAGCGAGTATTCAGCTGCCTTGGTCGCTTGTCCAGTATCAAAATCGCAGTTGGGCAGAGCCAGTGTGTCAGTGCGCACTTCTTCAAGGAAGACCCGGTATTCATCGACGGCCGTATTGATGCTCTTGATATACAGATCTTCCGTTTGCGGAGTCGGGCTGTTGAACGCGAGCCCTTTAAATGGACCAATTTTGGGCATATATCGCAGGAGCGTTGACAGAATCCGCGTGCCCAACCCCGGTTTCACGTAGTCCTTCCCCCACTGTTTTTCATAGTCGGAGCGAGAAAGACGGTACAGGAACTTCCGTTTCGCAAAATTCGGTGTCTCGCGCATCAGGTCCTTCTTATGCGTTTGCAGCGCGACCTGGGTCATTTGCGGAATCAGTCGGCCGATCGCGAAACGATACGAACCCACCGCCAAGTCCTCGTGGGCGAGGACGTCTCTTAGCTCGACTCCGTACACGACCAGGAAGACCCGTTCCAGGAGCGGTTTGGACACTTGGAACCCGATAAAATCGTGATACTGCTGCGACGCGTAACGATTCTTTGCTACCTGCACCGTGTCGAATCCGAATTCCGTTTTCAAATGCGCAGGCTTGTCCTGCGCATACCGAACCGACTTGCCAAACTTCGCTCGGAGCTTGGGATACTCGATCGCGACAGCCTGGTTGACCGCAGGGTGACCGACGATGTCGGCAGCGTAGTGCGACAGCGCACCCAAAGCGAAAGCGTACTCGTTGACATCCTGGCTTTCGAGCAGCAACTCGCGAACGAAGTCTCCACTGCGCACGTAGTGCACCAGGTTGCTGAACTCCCGGCTGCCGAACGGGTAGTACCCGAGATCCTGGATGACGGCGCCCCCATACGCGTAGGCATGCGCCTCGCGGATCTGGTCTCCCGAGAGTTCGGGATATCGCTTGAGCAGCAGGGGCTGGATCTCACTGGACCAGAGCAGGTCGACAATCTCCTCGTGCGTGAGGACGGAGTATGCGGACGAGGCGTCAGTGCACATCAAGACGATGAAGAAGATCGCCACAACTCGGACGGAAAGCCACACCCAGCCCTTGTTCACGGTCTTCAAATGCGACCAAGAACCAGAAGGACAATGACCACCAGCAAAGCCGCTCCGATTCCTCCGGTCGGGTAGTAGCCCCATTTCCTGTTATGAGTCCACTGTGGTAGCACCACAAGGAGCGCCACAACCAAGACGACCGCCAGTACGATTCCGAGCATATGCAACTCCTTTGCGCGATCTCTCCAACTGAAATATCTGATGGCCACCAGGGGATGATGTTGTGATGGTGACAGGTCCGCCGTTCGTAAGTCTGAGCAAGATTGCTCACTGGCGGCAACATGCCCGCTTTCCGACAAGCCGCGTCCCCGGAGTTCCCAAGGCGTCCAGGCAAAGATGAGCCCAATTGAACAGATATGGGCGGTCGTTTTGGCTATCCTGTAGTGGAGCAGTGAGGATTGAACATCTCTTTCCTCGCACTCTTCTCCGGGAGGCAGACGCCATGTCGCTGAATCCGAATTTTGCCAACGCTGAGACGGTCGATCGCCTCACTCAGCAACTGGTGTGGTTTTTGAAGACGTTCCACGAGGAACGGCAAAAGAGCGGATCCAGCCGCGAAACGGAATTCTGGCGCGGCAACTTTGCGGGAATGAAGCTGGCCATGTTTGCGATCTACGGCGAGGCAGTAAAGGAGGACGTATTGAATCGCCTGCGGCGGACTACCAATCTTCCCATCCCCCATCGAGGGCCATTAAGCTTGACCGGAGTTCCAGAGGGTTTCGACGGAGATGCGGATTCATAACCCTTGAGAACCTGCAGGAAGGGTTCCGGATTACTCGGCCAAGAGCCGTTTCGTGAGATCGGATCTGCAATGCGACCAGATCATCGACCTCACGCCTGAGGGCAAAGTAGCGTTCTTGAGCCATGGGGTTTTGATTGTTCCAGAACGTCGGGTTCCGTCAGGACAGAGCATCCACGCAGCGACAATCGTGCAGCTGGGAAGGGTTCATGGCAAATTGCTGGGTGAGTCCCTCCCGGAATGCCTTGCATTCTGAGGCGGGCCACTTCTTCCCGAAGATCCATGATCCGTTCAAACCGAGCGCTCGCTTTCTTGGCCGGTTGGATTAGAAACGATCGTCGGGCAATTATTTCGTACTGGCAAACTCTGGCGCCTCGATGGCAGCGGCTCAGGACACTGAAAAGACACAGATTCACGGACGGAACGGGAAACGGCAGCCGACGTGCCCGTGTCAATAAGACCTTTGTTTTAGCAATACTTGAGGGCTCGGTATTTCGATCCCCGCTGGCTGTGTCCGCATCCAATGACTAACCAAGGAGGAAAACGATGGCGATCTTTGACGAGACTTACCGAGTCGTCGCGGTTGAGAGTCAACGCCTCACGATCCAGGGAATTGCCAGCGGCGAGATTATGACGATTGTCAGCACGGCTCCTGAATCTCCTCTGACGCAAGAAGACTATCCCCTTGGGCAATTGATTGCGCTGACCGACCCCTCGACTGCACTTCAGAACTAACAGCCGCGACAAGATGGTGTGTTTTTTCCTGACGCCTACCGCGGAACGGATGAGGCGTCAGGAATGGCCTTGGACTCTGACGGTGTGAGCCGGGAGCGGTCGCAGTACCCGAAGCCTTTGAGGCACGCCCGGTAGTTCCGAACATCCTCAGCCTTGGCCAAGGCACCAGCTTCGGTCCCAGTCAGCTTGGAGTATTCGCAGGTCTCGCGCCCTGCTCTGCAATCGGAGAGATTGCGTTCATGTTCCGCTGCCTCCACCTCACGCGCTTCCAATGCGGTCAGGTCTGAGTGGTTGCAGTCATTCCAGCCGTTCCTGCAGTTTGTGACGTTGCGCTGGTGTTCCGCGAATTCGACATCCTTTGCCTCCGACGGAGTCAACTTGGAAGAGTCGCAGAGCCCCATCCCATCGCGGCAGTCGCTGGTATTGCGCAGGTGCCGCGCAGTGCGCACCTCGCCTGCTTCGGCCTGAGTGAGGGTCGAGGAGTCGCAGGCCCCAGTGCCCTCCTTGCAGTCGGAGATGTCGCGAAGGTGGGCCGCGACGGCCGCTTCGCGTGCTTCCCGCGGAGTGAGTTGGGAATGGTCGCAGGATCGAACGCCGCCGTTGCAAGCGGAAACATTGTTCTCATGATCGGCCACCGCAAGCGCCGTACGCTCCGCATCCCCTAATTTGGTTCGATCGCAGGACTGCAAGCCCTCCCGGCAATTTGAAACATTCCGCTGGTGGTCAATGGCGGCCATTTCAGTTGATTCGGAGGGCGTCAGCTTCGAGCGATCGCACCCAGCCCATCCGTGCTGGCAAGCCGAAAAATTGCCAGTCGCACCCGACGCCTGCCCGGGCACGGGAACTTGATCGCTGCGCCGGCCAGCGCCGGCGCCCTGCGCCACGGAAGGAAGTGTGAGTGCCAACAGGACGGAAAGAGCGCCAAGAAGTCGGTTCATAGGTTTTCTCCTGCGGGGACAGTGCACTGAGAGATGCCTTGCAATGCCTGGTCCGGCGCACAATAGGTCAATTGCCATACTATGCAGATGAATACGGCCGGTCTGGTCAAAAAGGCTCACATCTTGCCGGCGGGGTATCTTTTGCCGAGGTGGCAAGTTTCTGAGTCGTTTGCCGGGCAGGATGCATCTCATCAACATCGGCTAAGTTTGGTTCCTTCCCAGTTGAAAGTCGGTTCCGCCAACCAGCGTCACCTCTTCTCACCGGCAGCGACTCTTCTCAGCAGACAATTCAAAATAGAAAAAAGGAACACCAATGGAAACAGGAACAGTGAAGTGGTTTAACGACGCGAAAGGCTTTGGCTTCATCAGCCGTCAGAATGGCGAAGACGTCTTCGTGCATTTCTCGGCGATTCAGGCGGGCGGCTTCCGCAGCTTGCAAGAGGGCCAGCAGGTACAGTTCGACGTCACAAAAGGCCCGAAAGGCTTTCAGGCGGAGAACGTAAAGCCGGTCTAAGCAGCAGACTACAAGGGTGCTCATGGTGCCAACCCGTACTGAGCACCCTTTTTTCTTTTCGATCCGAAATCTACTCCCGCTTTGATCGAACCAGCCAAGCTCGCTCCCAAGAACCCAAATTCAGCAATTGTGAACAGACTCGAAGGCGACACTTTGGCTTAAATATAAGGGTCAGCATGGCAGCTCAGAGCACATTACTCTGCATCCACCGGGATCCGGGCCAACTGCTTCACTTGGAGCAGAACGGATATCGCCTTGTGACCGCAACCTGCGGGCACAAGGCTTGCGCCTCCTGATGTTGCAGGCTGTGGACGCGGTTGTGATCGAGTACCACCTGGGCTTGCTGGACGGCGTTGTCGTGGCCTCTGAAATCAAGCATGTGAGGCCGGAACTTCCCATCGTCATGGTCTGTGACAATCTTGACCTTCCCGACGATGCCATGAAGTCGGTCGATGCAATCGTAGTCAGATCCGACGGTCAGCTCTTCCTTATGGCCACCATTCACTTTGTGTTGAGCGTCGAAGGGGAGCGGCAACGTCAGGGTGTCCGCTGGTGGGCTGCGAGGAAGCCCTTTAATCGTCTAGGCCTGGGCAGGCCGAGAACCACGACCTCTCGCGTCTGACGATCCACAACGGGCGGCGGGGAGGGATGCCCCTTCTCTCCGAGCGTGTGGAGAAGCATTCTTAGTGGCACAATCCAGTTTTGAAGGAAGGCGCGCCTCACTTCCCGGAGGAGATATGCACTTCAAGCATTTCCAACATGCTTTAGCCGGTCTAAAGACGAAAATTTTCGGACTCCCCCCGGCCGAACAGAAACATAGTCCGCGAGAAATAGAACAGCTCGCAGAGGCGATCGTGGAATATGGGCGGATGAGTCAACAGCACTATGGCTCCCGCGTAGTCCTCGCAGGTGTTGCTGGGCGTGCTGCTGCTGCTTGTTCTGATCCTGCTGTTGTTGCTTGGCATGCTGTTGGTCGGGCTTACTTTCGTCGTGCTTGCTCTCTGCTTGTGCAGGATGGTCTTGTTTTTCACCCTGCTGCTCCTGCTGCGCGTAGGCAGAAGCAGCGAATCCGAGAAGCAAGGACAGCTGTGCTGGTGATTCCAATCACTTTCATAAGGTATCACCTCCGTTGCTGCTTCGTTACCGTGCTGTTGCTCCGCTCGACTGGTGTTCCTTAGGCCATCTCTCATGTGCCGGCCGCCGGCGTGACAGGATCAAACCACCGCAACTTCGGGACGCCGGGCGCTGTTCAGCGGCGTCGCGACGGGCGCACCGTTCGACCGGACAGAGTGCATGAGTTCCCACGAATACCCAAATTCCCGCCCACATTCCAGGCAGACCTGGTACGTCCGTTTCTGGATCGTGAGCACGTTACTCAGTCGGCGGTGATGACATCCACAGGCAAACTCGACAATCCAAAGCAGCAGCCTCATAACTCTGTTCGTTGGCGGCGTTCGGAAGTTCCGTGAGCGTCCAGCCACGCCAGCAGGGACCGCACGCTGGTGCGAGCCAGCGCGATGGCACAGTCAGCAGCTCCGTAGTAGACATTGATCGTGTCGCCATCTGGATTCGTCGTGTAGCCACACGGGAAAACAACATCGTCGACGTCGCCGTGGCGCTCGTACTCCGCCTCCGGCCCGAAGATCCACGAATCGCCGCGTAGCAAGCACTTCTCCGGTCTTTCGAGTTCGAACAGGGCCAGCCCCAACCGATACAAACAGCCCGATGGGGTATGTCGTACTCCGTGGTAGAGCACAAGCCACCCTCTGGAAGTCTCGATCGGTGGCGGCGACAAACCAATCTTGTTCGCGTCCCACCAGGCGCCGCGCCGAGCTTCGAGCATGAGTCTGTGCCTGCCCCAATGGCGCAGATCAGGCGAATACGAAATCCACATGTGCGCCCCGAGCGCCGTCATGGGACGGTGAATCAGCGCCCAATATCCATTGATCTTTCGTGGCAAGAGGGCCGAATCCTTATCGTCAGGTGGCATGATGACGCCGTAGCGCTCGAAGGTTCGGAAGTCCTTGGTCAGGGCCAGGGACACGCCGGGGCCGCCGCGGGAATACGACGTGTAGGTAACGACGTATTGCTGCAGTTCGGGAACGAACGTGATGCGAGGATCTTCGATGCCCCAGATTTCCTCGGGATGCTCGTTTGGGCTGGGCATCAGCGTCGGTTCGCTGTCAATTTCCCATCCGTCCACTCCGTTCCGAGAGCGTGCGGCGCAAAGATGCGACAAGCCGCGGCGGTCTTCCACTCGGCAAAGCAGCAGGGTAGAGCCGTCCGCGAGAAGAGCCGCGCCGGCGTTGAACACACTATTAATGGAGTATGGCCAGTCTTTGCTGGTGAGGATCGGGTTCGCGGGATGACGAAGAAGCAGCGGCTCGTGCTGTACGCTCAGAACAGTCATAGGTTTTTCGACAGGAAAGGTCACGACGGGATCTCCATTTGTTCAGACTCTTGCAAGGAGCGCATCTCTAAGAGTGCCATCAAGAACGACAGGGTTGATTCAGCGCCCTGATTTTCATTGGCGCGGTCGGGATGCAGGCCGTCTCGGCAGCCGCCGCTGACGAAATCATAAAGAGGAAGCTGCAAGTCATTGTCGCCCAGAAACCAGTTGAAAGCGGACCATGCCTCGCGGCGCCAGCGCGTGTCTCCGGTCACGCGGTAGGCTTCGAGGCACGCTGACACGGTGCCGGCGGCTTCAAGCGGTTGTTGATCGAAACGCGCTTTTTCACCACCTTGGCGGTAAAAGCCCTGCGAGCCGATCGGCACAAAGTGGCCAGTGGATTCACATTGTTGCTGCGTCATCAGCCAATCCAGTGCTTCAAGCCCCACGGACACCAAACGATCATCCGAGCAGGCCGCCCCAACCAGCATCATCGCCTGGGGTAGTCTCGCGTTTCCGTAGGCGAGAACATCCTCAAACCAGTGCCATGCGGGGGTTCGGATGGATTCGTACATTTCGAGCAGCCGCCGACTCAGTACCGACCGGATCTTTTGCGCGTCCCGGTCTCCAGGATAGGAGTTGAGGTATTCCTGAATTCCGAGCAACGTGTAGGCCCAGGCGCGCGGACTCCGGAATTCGACGGCCACTGGGAGAGAAAATTCGAGCAGTCGCCCTGCCGCACCCCGCAGTCCCTCGTCGACCGCGCGGCCGAGAACCGTTCCAAGCGCCCAAAGCGCCCGCCCGTGAGAGTCTTCGGAACCTTCGGTTTCGTTCCAGCGACGATCAAAAGTAAGGAAGTTTCTGAACCGCCCGTTCGCCGGATTAAACGCCTGTTCCAAGAAGGATAAGTACCTGGAGGACAAGTCGATCGAGGACGGAGCGGTAGCCTTACCCTTGCCCGGGTTGCGCCTCATCCTTTGCGCACGAGATACAGTGAAGACGAGGGCGCGGGCGTTATCGTCGGTGGTGTAACCCTCTCCGTAGCTCGGGACGGTGAAGATCGAATGCTGAAACATTCCCGTGTCGTCCGTCATCCGTCTCAGATGACTGAGTTTCAACGGAGGCAGGCGATTGAGCGATTTCTCCGCGCCCCGCGCCGAGAACTGAAGATGCGGGGCTTTCAGGCGGTCACTGCGCACGCGCGAAAAACTATCCATGTACCCTTGCGCCACTCTTTTCCAGATCATCTCGCGCGCAAAAAGGTAGCCGCGCTTTCGCATGGTGTGGCGGATCGCCGGGGTATCCAGAAGTTCGATCGTCTTTTGAGCAATCGCCCCCGGATTTTGAAAGGGAACGAGCGCGCCCCGACGATCGTCCAGCAACTCGATCGCGTACCAGTAGGGCGTCGAAATAATTGCTTTGCCGGCACCGAGCGCGTAAGCGAGGGTCCCCGAGACGACCTGAGCTTCATGGCGGTAAGGAGTGATGTAAATGTCGGCAGCGCCGATGAACTCCACCATTTCCGCAGGACTGACAAAGCGGTTGTGGAAGAGCACATTCGACTCCACTCCCACTTCCTTAGCCAGGGCCTGCAAGCGCGCTCGATACCGGTCACCCTCACGGCGCAGGATATGCGGGTGAGTCGCACCCGCGACGATGTAAACGACATTCTTGTGTTTCGAGAGGATCTGCGGCAGGGCTTCGATCACGTTTTCGATTCCCTTGTTCGGGGAGAGCAGGCCGAATGTGAGGAGAACCGCTTTTCCCTCGACACCGAACCGGTCCTTGTAGAAATTGGGATCGAGGAACGGCAGGTCCGGAACGCCGTGGGGAACCATGTCGATCTTGCTGCCAGGAACCTTGAAGATTTCCTGCAAGAACTGGGACGAGAGCTGGCTCATTACAATCAGGCGGTCGGAAAGTTCGGCGATCTGTTCCATCACGAACAACTGGTCTGGATTGGGCTCGCGAAGGACGGTATGCAAGGTGGTCACCACCGGCATCTTCAGCCTGCGCAAGAACTGCAAGATGTGGCTTCCGGCTGGTCCACCAAAGATCCCATACTCGTGTTGCAGGCAGACCATGTCGATGTTGTTGAAGTTCAGGAAGCGAGCGGCTTCTTCATACGACGCGACCTCGTTCTGGTCGAGTGACCAGCGAACCCGTGCCGGATAGTCATATCCTTCTTCTATGTCGTTTACGGGCAGTGCCAACAAACGGGCCGTTCCGTACTCGGCAGCGATCGCGGTACAAAGATCGGTAGTGAAGGTCGCAATCCCACACTGGCGTGGCAGATAGTTTCCAATCACGGCAATTCGGCTGGGTAGAGATGGCTTGGACTGCAATCTCAAGCTACGATCGGCTGATCCTGCCGGAACCAGCGGAAGCAAGTCGACAATTTTGAGCGGTGCCCGGGAGAGTCCGGCGTTTGCTAGTGACATTGACCCCTGGATTCTGATGGAGAGGGTAAGGTTGCAGGTGTGCTCGATGCCAATGTGCTGCCTAAGGCACCAGGTTCAGTTGAGCCCATCCAGTTGTAACGACGATTCGTGTTTTCCCTAGTATTTGATGAAAAGGGATTCGGAAACTGGTCAAAATTGACCACATGCGCTTGGACAATGTGCGGACAGAACTCGAAACCGACATGCCGCGCGGTTGCTGGCAGAGCACGAGGTGCGCGTTGTGGAGATCGAGAGGCCGCCTTACCCTGATAAAAACGTGATCGTTTCTTGATTAGAACGGGTCAGACTTGACCACAAGGCGTCAGAAACGGTTCCTGGTAAGCCGTTGAAGAATCAGGTCGAGTAAAGAATTTTCATAACCGGTCAGAAACACTCCGGGTGATCTTCAAAACCGGCGGGCGGCACCTCTGGTGTCGCCGGGGGGCAGATCCGCGAACTTATTGATTCACTCGCAAAATCATTTCTGTCCCGCTGTCGAGATGCACATTGTTGCCCTGCGAGCTGACAACTGAGGCGGTTGCGAAAGTGGTGGTTTGCGAGAACAAGCTGAGACCCGGCAGTCCAACGACTCCCTGGCTGCTGGCCGACAAGGAACCATTCGCGGCTGCGCCTGGATGATCTGCCGTGTTGACCA
>Ga0307479_10002895_pt1 | contig 15604 bp, 12 predicted proteins | sample atmos_gasesECM4C_FD_203743 | JGI IMG/M metagenome (GOLD analysis project Ga0307479, IMG submission 203743) | Hardwood forest soil microbial communities from Morgan-Monroe State Forest, Indiana, United States - atmos_gasesECM4C_515 | ecosystem: Environmental > Terrestrial > Soil > Temperate... | reverse complement strand
GCAGCTAAGCAGCTCAGGAGCTTCTTCCTAGCTTGCCTTCTTTACCGATTTGGCTGCGCCGGAGAGGACGCCCAGCACTTCCTCTTCGCGCATGATCAGGAACTCTTCGTTGTCGATCTTGATCTCAGTGCCGGCGTACTTGCCGAAGAGAATGCGATCGCCATCCTGCACGTCGAGTGGGAATACTTTGCCCTCTTCGTTCTTCTTGCCTTTACCAACGGCGATCACCTCACCCTCCTGCGGCTTCTCTTTCGCAGTGTCGGGGATGATGATGCCGCCACGAACGGTTTCGCCCTCATCAATGCGGCGAACCAGAATGCGGTCATGCAACGGGGTAAGCTTTTGCGCCATGTTTATGTGACTCCTTTCGGATAGTCCGAAGTGTTGAATTGTGGTTCCAAGTTGTTGAAAATCAATGAGAATCTTAATATCCATCCATGAGCGACCGCCGGGAACCATGCGATCAGAATGGTTCGGCGTAAGCTGCTGTTAGCACTTACGCCTATCGAGTGCTAATTGTAGGAGATGGCGACTCTGGCTGTCAAGCGGCAGCTGTAAAAGTTGAGTGAAAGACACTCAATGGGCAGTCGGTATTCGGCATTCGGCCAAGGCACCTGCAACCACAGTTAGCAAAAGCGGGGAGTTCCAGAGTCAGGAACGTGTCCCAGCAGAGTGTTGGATTTTCGATTGCCCATCGTTCATTCCTGCCGCAGAGCGACGATCGGATTCACCTTTGTGGCCCTTCGAGCGGGAATATAGGTTGCGGCCAATCCCACCAACGCTAGCAGCAGAGGTAAAAGCGCAAATGGAAGCGGCGATCCCGCGCTTACTCCATATAGAAGGCCCGTGATCATGCGCGCCAGAGCAAACGCCGCCACGAATCCCACGGCCAACCCAATGGCCAGCGATACAGAACTTTGGCGGACGATCATTCCGACGATGTTATCTCGGGTTGCGCCCAGAGCCATACGGATTCCAATCTCACGAACGCGCTGTCCAACCGAATACGCAACCACGCCATAGACACCGACAGCGGCGAGGATCATGGCGAGAGCCGCGAAGATGCTTAGCAGGCTCGCAGCGAATTTCGCGGCCCAAAGCGCTTGCGAGATCACTTCGCCGATTGGCCAGACATTCGCAAGCGGAAGATTGCGATCCAATGCCTGGACGCGCTCGCGTACTGACGCCAGAGCCACGCGAGGATCGCCACTCGTGCGGAAAAACAAAGTCAGCGCCGGGCTCGGGGTTTGGATCAGCGGCAGATATAGGTAAGGAGTAGGTTCCTCGCCTAGTGTTCCGTACTTGGCGTCGCGCGCCACACCCACAACTTGCACAACGTATGGCTCGCCAAAAAACTTGAAGCGCTTGCCAATGGGATCCTGATCCGGCCAAAAGCGATGTGCGGCGGCCTGGTTGATGATCGCCACCTTCGGACTATCTTCGCGGTCGGAGCTATCGAATTGGCGTCCGCGAACGATAGGGATGCCAAGCGTTTGAAAGTAGTCGGGCGCAATATTGTCGGTCTGGGTGAGGATGCCGTTCCGCGTGGACGTTCCCTCTTCTCCTTCCGGAAAGACGCTGCGCGAGATCGCGGCGCCCCCGAAGAGCGGAACATTCGTCGCCAAAGTCAGAGAGGTCACGCCGGGCAAAGGCTGCACTGCTTCCAGCGCTCGCCGTTGGAACTCCCGAACGCGCGCTGGGTCATAGTTCATCGCTCCTAGATCGAACGAGAGCATGCCCAGATTGTGCGTGTCGAAGCCCGGTTCGATCTTCTGCGCGTTGCGCAAGCTTACGAGAAAAAGCCCAGCTCCAATCAGCGCCACCAGCGACAAGGCAAATTGCAGCATCACAAAAGCACTGCGCCCACTAAAGCGTCGCCCGGAGAAGACCTCGGTTCCTGCACGCTCCTTCAGCTCCGAGACCAAATTGGGACGCGATGACTGGAGCGCCGGCAGCAAACCAAAGACTATTCCTGTGGCCAGTGATACGAATAAGGCAAAAAGCAGGACATGGCTATCGAGAGAAAGTTCCAGATTGTTGTCCGTCAGCAGGAATGGAGGTCGGAAGCTCCACAGGACATTGCGAGCCAGCACCGCCACGGCCAGTCCGGCGATGCCGCCAGCCAAGGCGAGAAGAATCGATTCGGTAAGGAGTTGCGTAATGATGCGTGCGCGTGACGCACCCATAGCAAGCCGAATGGAGATCTCGCGCTTGCGTCCAGCCGCGCGCGCGAGCAGAAGATTGGAGATGTTGGCGCACGCGATCAAGAGCACGAGTCCCACCACGGTCATCATTAGTTGGCCGGCTCGTTCAGCGTCGCCCTGAATATTGGGGTTGAGGGTGGATTCAAGCAGCGGTACCACTGTGAAACTGCGTCCTTTGTTGGGAGTCGGAAAGTCATGTTCAAGTTGCGAACCAATATTCTCTAACTCCGCGCGAGCCTGATTGATGGTGATTCCCGGGCGCAATCGCCCTACCGCGGAGAAATTGAGAAATCGCCGGTCGTTGTAGTTCTCTTTGAGCACACCCGCGAGCACCTGATCATGTGTGGCCATCGGCAGCCACAGGTCGGGACCACCGACCACCGCTGTGCCTTTGAATCCTCGCGGCATGACTCCGACTACGGTGAATCCTTGTCCGTTCAGAAGCACAGTCTTGCCAATCACGCCTGGATTCGAAGCGAAATATCGCTGCCATAATCCATAGGTCAGGACGATCACTCCAGCCGCACCGGGCTGGTCCTCATCGGGTCGGAAGGTGCGGCCAAGAGCCGCCTGCACTCCCAGCACATCGAAGAAGTTTCCCGAAACCAGTTCCGCGGCGAACGATTGCGGTTTGCCCTCGATAGTCATACTTACGCCGGTGCCGGTGAACATCATCACGCTGGAGAACGAGCGGGCACGTTCGCCCACGTCCTTAGCGTTGGGCTGAGAAATGGGCAGATAAGTATTAAGTCCGCCGCGATTCCGCTGGTCGGTGGTAAAGATCCCCATCAACTTGTTGGGGTCGGCCACGGGTAAGGGATGCAGGAAAACGGTGTTCACTACTGTGAAGATGGCCGTGTTGGCGCCAATGCCCAGAGCCAGCGTAAGAATAGCGACGAGTGTGAATCCTCGAGCCTTCCGCAACTGACGAATGCCGTAACGAATGTCCTGCAGTAACGATTCCATGGCGATCCTCCTGCAATGGTGCTTAGACGGGCGGCCGTGTTATTCGTCTCGCAGAGACTCAAAGACATAGCCTAGGAGCCGAATGGCGAGGCGCCTCCCGCTACCGCAGGTGGTTCTGCTACCACTTCACGATCGCCGCAAACGACTTGGGATCGAGGCTGGCGCCTCCGACGAGTGCGCCGTCGATTTCCTCCTGCGACATGAGTTCGTGGGCGTTTTCCGGTTTCACGCTGCCGCCATAGAGGATTCGCAGTTTGGCGGCGGCATCGGCGCCAATCGCCTTGGCGGCCTCGCCGCGGATGAAGACGTGGGCTACCGATGCGATCTCGGGCGTTGCGGTTTTTCCGGTTCCGATGGCCCATACCGGTTCATAGGCAATGCAGAAGTTGTCCACATCTGACCCGGCAATTTCGCGCAGCGCGGCGCTAACTTGCCGGCGAAGGATATTCTCTGTCAATCCTGACTCGCGTTCCTCAAAAAGTTCGCCGATGCAGACAATTGCCTTCAAACCGTCCTCGAGGGCTCCGCGCAGTTTGCGATTGACCCCGATGTCGGTCTCGCCGAAGTATCGGCGCCGCTCGGAATGCCCGAGGATCACATGCAAACAACCAATCGCGGTGAGCATCGCGCCGGAAATTTCGCCGGTAAATGCGCCCTGCCTTTCCCAATGCATGTTCTGCGCGCCTACGCCGATGCGCGTGCCGCTTACGGCTTCAAGGGCTGCCGGAATGCTAATAAAAGGTGGAAAGAGCGCGATGTCGTCGCGGTCGTGGTCTGCAACCAGCAACGCGAATTCACGGATGAAGGCGCGCGTTTCGTCGGGCGTCTTGTACATCTTCCAGTTGGCGGCAATCAGTTTTCTTCGCATGCGATAGACTTGAGATGCAGACTAGATTCCTTCTAGCAGGTTGTGCGCAGAATGGAAATTCCTCCTGGGGAAGACTCTCCGATAAGATCCAAAGTGGTCGTCATCCTGGTCGCCGTTGTCGTCTCGCTGGTCGGATTCGCGTTCGATCGCATGCTGATGCGCGAAGGGGTTCCACGCCCCGACCTGCTGGCCATATCGAATTCCCTCACAGGCATGGTTGCAGGAGCGTTTTTCTGGCAAGCCAGGCGTCGCGACCGCGACCGCCGCGCGTTCGTTCGCGAGCGCCTGCACACCATCTCGGAGATGAATCATCACATTCGCAATGCGCTGCAGGTGATCTCGTTTTACTCCTATCGCGAGCAGGACGAAAAAACGCTGGATATGCTGCGAAAAGCCGTGAACCGCATCGAATGGGCGCTCAAAGAGGTTTTGCCCGGCGAGTTAGTGGGCGACCAGCTTCCTGACTTGTCACAGGGCCATTCCGAATCGGAACTGTCAAAACCTTAACCTCTATTTATTGTTCAGGGCCTCCACGCCTGGCAGTTTCTTGCCTTCCAGGAACTCCAGCGAAGCTCCGCCGCCGGTGGAGATGTGCGAAATCTTGTCGGCGACTCCGGCCTGGTGTACCGCCGCGACCGAATCGCCACCGCCGACGATGGACGTAGCATCCTCATTCTTCGCGATCGCCTGGGCGATTTTCTTTGTGCCGGTGGCGAACGACGGCGTCTCGAACACTCCCATGGGCCCGTTCCAGACGATAGTGCAGGCGTTCGCGATCTCTTCCGCGTAGAGCTTGATCGTCTTCGGACCGATATCGAGTCCCATGAATCCTTCGGGAATCGGCTGCTCGGCCTCGATGATCCGTGTGGGGATATCGTTCTCGATCTTCATCGCGACTACGTCATCGACGGGAAGCATCAGACGCACGCCCCGCTCGTTGGCTTCGTGAAGCAGGTCGCTGGCGAGGTCGATCTTATCGTCCTCGACTAAAGATTTGCCAACGTCGCGTCCTTGAGCTTTCTGGAAGGTGTAGGCCATGGCGCCCCCGATCAGCAGCGCATCAACCTTACTCATCAGATTCTTGATGACACCGATCTTGTCTGAAACCTTTGCGCCTCCCAGGATGGCGATAAACGGACGCGCGGGGTCCTGCAGCAGATGTCCCATGTTGTCGAGTTCTTTCTGCATGAGGAAGCCGGCAGCCGACTTTTCTACAAACTTCGTGATACCTGCGGTGGAAGCATGCGCGCGATGAGCGCTGCCGAAGGCGTCGTTCACGTAGTAGTCGGCGAGTTTGGCAAGCGAGCGGGCAAAACTCTCGTCGTTGGCCTCCTCTTCCGGATGAAAGCGCAAATTTTCCAGCAGTAGTGTCTGTCCGCTCTCGAGGCGCGTCGATAATTCCTCGGCTTCCATGCCAATGCAGTCCGGAGAGAAGCCCACGTTGCAGTCGCTTTCCAGCACCGTGTCGAGCAGCATGCGAAGGCGCTCAGCCACAGGCTTCAGGCTCATTTTGGGATTTGGCTTGCCCTTGGGACGGCCCAGGTGAGAAGCGAGGATCAATTTCGCGCGATTGCGAATGGCGTATTCGAGGGTAGGCAGCGTCTCGCGAATCCTGGTGTCGTCGGTAACGCGGCCCTCTTCCGAAAGCGGCACATTGAAATCCACTCGCACGAAGACGCGCTTGTCCCTGAGCGAGAGATCCTTGATCGAGAGCTTCTGCATAATTTGCTCCGGTCTATAGGCCTTTCTTTGCCATGAACTCGATGAGATCGCGCACCCGGCAGGAGTATCCCCACTCGTTGTCGTACCACGAGATCACCTTGACGCAATTGCCGTTCACGACGCGAGTCATGGGTGAATCGACAATTGAGGAACGCGAATCGCCGCGGAAATCCACGGAAACCAGCTCGCCGTCCTCCACACCAAGGATACCCTTCATCGCGCCACTAGATGCGGACTTGAGCGCGGCGTTTACTTCTTCTACCGAAGTCTTCTTTTCGGTGAAGGCCACCAGATCCACCACCGACACGTTCGGTGTTGGCACTCGCATGGCAAAGCCATCGAGTTTGCCCTTCAGCTCTGGGATTACCAGATGCAAAGCCTTCGCGGCGCCGGTAGAGGTCGGGATCATCGACAAAGCCGCAGCCCGCGCGCGGCGCAGATCCTTGTGCGGGAAATCCAGGATGACCTGATCGTTGGTGTAAGAGTGAATCGTTGTCATCGCTCCGCTCTGGATGGTGAACGAGTCGTGAACAACTTTTGCGATGGGCGCCAAACAGTTGGTGGTGCAGGACGCGTTGGAGACAATGCGGTGCTTGGAGGCGTCATACTTGCCTTCGTTCACGCCGAGCACGATGGTGATGTCCTCGTCTTTTGCAGGAGCGGAGATGATGACTTTTTTCACTGTCCCGCGAAGATGCTTTCCTGCATTCTCCGCGTCGGTGAATCGGCCGGTGGATTCGACCACGATTTGCGCTCCCACCGACTCCCAGTTCAGCTTCGCAGGATCCTTCTCAGCGAAGACTTTGATCTTCTTGTTTCCGATGTGAATTGCGTTATCGGCGGCGCGGATGTCCTCTTTCAGATTGCCCAGTACCGAGTCGTACTTCAGAAGATGGGCCAGTGTCTTCGCGTCGGTAAGATCGTTCACCGCCACAAACTCAATCTCAGGATGATTGAGCGCAGTGCGCACCACGTTGCGGCCGATGCGACCGAACCCATTGATCCCGACTTTAATTGCCATTCAACTCTTCTCCTATGCCGCTGCACGCAGCTAAAAACAAAATTAATGTTTCGGAATGAAAACGCGCGGTCAGCTACAGTCGAGACCGCGTTTGTAAAGTGAAACAAAAATCGTAAATCACAAACGGACGGTGTGCAATCGAGGATGGGACATCTATGCGCCTCTTCTCAAAAAAGAGTCGCTTGATGCTGATGTTTTAAACGTATTCATGATGCATTCAAGTTCCTTCAGCAAAGATGTTTGCTCCGGCGCGGGCAATTATGTTACAAGCCCAACATGCGCAATTGGGTGCGCGAACGAATGCGGCGCCGGGGCAAGAAGACCAAGAACGAGTCCGAATCCACGGGTAGAGTTGGGCAGGAGAAGCCGGCGGTGAACGCCAATCAGCCGGCTCCGCTGCAACCTTCTTACTATGCGCAGGAGACGGCGCCTGACCGTCCCGATCCAAGCGAAGTGCCTAAGACTGTCCAACCCAAAATGCCGGCAAGCGACCGCATGCAGATTGTTACCCAGCCGGAATCACCCTCTTTTCCTCCCGCCTCTGCGGACGAAATACTCAGACAACCTGCGACTGCACCCAGCACTGCCGGCGCCGCCGCGCAGGAAAAGCGTTCGCCGCGCGGCGTAGTGGTTCTCGCTATCGGACTCCCGGGTTCCGGCAAGACCACCTGGTTTAAGCGCCGCGGCGTGACTCCTCTGTCCAGCGATCTGTTGCGAACCATTCTTTTCGACGACATCACCGAACAGCGCTACCAAGGACTAGTGTTCTCCACGCTGCGTTCACTGTTGCGCGCTCGGCTGATCGCCAAGATGCCCTGGAACTACGTCGATGCCACGAATCTGTCGCCTCACGAACGCAGGCAGTGGGTGAAGATGGCACGCAGCTTCGGATACGAAGTGCAGGCATTGTTCTTCGACGTTCCGCTGGAGGTTTGCATGGAGCGTAATCGCCGCCGCGAGCGCGTGGTTCAAGAAGACGTTATGCGGCGCATGGCGGAAAAACTTCGTCCTCCTTCTTTTAAGGAAGGTTTCTCAAAGATCGTGGTGGTGCGGGTGAAGCAGTCGGATCCTTCCGGCAGCGATCGGCTGCAATAGCAAATTTGACCCCGCAAAAACCGGCATCATAGAATCAATCTAAGCAGTTCCGCCGCCTCGGACTCACGTCCAGCGCCGGTTGATATCCGCGACAGCCCCCTCGTTCAATGGTAGGACTGCAGCCTCTGGAGCTGCGTATCGGGGTTCGAATCCCTGGGGGGCTGCCAATCTTGCCCACCCCTTCGTACTCTCCGGGTTCAGTCCGCCTCGCCATTTAGGTTGGAGTAGCCGCTAAGATTAGCCGATGGACTATGAAATCCAAGCTGAAGAGGTGAAGCGTTTGCGGGACGAAGGCGAAGAGTTCACCTTCCTGGACTGCCGCGAGCCTTGGGAACATCAGACGGCTCACATCGAAGGGACGAAGCACATTCCTATGCAGGACATTCCCGCGCGCATTCAGGAACTCGATCCCGATGAGCACATCGTCGTGATCTGTCATCACGGTGTGCGCTCGATGAATGTCACTGCGTGGTTGCGGCAACAAGGGTTCGAGAAGGTTCAGTCCGTCGCCGGCGGCATCGATCGCTGGTCGCGAACCATCGATCCAAAGGTTCCGACGTACTCGTGAAAGGCCCGCTCTACGTGGAACCGGGCAGCCCTCGCCTGGGTGTTGTTTTTTCCTACCGGCATCGGCTTTCCAACAAAACACCCGGCCGGGGCGGCCGGGTCCATCGAACATCGGGGGTTACTTCACTTGCTCAGTCAATTTGCCTTCCGGCAACTGCGTGAGGCGGTAGATCAGTAACGCAGCTCGCTTGCTGTTGATGGGCAAAGATGTCAGATCGATTTTCTCCGCCGCCGAATGGTCGCCTGATCCTGACGATCCGACCCCGGCCAAAGTGGGAATGTATTGCGCGATAAAGGCGCTGTCGCCTGCTCCACGCTTCATGGGATCAAGTTCCGGCATTTCGGGCTGCCCGAGCGACCGATTCACCTGATTCAACAGCTTGAGCAATGCTCGGTTTTCTTCATTCGGAGTTTGCGCGGGATAAGCCTCGTAGAACTTGATGGTGGCATCTGTTTTGGGCAGATGCGTGGCAACGATCGAGCGCATTTTGTTCTCCACGCGGTCCACCTGCTCAGCGGAAATGCAGCGCATATCGCCAATCGCTACCGCTGCGGGCGCGACGATGTTTGGCTTACCAGTGGCGTCGCCTCCGGTCTCCTGCGGATTCACCTGGGCAGTTGTGCCGCCCAGAATGAGCCCGACGTTGTAAGTGAGATATTGTTCCGGCAGCTGCGTGCGAAAGGCGTCCAGAATGCGCGTAAGTTCATAGATGGCGCCGTATCCCATTTGGGGACCGAAAACTCCGGACGAATGTCCTGTCTGCCCGCTGGCTTCAATGCGCCAGGAGATTGCTCCTCTGCGAGCAGTACTGCCGTAATAGACGCCATTCACTCGGGCCGTGGCCTCAAACTCGAGTCCGGCATCACTGTTCTTCGCGGCTTCGATCATCTCGCGCCGGGCAATTTCCAGCGGATGTCCGGCGGCCTCCTCGTCGCCGCTGAGCACTACCTTGATATCGGAATGATCCAGCAAGCCCGCTGACTTGAGAGCCTGCAACGCCGAGAGCATCACCACCAGTCCGCCCTTCATGTCGTCGGTGCCGGGACCCGAGGCGGTTTGCGCGTCGATCATGGCGAAATGCTGGAAGGGACTCTCCTTTTCGAACACCGTGTCCATGTGTCCAATCAGCAGAACCCGCTTGCCGCACTTTCCCGCATTGGGACAGGGATGTTCCGCCACGAGTGTGCCGGCCCGCTGAACCTCATCCATCGGCACCCAGCGCGTTTTGAATCCAAGCGCCTGGAAGTGCGGCATCAGTTCCCTGCCGACCGCGCGCACTCCCTCCAGGTTCTTGGTGCCGCTGTTGATTTCGACCAACTGCTTCAACAGATCAATTGGCTGTTGATGATCGGCATCGATCGCCTGGACCATCTTGGCCTCAGTGGCATCGAGGTGCTGAGTTTGGGATACGGCTTTGGTGGCTAAGAAAAGGGCAGCGAGGATGAGCAGATGAACTGGTTTCACGCGCCGAATAATAACAAAAAGAAGTTTTCGGTTGTCAGTTGGCAGTCGCCGGAAGTTTGGATCCGCCCTCTTGGGACTAGCCAGCGACAATGCCCTATGAGATCTGTCATCCTGAGGCCCGACGTTGGCCGAAGGATCTCCCGGGATGCTTGGGTCTTAATGGGCACGTCCTGGCTCTTTTACCAAAATTTTCGTTGAGAAGCCATGACACCGCAATCAAGTCGAACGAAATTGCGGGAGATCCTTCGCGCAACATCGGCGCTCAGGATGACAGATCTTGAAAGTTCCAAAACGGGAGGCATCCCTTGAGCGACAGATCACAACTCCAACTCCCACGTCTCACTCACTAAATCTGCGCCAAAAGCGCGCTGCGGTTCCTCCTTCACCAACTTGAATCCGGCGCGGCGATAGATGTTTCTGGCTCCGCTGAGTATGCTTTGCGTCCACAGAACTAACCTGCGGTAGCCGGCGGCCCGGGCGAACTGAATGCACTCATCGACCAAGCGGCGCCCTACGCCGAGACCCCGCGCGTGAGGCTCGACCAGCAGCAGCCGCAATTTCGCAACTTCATCCGTCTGCTTGACTAGAAAAACCGACCCAGCCGATTCGCCGTCAAATTCGGCAATCCAGCAACGTTCGCAGCGAGGATCGAAAGCTTTGATGAAGTGCGCAGCAATCTCAGCCACGAGAGCCTCGAAGCTTTCATCCCAGCCATATTCCTGGGCGTAAAGAGCGCCATGTCGATGAATGACCCAGCCCATATCACCTGGACGATGCGGCCGCAGCGTTAGAGTGTCGTTTGTCTTTCTATTGTTTGAGAGGGCCAACTCCACTTCGCCCATAGCACGAATGAGTCTCCTCTGCTCAGCCTCAGGCAGACGATTGAGCATGGTTCCAACTTGCAAACTCGATTCACGATTCAGGCGTGCGAATGCGGCTCGTCCCTTCTCAGTGAGCCGCAGGAGGACACGTCGGGCGTCCTTCCCGGAACGCTGCCGCCGAATGAGGCGCGTACGCGCAAACCGTGCCACGATTCGGCTGAGATAGCCAGCATCAAGCCCTAAGTCATCGCTGATCTCTTTCGCTGTGCAACTCTGGCGCTGGGCAAGCTCATACAAAACCCGCGATTCGGTGAGCGAAAAATCGCTTCCGAGAAGTCCTTCCTCCAGCATCCCGAGCTGTTTCGTGTAAAAGCGGCTGAAACGACGCACCGCGTGTACGCGCTGATCGAAGGCTGAGTTATGCACAGCAGAAGTCTCACTCACATTAGTTGACTAAGTCAACTAATTCTTGCACCCCGAAAAAAGAGCCGCAGCATGCTGCGGCTCTACAAACTTCCGTGGAAATTGCTAATTCGCTCCTGACTTGGTCGTCGTGGGCACAGCGGGTTTTTGCGCTGTCCGCAGGTTGTAAACCGGATACGGGGGATGCTGCACGTTAGGCAGTGGATGCGCCTTCAATTCCTCCAAGGCCACAGCCACGGCCCGCTCCAATTGCGGATCGCGTCCCTGTCGCCAAGCCTGCGGATCGAGTTCGACTTCAACATCCGGAGCTACGCCGTGATTCTCGATTTCCCACTTCCCTTCCGGACTGTAAAAAGCGAAGTTCGGCGAGGTCACCGCGCCACCGTCGATCAATGTCGGAGTGCCGCCGATACCGACGAGTCCGCCCCAGGTTCTGGTGCCAACCAGCGGACCTAGCTTCGCCTGCCGGAAGTACCACGGCATGGCGTCGCCGCCCGATCCGGCGTGCTCGTTGATGATCATCACCTTCGGCCCGAAGATCGCGCCATTAGGCGTGGTGTACACCTTGCCGTCGCGCGGCAGCCAGTAGCTCATGAGCGGCTGGCGCAGTTGCTCGATTACATAATCGGCTGCCTTACCGCCGGCGTTGAAGCGCTCATCGACCACCGCTCCCTGTTTCCCGACTTGGGAATAGAAGTAGCGGTTAAAGTTGGTATATCCGGCAATGCTGGTGTCGGGCAGGTAGATATACGCCAGCTTGCCTTCGCTGAGCTCATCTACTTTGCGCCGGTTCTCGTCGATCCAGGCGCGATTGCGCAGGGCGATCTCGCTATCGATGGGCACAACGTTCACCGTGCGCGCGACTTTGCCGCTGGGGTCGGGTCCAACTTTCAGGGTGACGGTCTTACCCGCGGTGCCCTGGAACAGTTCGAAGATCTCGTCGCTGCCCCTCAGTTCGCGGCCATTCACTTCGAGCAGGTAGTCGCCCTGATTCACGATCACGCCCGGCTCAGTAAGCGGCGCGCGCAATTGCGGGTTCCAGTTCTCCCCGCGATAGACGCGCAGGAAACGATAGCGTCCATTTTCGATCGAGTAATCGGCGCCAAGCAGGCCTGTCTTCACCGGATGTGGCTCCGGACTAAATGGCGCACGAATATACATGTGGCCAACCGTGATGTTGCCCAGCATGTCTTCCCACAGATAACTAAGATCCTGGCGGCTGCTCAGGGAGGCAAGATAAGGACGATATTCCTCGAGAGCGGCTTTGAGATCGTAGCCATGTAACGCCGGATCGTAGAAGAAATCGCGCTCCTCGCGGCCAACATCGTTAAACATTTGCGTCCACTCCGCTCGCGGATCGACATAGATGTTCATGGCATCGAGATTGAGCTCTTTTGTGGCCTTGTCAGGAGGGCCGGAGGTTGCTCCGGAGGCGGCGACGGATGCTGCTCCCGATGGAGCGGGCTTGATGGCATCGTCGATGAACCACTTTTCTGGCGCAACCGGACCGCCGGGACCACCGCTGCTCTCGCCTTCGCCGCGTTGGCGGCGGCTGTAAAGAACGCGTTTGCCATCGAACGACACGCTGAAGTGCGCAACGCCTTCCCACATCCGTTCCGGTTTGCGCGATTCGAGGTCCCAGCGATAGATAGCGGTGCGCGATTCTTCGCTGATTTCCGCGATGCGCGGTCCTTCGACTACGAAGACAGTGTTCGCTTTTCCCGCTTGGAGCGAGATGTAGTGGCTGGGTGGCAGCGGCAACGCCAGGATGCGCTGCCCGATATTTTCGAAATCAACCTTCACTACAACGTTCTTCGGCTTCGACTTCGCCGCCTTGGCGTCTTCAGCTTCGGCTTTTTTGGTCACCGAATCGTCGTCGCCCTGCACCGAAGCGCTGTCCTTAGATGGCGGTGTGTCCGGCTGAGCCTTCTCGTCGTCGCTCTGCGGGAACAAAGGCGAAGGCTCGTCCTTGCTGAGAACCATGATGTAAGCCGTCGAACTCACCGGATGATTGTCGCTGGAGAGGTCGAGCCCGCCGAGCGTTGGACCGTCGTCGGTGCTGGCCAGGAAATAAAGATACTTTCCATTCGCGTCGAAAGCGGGATGGCTGGCGTCGCTCATACCATCGGTCGCCTGCTGCGACTTTGCGTTCTCAACCGAATAGATACTGATCGCATGCATGTAATTCGACAGCGTCTTGGTGTACGCGATCCAGCGGCTATCCGGCGACCAGGCCGCCTGGAGGCTGCGCCCGTTGTACTCGTTGGTATCCACCTTCACCGGCTGGCCTTTGGCAAGATCGATGTACCAGAGGTTCCCTCGCTTGTCGGTGTAAGCGATTTTCTTGCTGTCAGGTGACCAGATGGGGTTATAGAAAAAGCTCGGAGGATTTCCCAAATTGAACTTCTTCACCTCTCCTGTGCCGTCGGCCAGACGAATATGCAGTTCGTACTCGCCGCTCTGGTCGGAGAAGTAGGCGATGTGCTTGCCGTCCGGCGACCATGCCGGATCGCGCTCGGCGACGCCGGTAGTGTTGGTGATGTTGCGGATGTCGCCTTTCTCTCGGGGCACGGTCAGGATTTCACCGTGTGATTCGAATACCGCTCTCGCGCCCGAGGGCGAGAGGTTCGAGAACGCGATCTGTTCCACTCCTTTCACGAAGTGGGATCGAGCCGCCGGTACGTCGCCATTGACTTGAATGTTCAGAGCGGTCTCGCGCCCGCTGCGAATATCGAGGACGTGCAATGATCCGAACTGTTCATAGACGATCGCGTCGGAAGTCGCAGAAGCATTCTTGATATCGCGGTCAGGATGGATGACTTCTTTCACCTCTTTCGAGCCCGTGTCGTACTGATAGAGTCCGGCAACACCATCGTTCCGGTCGGAGATGAAATACACCTTGTCGCCGATCCACATCGGATTCCAGTCCTGCGAGTCCTCACGCGGGATCTTCACCACGGCAGAATCCGAAAGCCGCGCAACCCACACGCGCGCAGCGTTGCCGCCGCGATAGCGCCGCCAAGCGATTCCATTGAGACGTCGCGCATTGGTGAACGGAACGTAGGCGAGGTGGCTGCCGTCCGCAGAATAGGAACCGGTTTCCGCCATGGGAAGCGGAACTTCCATCGGCAGCCCGCCATCGATCGAAACCGTGAACAGACGGTTGTAACGCGAACTGCTGTTGCGGCTGGAACGAAAGAGGACGCGTTTGCTGTCCGGAGTCCAACCGACAACCTCGTCCACCGCGGGGTGGTGCGTCAGACGCCGGGCGACGCCGCCGTCGGCGGGCATCACGTAGGCATCGACATTGCCTTCAAGATCGAGGCTGAAGGCCAGCCACTTCCCATCCGGAGAAAGCACTGGACTAGACTTGACGCCGGGACCGCTAGTCAAGAGATGTGCTGGACCGCCCTGCCGCGACACCGTCCACAACTCATCGCCATAGACGAATACGATCTGTGACGCCGAAATCGTCGGCGCGTGCAGCAGCGGTGGCACGTTGTTTTCGGCATTAGCGAGTGCAGTAGTGAGGCAAACGAAAAGGAAGAGCAGGAGAAATCGCTTCATGAGAAACCTCTGGCCGGGATGTCAGAAGAAGCGAAACTTTACCACAAATGGCGCGTGGTGGGCTTGCTTGACCGTACAGATTCTGGGCCGTGTTGGGCTGTCCAACTTAGTAATGTCGGCCCATATGTTCCCAACATTGCCTCCGGCACTGAAAGTAACGCAAAATCAAAATCGTCTCACCTCGATGAGTTCGAATCCGGTGAATTATGCAAGACCAACTCGAGTCTTGGCTGGCACCCGCTAAAATAACTTCAGTTATGAGCAGAATTCTGATTTGCGCGCTTCTCGCGAGTGCACTTTTATTCCCCGGCAGAGCGCGTGCCGATGAAAACACCGAGCGTGCCGTGAGTGTGCGCGCGGCCAATCTTTATCTTTCGCCAGATACTAATAGTCAGAAACTAGCAGTTGTGGACCGCGGGCGCGAACTGGCGGTACTCGAGCATAGCGGAACTCAGTGGCTGCACGTGCTGGCTTCGCTCGGCGAAGATCGCGATGTCTCCGGATGGGTGCTCGACAAGGGCATGGTCCGCAAGACCACTCCGAATGGCGATCAGATCCTGTTTGGCGAGGCGGCGGATTCCGAGGCCGAAGCCAGTCGTCGCGGAGGCCGCAAGGGCGCGGACAAAGACGCGCTGCGGCTCTACTATCGTGCCGCCGAATATTTCCCCAACTCGCCGCTGGCCGGCGAAGCGGCTTATCGTTCTGCAGACATCGCCTGGCAGCTCGATGTTGAAGACATGAGGTCCCGACCTTCGGCGAAGGAAAAAGATCCCTACATGCGCCATCAGATGGACGAAGACCAGATGCGCCAAGTGGAGAAGAAGTACAAGGGCACCAAATGGGCCGATCTGGCGGCGTTCGATCTAATCGACAACAAGCTGTGCG
>Ga0307479_10002893_pt1 | contig 15606 bp, 13 predicted proteins | sample atmos_gasesECM4C_FD_203743 | JGI IMG/M metagenome (GOLD analysis project Ga0307479, IMG submission 203743) | Hardwood forest soil microbial communities from Morgan-Monroe State Forest, Indiana, United States - atmos_gasesECM4C_515 | ecosystem: Environmental > Terrestrial > Soil > Temperate... | reverse complement strand
CGCGAGCGGCGGATAGAAAATCTCCGCAAGGCTCGATGGCGCCCCTAACCGAACCGTACCGCCGGGCTCTCGGTTCTCGGTGCGCACCTCGGCTTTGATGTCGTCGACCATGCCGAGCAGCCAGCGTCCGCGCTCCAAGAGCACCTTGCCAGACTCAGTGACCGCCACGCCGCGTGCGGTGCGCGTCAGCAGCGCACCGCCGAGCTCATATTCGAGCTCCTTGATGTGACGGCTAAGCGCCGATTGGGCGACGTTCAGCGCACTTGCCGCAGCACCGAAGCCGCCGCGCTCGGCGACACCAATGAAATAGCGAAGCTGACGCAAGTCCATCGGCATCTCCATCTCGGAATGAGATGAGGAGCATATCAAACATATTCTTGTGAGATGTCAAAAAGAGCGCACTCTGCCCGCCTAATTAAAGTCAAACGGGGAAGGAAACGCGCATGGGTACTTCTGCCGAGATGCCGCGCCGCACATCGATCGTGATCGTTGGCGGCGGGCCGGTTGGGCTCGCGATGGGGCTGTTGCTCGATCGCTTCGGCATCGACGCCATAATTGTTGAGAAGAGCCCGACCACGACGGATCATCCGAAATCGCGCGGCTGCTGGGTCCGCACCATGGAAATCTTTCGCCAATGGGGCATCGAGCAAGTGATTCGTGACCGCGGCTTGCAGGATTCCTCCGACATGTTCGTGCAGGTCGAGAGCATTGCCGGCCGCGAGATCAGCCGCTCGCGTCCCGAGCCCAATCTCGGTCAGACGCCAGCCTGGAAATCCCTGGCCGCGCAGGATGCGGTCGAGGAAGAGATCTACAAGGTCATCGCGCATTCCAACCTCGTGCAGGTGCATTTCTCGACCGAATTCATAGGCTTCGAGGAGGTCGAGGACGGAGTCGTCTGTGAGACGCGCTCGGTGGAAACCGGCCGCAGCGAGCGCTGGCACGCTAGTTATCTGCTCGCCTGCGACGGCGCCGGCAGCCAGACCAGGCGCAGCGCCGGTATCGACATGGTGGGACCGGCGACGCTCGCGGTGATGCTCAATGAATATTGGCGCGGCGACCTCTCGCGCTTTCCGATCACGCGCGAAGCCGCTGGCTATCAGGTTTATTGCGACAAGCCGGGCGTGCCGCGGCGTACCGGCATTCTCAATACCAACGGCCGCGACCGCTGGCTGTCGGTGATGCAGATCGGCGAGGAAAAGGACGAACGGCCCCGACCGTGGACCGACGCAGAGACGATCGAGATCATCCGCACCCATGTCGGCGTGCCCGACCTCGAGGTGACGCTGCTCAACCGATCGATCTGGCGGATGAGCAAGCAGGTCGCCGCGCAGTTCCGCAAGGGCCGGGTGTTCGTGATCGGCGATGCTGCGCATCGCTTTCCACCGACCGGCGGTTTCGGATTGAACTCCGGCGTGCAGGACGCGCACAACCTCGCCTGGAAGCTCGTTTATGTGCTGCGGGGGCTCGCCTCGGAGAAACTGCTCGACAGCTATGACGTTGAGCGTCGCCCGGTCGCGCAATCCAATGCTGATTTCAGCTACGGCAACATGATCCGTTTCCGCCGCCTCGATGACGCGGTGCGGTCGGGCAATGAGGATCGCATCCGCTTCTGGGTCAACGACCTCGACAATCATCTGCACTCAATCGGCCAGGCGCTCGGCTTCTCCTATGAGGAAGGTGCGGTGATCCCCGATGGCACGCCGCGGGGCGGTCATCTGACGCGCACCTATTTTCCCTCCGATCGTCCGGGCGGGCGCTTCCCGCATCTGTGGCTCGACATGGCGCGCAAGCGCTCGACGCTCGACTGGTTCGACAAGGAGTTCACTGTCGTCACCGGTCCGCTCGGTGGCGAATGGCTGGAAGCCGGCCGTGACGTTTCGGGCAAGCTTGGAATTCCGCTCAACCTGCAGCAATTGCCCAATGCGCATCAATCCGACGGCATCCAGATGGGCCTTCGCGGCGCGGTGCTGGTCCGGCCCGATGGTCATGTCGCATGGCGCATGCCCCATATCCCGCAGGATCCCGCCCGCGAGCTCGCCGGTGCCCTTCAGACCGTGTTGCAATAACCATGGAGACGATCGAAGCCAACGGCATCTCGATCAGCTTCAAGTGCAGCGGTGAGGGACCGCCGCTGCTCCTGCTGCATGGCGCGGAAGCCGACCATTCCATGTTCGACGCGTTCGGTGCGGCGCTCGCGCCGCACTTCACCGTGATCGCCTATGACCAGCGCGATTCCGGCGGCACGCGCAATCCGCCCGCGGCATACGGCCTGAGGGAGCTCGCTGACGATGCCGCAGCGCTGATCGCAGCACTCGGCTTTGTCCGCGCCCATGTGTTCGGCACCTCATTCGGCGGTGCGATCGCGCAAGTAGCGGCCGTCCGTCACCCCGCGCGCCTCGATCGTCTGATTCTTGCCTCGACCTTCCGGGTCGGCGTTTCCGTGGCTTCGATCAATCCGGAAGGCTTTCAGAAATTAGCCGAGCTGCGCGCCCGCCTGCCGGAGAGTTTGCCGGCATTCGCCGAATATTTCTTCACGCCAGGCTATATCGCAGCCCATCCGGAAGCGCTTTCCGTTTTCACCGACAACAAGCGAGATACCGGACAAAGAGAGCGCCGAGGCGCGGTGCTGGCGAAGCCGATCGAGATTTCCCTCGGTGCGATCAAGGCACGCACGCTGGTGCTGGCGGGAAGCGATGACTGCCTGATTCCGCCCGCGCACACGCTGTCGCTGGCGGGCGAGATTCCGGGTGCTTGCACCGCAGTGATTGCCGGCATCGGGCATGTCGGCACGATTCAGGACCCGGCCGCGGTGGCGGCGGAAGTGACGGCCTTTCTGCAAAGCAAAAACTAGAACATCTCGTGGAGGAGAACGACCATGGCGGATTTGGGGGAGGATCTCATCACGGCCTATGACGGTGCGCGGCTCGATGCCCGCTACTGGATCAGCATTGCGCTCGGAATCTCTACCAGCGTCTTCGACTATTTCGACTATTACATCGTCGGGTTCCTGGTCGCGGTGCTGGCGCCGCAATGGCAGCTGACTTTCGGGCAGACCTCGTTGATCCTATTGAGCGCCGGGGTTGGCGCGATCCTGGGATCGCTGGCATGGGGCGCGCTCGCCGATCGCTTCGGGCGCAAGGCGCTCCTGGTCGCGGGGGTCACGTTGTGCGCGCTGAGCGCTGGCTCCGTCTCACTGATTCCCGACGGCAGTTGGGTCTTCTTCGTGGCGCTGCGCTTCTTTGTCGGTTTTGGCGTCGGCGCCGCCGCTTCCGTCGCCGTGCCCTTGATCGTCGAATATACGCCGACGCGTCACCGCACCTTCCTTACCAGCGCCACCGTTATCCCGGTCTCGCTCGGCATTCTCGCCGCATCGCTGTCGGCCGCGACGCTGTTGCACCAGATCGGCTGGCGCGGTCTTGCTGCGCTCGGCTTCCTGCCGCTTCTGCCTGCACTGCTGATCGCGCTGATCATGCCGGAATCCGTGCGCTGGTTGGTCTCGCGCGGCCGCGATGCACAGGCGCGCCGCATCGTTGCGCGGGCGTTGCGGGTCGCGCCGGATACCTTGCCGCCGCCACCGTCGGTCGCGGCTCTCGCCGAACCGCAGCGCGCCGGATTTGGGGAGCTGTTGCAGGAGCCGCGGCGGGTCTGGCTGACGGTGATCGTCTGGTTCAGCGCCAGCACCGCGAATTACGGCGTGTTCCTGTGGGGCCCGACCATCGTTGCGCTCCTGATGGGCGTCTCGCCGGTCGAGGTCGCGCAACTCTTCGTGATCGTCAGCCTCACCGGCATGATCGGGCGCGCCATCTTCTCGTTCATGTCGCAGTGGATCGGGCGGCGGCGCTGCGGCGAGATCATGGGCTACGGCATCGCGCTGTCGCTGGGGGCGGCGGGGCTGTTCTTCGACAGGACGCTGTTCGGATATCCCGCCTTTGTGGTGCTTTTGGTTCCGGCGGCGTTGTTCTTCGACGGCGGCTTCTCCAACATCGCGCCTTACTCGGCCGAACTCTTTCCGGTCCGCTTGAGCGCGCGAGGCGTGGGGCTCGCGCAGGCCGCCAACGGCGTCGGCAAGATCGCGGGTCCATTATGCCTCGCGCTGATCGCCGGCACCTCGAACCTGATCACGCCCAAGGCCACCATCGAGGCGGTGACGCCCGCCTTCCTGTTCTTGGCCGCCTGTGGGCTTGCGATCGGGCTCGCCTTCACGCTTTTCGGCGTCGAAACCCACGGCCGGCCGCTTGCGCTGGAGGCCGCTGGGCAGGGAACATCGCCGCAATCCGCTGACGGGGCGGGAACCGTTACCGTCGGGCTCGGCCGCAAGAGCGAGGCCGTTGCAGCACACCCGACGGCGTCCTAGGTTTCACCAAGCGCCGCCACAACAAACAAGGAAACGCATCATGCAGGACAGCGTCCAGACTCAAGCGGCCTCCCGGGCCATTCCCTTCGATACCGACAAGCTTGACCGGCTGATGGAGGAGGCGGGGCTCGACGTATTGCTCGTAACCTCCAAGCACAACGTGCAGTACATGCTCGACGTCGAGCGGGCGATCTTCTTCGACTACATGGATGCGCTCGGCGTCAGCCGCTATCTGCCGGTCGTGATCTATGCCAAGGGCGCGCCGGACAAAGCCGGCTATGTCGGCCACCGGCTGGAGACGCATCAGCGCGAGGTGGCGCGGCCCTGGGTGCCGGAGCTTCAGACCTCCGGCCATGGCAGCGTGGACGCGATCGCGACGGCTGCACAAATGATCCGCGCCAGTGGCGTACCCGCAAAACGCATCGGCGTCGAAACCGCCTTCCTGCCGATGGATGCGGGCAAGGCGTTGCAGGACGCATTTCCCCACAGTGAGATTAAGGATGCGCTGTTCGCGCTGGAGCGGCTGCGCGCGGTGAAGACACCGGCCGAACTCGCCAAGCTGCGCACGGCCTCCGATCTCGTGACTGAAGCCATGCTGGATGTGATCGCTCATCACGGCCCGGGCACCACCAAGCGCCAGCTGTTCGAAGCGCTGCGGGTCGCGGAGGTGAAGCGCGGCCTGACCTTCGAATATTGTCTGCTTGCGTCAGGCCGCAGCCACAACCGCGCGCCGTCGGAGCAGCGTTGGGAAAAGGGCGACGTGCTGTCGCTCGATTCCGGCGGCAATTATCAGGGCTATATCGGCGACCTCGCCCGCATGGCCGTGCTGGGCGAGCCGGATTCTGAATTGAAGGACCTGCTGGCCGAGATCGAAGCAGTGCAGCGCGCGGCTTTCTCCGTGATCAAGGCCGGCTCGATGGGGGGCGAGATATATGTTGTGGCGGAACGAGCGCTGAAAGAGACCAGCCAACACGACAACACCGAATTCCTTGCACATGGTATGGGCCTCGTCAGCCACGAGGCGCCGCGGCTCACGGCGTCCGGCCCCGTGCGTTATGACGCGGCCGATGCCGGCCGCCCGCTCGAGCCCGGCATGGTTGTGTCCGTCGAGACCACCATGAAGCATCCCAAGCGAGGCTTCATCAAACTCGAGGATACCATTGCGGTGACTGCGACCGGTCACGAAATTTTCGGCGAAGACGGCCGCGGCTGGAATCTTGGCGGAACTGCGGTGAGGTAGCGCCTGCTGTTTTGGGAATCGTTTACGGCCGCATTCCTGTTTATGCCCTCAGCGATCGCGACGTCGTGGTGCTGGGCAACTACATGCTCACCCACTATGGGTCAGTCGACACCGCCATCACCGAACAACAGGTCGCCGAGGAGCGCCGGGGCGGCCCTTCCTCGCTACCGCCCGCGCTCGCCCGCGGGGGGCACGGCAGCCACCGCGGTCGTCGTGTTCTTGGGCATTGCCTTTCTCATCGTCCGGCGACGAAAGAGTTCCAGCAGATCATGACGTGATTTCGCCGATTCGCTCAACAAGATGCGCACGCGAGGGTCCGGGCTCAAATCGATCGGCGAAATATTGCGTCTCGTGGGCCACCAGTCCTTCGCAGAATTCCATGATGCTTACCGTGTAAGATGGTATGCCGTCATAGGTAAGTACGAATTCAGTGACCCAGAGATCGCCGCTGCCGATTATTCGCCGGACCGTAAATCGCTTCTTGTTCGGCTGAACGGACCGGCTCTCCTGAATGTTGTGCCGGCCGCGGATCCGCTCGCCCGATTGCGGATAGTCGAGCACGGCATCCTCACGGTAGATTTCATGTTCGACCTTGAAATCGCTCGCGTCCGAAGCATCCCAATGGCGCTGCAGCGCCACCCGCACGGCTCGATCATCCATCTTAATCTCCCACCTGCGCTTTCGGCCATCATTTCGGGATCGCTGAGTTCATGGAGCATACGCCATTCCTAGGCGCAGGCGCTATTGCCGATCGCGCTGGTCGCCGCCTCGTGATGCACGCTCATACCTTGATATGACCGGCTTCCTCCGAGGGTTCAGCGCCAGTGGAATTCACTCGCCAGCATCAATCCTTCCGACGTGCGGACGCTCGACACGAACGTCGCGTGCGATCTCCAGGCAGGTTAGCACCTCAACATAGCTTGCGAAGCCGCCGATCTGCGTCGTCCCCATGCAGGACCGCTTGTCGGCACCGACAAACTGCACCCATTCCGTCTTGAGCTGCCCCAGGGCCGCCGTTTCGTCGTGCGAGCAGCGCTCGACATTAGCGGCCGACCCGCCCTCATAGCGGCACTCGCTCACAATGTCGAATGTCGGTACCCGTGTCGGAGACGTGGATTGGCGAAAGCGTTGTTAGGATTGCGATCGGTAGATGGAGCAACATGTGAAACTCCCTTGGTTGGAGGTTAGGCAGACGAATGAAGCGATGCGGTCGATCTCAGTGGCCCATGTGGACAGGACCGCCGAGCTTGACCTTGCGCAGGCTTAGGGCCAGCGGCACGGCTGAAAGCGAGATCAACATCAGGACCCAGAATGCATCCACGTAAGCAAGGAATGACGCCTGCGCCTGCACCTGCGCGCCAATCCATTGGATGGCCTGGTCATGCGCCTGCGCCAGCGAGCTGCCATGGGCCGTGAAGTAGTTCGTGATCTGTTGCAGTGTGTCCCGGTACGTTGTGCTTGATGGGATCACCTGCTCGACCAACCGGCTCTGGTGGAATTGCGAGCGGTGCGTCAACACGTTCGAGACGATCGAGACGCCGATCGAGCCGCCGGTGTTGCGCGCGGCGTTGATGAGGGCGGAGGCCTGGTCGGTCTTGGAGGGCGGAATGCCGTCGTAGGAGGCGGCCATGATCGGCACGAAGATCAGCGGCAGGCCAACGCCTAGCAGCATTCGTGACCGCGCCATGAACCAGAAGCCGAGATCGCCGTAAACGTTGGTCATGCTGTACATCGAAAGCGCGATGATTCCGGCGCCGGCGATGATCAGATATTTGGGCTGCACCTTGCCCGCCACACGGCCCACCACGAACATCATCGCCATGGTGACCACGCCGCCCGGCGAGAGCAGGAGGCCGGCCAAGGTGGCGGTGTAGCCGAAATCCTGCTGCACCAGTTGCGGCAAGAATTGCGTGGTCGCGAGCAGGATCGCGCCGGTCGCCAGCATCACCAGGAAGCAGGCGCCGAACTGGCGCGTCGCCACCATGCGCAGATCGATGATCGGATTGGCACGGGTCAATCCCCACGGAATCATCAACACGAACGCCAGACCCGAGATGACCGCGAACGTGACGATGAAGGGTGAACCAAACCAATCGTCCTCCAGACCGCGGTCCAGCACGACCTCCAGCGCGCCGAGGAAAGTCGCAATCAGGATGAAGCCGACGACGTCGAATCCGTTGGCTTGCTGCGAGCGGCTTTCCGCATGCGCGGTTCCGGGCTCAGGCAGGACCAGCGAGATCAGTGCCATTGCGATCACGCCGACCGGCACGTTGATCAGAAAGCACCACTGCCAGGAGACATTGTCGGACAACCAGCCGCCGAGCGTCGGGCCCACTACCGGCGCCACGACAACGGCGACGCCGAACAGCGCAAAGGCCTGGCCGCGCTTTGCCGGCGGGAACAAATCTGCCAGGATCGACTGGGCGACCGGTACCATGCCGCCGCCACCAACGCCCTGCATGATACGGAACAGCAACAGCGCGTTCAGATTCGGGGCTAAGCCGCTAAGCAGCGAGCTCAGGGTGAACAGTCCAAGACAGATCAGGAAGAAGGTCTTGCGGCCAAGCATTCGCGCCAGATAGCTGCTGGCCGTCAGGATGATGGCGTTGGCGACCAGATAGGTGGTGACCACCCAGGAGGCTTCGTCCTCGCTCACCCCCATGCCGCCGGCAATGTAGGGCAACGCCACGTTGGCGATCGTGGTGTCGAGCACCTCCATAAAGCTCGCGAGCGCGACCAGGATGGCGATCAGCCAGGGATTGACGCCGGTGCCGCCTGCCGCGGCGGGAGCATCGGTTTCGATGACGGCAGTGCTCACAGTTGCCTCCTCAACTTCTCAACCAGCGACGACGTGGAGTCGACGCGCACGGTTGGAACGACCGACATGCCGGGGCCCAGCGCGATATCGGCTGGCGGATTGTCCATGATGATCTTCACGGGCACGCGCTGGACGATCTTGACGTAGTTGCCAGTGGCATTCTGAGCCGGGAGCAGCGAGAACGCGGTGCCGGACCCGGGCTGCACGCTCTCGACATGACCGTGGATCTTGCGTTCCGGATAGGCGTCGATCGCGAGCGTTGCCGGATCACCGGGCCGCATGTGGTCGAGTTGAATCTCCTTGAAGTTTGCCGTGACCCAGATCTGATCCGGCACAAACATCGTCAGGCTCGTGCCGGGCTGGGCGAATTGACCGACCGCGGCGGTCAGATTGACGACGCGCCCCGGCTGCGCCGCCGTCACCGTCGTGTAGGACAGATTGAGTTGCGCCTGATCACGCTGCGCCTGAGCCTGGGCGAGGTTCGCAACAGCGCTGTTGCGCTGAGCCTTGACCGCCTCGACTTGCCGCTGTGCCAGCTTCAGGGTCGCCTGCGCACTCGCGAGCGCGGCCTGCTGCTGGTGGAGCTGCGAGGTATATTGCTGTTCGTTCTGAACGGTGCCATAGCCGGTTTGCCCGAGGTGCTCGTACCGTGCTGCCTGCTGCTCGGCAAACACCAGCGCGGCCTGCGCCTGATCCACCTGTGCCTGGTTGGCGCTGATCTGTGCCTGCTGGACATCGAGCTGCGCGTCGATGTTCTCGATGCTGGCGTGTGCGGCCGCGACTTGCGCCTCCGCTTGATCGAGTGCCGTGCGATAGTCACGGTCATCGATGCGGGCGATCACGTCGCCAGCCTTGACATGCTGGTTGTCGGTGACGGGGACGGCGGTCAGGTAGCCGGACACTTTGGGGGCGAGCGAGGATTGCCGCGCGGCGATGAAGGCATCATCGGTGGACTGAAAGTGTCTGGCGTAGTCCAGGTAGAGGTAGCCGCCGCCCAAGGCAGAGGCGAGGAGCATCGCGCCGATGGCGGAGACAATAGGGCGGCGACGCGGGAAGCCGGCCCTGTGCCCTTTGCCGGTGGCCTGCGTCTGACCCGCTTCCGCCTGAACGGGTGAGGCAGGCGCTTTGGCAGCCGGACTTTGGTGCGGGGAGGGAGCCCGCGCCGTGACGATGGGCTTTTCGGACGCATTGCTGGGCCCGTGTGAGGCCGGGACAGGTTGCGGGCTTTCGACGCCCTCGACCACCGGTCCGTCCCGTTCCAAAACATTGTCTTCGAACATGATTGCCGCTCCTGCTTGTTAAAAGAAACGAAACCGTTCCGTTTCTACAAGCCAAATAATCCGCCCGGATCGGCTCGTCAATAGGAACGAAACCGTTTCGTTCTATTTACAAACGAATGTGAAGTGGGTAATGAATTGAGATGCTCGCCGACCATCGGCGGAACGGAACCTGGATCAATCCCGATGAAAACCAGCACTTTGAAGAAGATACCGGCGGCGAAGGCAAAGCGCGCCGCCGTGCGCTTCGGCCGCCCCCCGAAAGAGCTTGCCGGGGAGGTTGACGCGCGCATCCTCGATGCGGCGCGCAAAGTCTTTCTGGAGCGCGGATTTGATGGCGCGAGCATCGACGAGATCGCCGAGGTTGCACGCTCAGGAAAGCCGACGATCTATGCCCGCTTCCGCGACAAGCGGGCGTTGTTCACCGAGGTGGTGACACGGGACATCCTTTCTCGCCTTGCAGAGTTCAAGGGTGAGGTGCCGACCGGCAAAACCATCGAGGAGCGCCTCACGGGCGCCGCGGTCACCCTGATGCACTGGGGTTTTGATAGCGACAGGATCGCGCTGATGCGGCTGGCGGTCGCGGAAGCGCGCCGGTTCCCCGATCTGGCGAGATCCGTCAGCCGGACGGCGCGTGATCTCAGCACCGAGCTCGGGGTCCGGCTGCTGGGCGAACTGGCGCAGTCGGACGAGCTTTCGTCGTTGCCGGCCTTCGCCCCGGAGCGCCTCGCAATGACGGCGCGGTTCTTCCTTGATCTCGTCGCCGTGCCCATGCTGCTTCGAGCGCTGTTCGAGGTTAACCTCAAGACATTGGATGCAGAGATCGACGCGCACGTGGCGCGCAGCGTTGCGTTCTTTCTCGCGGCGTGCAGGAACGGCGGCGTGAGTTGAGTCCAAAAAACCATAGCGAACGCTGGCTCGGCACCTTGCCAGCCGTTACGCGACGGTCGGGAGGAGGCGCGCTACTTCTTCCCGCAGGTCTGCGATCGCCTTGCGATCGCCCGAGAGATGCCGCAGCAAACATCGCTGGAAGAGTCCATCAAACAGCGCATAAAGGGCGCCCCGGGAGATAGCAGGCTGTCGGCCGCCAAGTGAGGCAAAGCGGGACGCGACGCGCCACACCATATCTTCCAGGCTCTTGTCGATCTCGGCGACGTCGTCGCGAAAGGCCGCTTCAAACAAAGATTGCGAGCGAAGGTCGTACCAGAGGCGATGCATCCGCGCCTCGTCGCGCACCGTCTCGCCGAGCTTTTCCAGAAAGCCCTTCATCAGTTCGTCGCGGCTTTGCGCGGCCGACGTGATCTGGTCGTACCGCGTGACGCACTTCGCCTTGTAGTGACGAACACAACAGCAGATCAGGTCGACCTTGTCGGTGAAGTAATAGTGCAGCACGCCGTGCGTAAACTCGGATTTCTGCGCGATCTCGCGCAGGCTAGTCCTCGCATAGCCGAGCTCAGCCAGGGTTTCCAACGCAGCCTCGGCAAGCTCGATTCGTCGAGCGCTGAACTTGTCGACACGCGCACGCTCGATTCGGTCCGAGGGCCGGCTCGGCCGCCTCGTCGTTTCAATTTTCCGCTGCGTCGCTCCAGCCACCTTCTGCACCCTAACTCCGACTCATCGCGTCACCTCGGGGGAATAGCGCCCTGAAAAATCATTGTTCCCTGTCGTGGTCAAGAATTACTTGACAAGTGTATAAATTTTGGACGATCGTCAAGATATTATTGGACGGGTGTCAAGTTTCAAAGACGACGCAGCCGGTAGAAGCTGCTCAGGGAGGAAAGCAGACCGCACACCACCACCGTTCGTTACAGGCAGCCGAAATCTTCTTCTGAGCGGGCGAGGGGCAGACAAGTCCGCCCCCCTGGGCGGCAGCGCCCGCTCGGCAGGCAGCGGCGCGTCACAACAATGAAATCACAAAGGGAGGAGCATAAAATGAGCGAGAAAAGTCTGGCGGGCCGCAAGGCTCTCGTGACCGGCGGCGCGCGTGGTATCGGCGCTGCGATCGCAGAGGCGCTGACGAATGCCGGCGCTTCCGTGATGATCGGCGATATTCTCGCCGATCTCGGCAAGGACACGGCTGGCCGTCTTGCAAAAGCGGGTGCCAAGACCGGTTTTGTGGCACTCAACGTCACCGACGACGCGCAATGGGAAAAGGCTGTCGCAGCTACCATCGCCACCCTCGGTGGCTACGACATCTTGATCAACAATGCAGGCATCGAGATTACCTCGCTCGTCGTCGATCTCAAGGCTGAGGATCTGCGCCGGATGTGCGACGTCAACATCGTCGGCACCGGTCTCGGCATGAAACATGCGTTTCGCGCGATGCGACCTGGCGGAAGTGCAGGCGCCGGCGGCGCCATCGTCAATATTGCCTCGGTCGCGGCCACGATCGCATTCCCGGCTATTGCCGGATACTCCGGCACCAAATCGGCGGTTGACCGCATGACGCGGGTCGCCGCGATGGAAGCCGGCAAGCTCGGCTATGGCGTGCGGGTCAACTGTCTTTACCCCGGGCTGGTGCCCACCGACATGGGCATGCAACTGGCCAACGACATCGTTGCCGCCGGACTCGCACCGGACGTTGGTGCCGCCGTCGCCTCGGTCGTCGAGCAGACGCCGCTTGGCCGATTGGGCGAGGTCGGCGACATGGCCGACGCCGCTATTTTCCTCTGCTCGAACGAGGCGCGCTTCATCACCGGCGCCGGCCTGCCGGTCGACGGCGGCATGGGCATGTAAATCGTCGAAGGCAAGAATTGAAATTCGGGAGGATATGAACATGAGCGAGAAAAAGCCTGTCGTCGTCTATGGCGTTTCTGGCTACACCGGGCGTCTGGTTTGCGAATATCTACGGGAATACAACATTCCCTTTATTGCCGCCGGCCGCGACGCCGCCAAAGTGAAGGCCGTTGTCGAAAAAATTCCCGGCATCGAAACCGCGGACTATGAGGTCGTCGAGGTTGAGCACACAATCGAAGCGCTGACCAAGCTCTTCAGGGGTGCAAAGGTCGTCAGCAACATGGTCGGCCCTTTCATCAAGTACGGCCCGGAGGTCGTCGAAGCCTGCCTTGCCGCCGGCTGTCATTATTCCGATACGACCGGCGAACAGGACTGGGTGCTGCAGACGCAGGAACGCTGGGGGGAAAAATTTGCGGCAAGAGGATTGCTGCTCGCGCCCAACATCGCGCAGATGTACACGACAGGCGAAATCGCAGCGAACATATGCCTCGAAACGCCCGGCCTCGATACCCTCGACATCCTGGTGTTGTGGAAGGGGTTCCCGACCTATGCCTCGACGCAGACCATTTTCACCATCCTCAAGGCGAAGTGGTATTATCTCCTCCAGAACAAGTTTGTCGAATGGGATGTGACTGCCAATTTCGAGGTCAACGTTCCCGGTCAGCACGAGGGCGCCATCGCCGTGCCGTGGGGCGGCACTGCGCATCCGGTCTGGTTCAAGAACGATCCGCGCGTGTCCAACTGCAGGGTGCTCGGGGGCGTCATGCAGCGTGACGTCATGTTGGGCGTGGTTCAAACCCAGGAGATGGTGAAAGAGAAAATCAAGCCGCTTCCGCCCGACCAGCAGGAGAAGGCGCTGGCCGACATCGCGGCAACGCTGCAAGCAACCATGCCGCCGCGCGAAAATCCGCGCATTAATACCTCCATCGACTCTGTCTATGCATCGGGACCCCTCGGTCGCGCCCATTGCGTGATCCACGGGAACTGCAATTACAAGCAGACCGGAATGCTGCAGGCCTACGCCGCCTTCTCGCTGCTGCAGACAGCTCCCAGGAAGGTTGGCTTTGCCTCCGCCTGTCAGGCGTTCGGGCATCGGGAACTGCTGGGCCAGTTGCGAAGCTTCGGACTGGTGATGAACCCAATTCTGACGGTTCACAATTGATATAATCGGGTGGTGCGGTACGACCGCGCCACCCGCCTTGATCCGGGAGGCGGTTCATGCGGCTTGTCGACTATCTGGATAAGGGCGCGTCGCTTGGTGCTGATGCTCCATGCCTGACCATGGACGGAAAGGACCTCAGCTATGGTGACGTGCAGCGCCTCAGCTATCGGATCGCACGCGGACTTGCCAATTCCGGCGTTGCCCCCGGGGAGAAAGTTGCGATCCTGTCCGGCAACGATCCGATCGCCTTTGCCTGCGTATTCGGCATCTCGCGCGCCGGAGCCGTCTGGTGTCCGATCAATCCACGCAACGAGGCGGCGGAAAACCAGTTCATCCTCGATGCGTTCGATTGCTGCCTGTTGCTGTTTCACAGCGGCTTCGCGCCGATGGTCGACAAACTAAGGCCTGATCTGCCGAAGCTGCGCAAGCTCGTATGTCTCGACACCGACATGTCTTTCGCGCCGTCGTTCGAGCGTTGGCTTGCCGATGTCGACGGCCAGCCGTTTCAGCGCGATCCCGTCGACGATCTCGCGCTCATCCCCGGTACCGGCGGAACGACCGGCAAACCCAAAGGCGTGATGCTCTCGGGGCGCAACATCGAAACGATGACCGCGTTGACCCTGATGGGTTATCCATTCAGGGGGCGCCCGACCTATCTTGCGCTCGCGCCGCTGACGCATGCTGCCGGTGTGCTGTGTTTTCCCATCATGACGCTCGGAGGCAGGGTGGTGATCATGCATCACCCAGACACCGGCGAATTCCTCGATCTGATCGCGCACTACCGCGTCACGCATACATTCCTTCCGCCAACCGTCATCTACATGCTGCTGGATCATCCGAAGCTCGAAAGCGCTGATCTCAGCTCGCTGCAATGCTTCTGGTACGGCGCGGCCCCGATTTCGGTGGCGCGCCTGACCGAGGCGTTGGAAAAGATCGGCCCGATGGCACAACTCTTTGGGCAGACCGAAGCACCGATGATGATCTCGATGATGCCGCCCGAGGATCATTACAATGCCGACGGTTCGATCGCGACTGGACGTCTGTCGTCGGCAGGCCGTGTCGGGCCGCTGGTTCGGGTCGGCATCATGGATGGCGATGGCAATCTGATGCCGGCCGGAGAACGCGGCGAAATTGTTGTTCGTGGGTCGCTGGTGATGGACGGGTACTACAAGAACGCCGAAGCAACGGCGGAGGCCTCCGTGCACGGCTGGCATCATACGGGTGATATTGGATACCTGGACGCGGACAATTTCCTTTACATCGTCGATCGCGCCAAGGACATGATCATTACTGGCGGCTTCAACGTCTATTCCGTCGAAGTCGAGAACGCCCTTCAGGCCCACGAAACCATTCAGGACTGTGCCGTCATCGGGTTGCCAGATGACAAGTGGGGCGAACGCGTTGTTGCTGTGGTGCAGCCGAGAGCAGGACGCGCCGTCGATGTCGCCGCGGTATCGACCTTCGTGAAGCAGCGGCTCGGAAGCGTCAAAACGCCCAAGCAGATTGAAGTCTGGGATGACCTTCCGCGCTCCAAAGTCGGCAAGGTGCTGAAATCCGAGATCCGCGCCAGAATGCTGGCGACCGGGAAGACATGACGATAGCTCGTAGCAATGGTCGGATGTACTGGATCAGGTAGAAATCGGCGAAGACGAATCGGTGATTAGTTGCACCTTCATGGTTGCCCCGTCGGGGCCTATGAAGGTTTGACTGCACGAAATTCGGTTCACTCTTGGAAAATGCTTTCCACAGTCACTACAGGCGCCAGCCAGTCGACGCCAACGTTCGATGAGCAGTGAATCGACAGGATGGCGGGTTACGCTTTCGGCTCCAACCCGCCCTTGCCGGCTATGCCGCAAGCTGAACGTCGTCGAAGTCAGTGTCTCGTCGGCGATGGTCAGTCGATCCTGCGGCGGTGGGGCCTCACGCGTGTCCTATCCTACATAGTCCGCCCAGCACCAGCCCCCCTGTGGCCCAAGGTGATAGTTTTCCGGGCATCCTCCATACGGGCCCGGCCGGACC
>Ga0307479_10002892_pt1 | contig 15610 bp, 14 predicted proteins | sample atmos_gasesECM4C_FD_203743 | JGI IMG/M metagenome (GOLD analysis project Ga0307479, IMG submission 203743) | Hardwood forest soil microbial communities from Morgan-Monroe State Forest, Indiana, United States - atmos_gasesECM4C_515 | ecosystem: Environmental > Terrestrial > Soil > Temperate... | reverse complement strand
CGTTGCCCCGCCTGGACTATCACCGCCCGCTGTCATTCCGCGGCATCTGCTTTTCGTTTTTTGGGGTGCCCCACCCTCTTGCTAGCGAGGGGTCGTTTTTAAAGGTGGGTCCGGGTTTTGTAGCCCTGGGCGCCCGCGGTTCCTATCGCCGCTTCTGCTCCACCAACTCCCGTCCCCGCTTCGCCGCCTCCGCGACCAAAAACCCCATCTTCGGATGCTCCGGCTCAAAATCCACCGGCAAACCATTCTGCCGAAGCGCCTCCGACGTCATCGGCCCGATTGACCCCACCACGATGCGCCCGAACGCGCGGCGCAACGGCTCCTCAGCTTGCATTTCCGCCGCAGTCCGCAAGAGATGCTGCACCTGGACCGACGTAGTAAAAAACGCCATATCGATACGCCCGTTCACGATGGCTTGCACGCCGTCTCGCAGTGGACCCGTGTCCGCCGGCAGCGCCCATTCGTAGACCGGCACGCGCGTCACCATCGCGCCGCGCTGTTTTAATCCGTCCAGCAGCTCCGGATTCGTCGCGCCGTACTCTTGAACCGCCACTCGGCTGCCCTTCAGCGGCATGGAAGCCGCCCGCGCATCCAGCGCGCCCAGGACCTCTCGCCACGTATTCGGCTCCGGCACGGCTACGGTAACTGGAACTCCCAGTTCCGCCAGCGCCGCCATCGGCTTTGGCCCGCGGGCCACGACTTTCGCGCGCTTCAGCGCCTCCACGAACTTTTGCCGCAGATCGTGCGCCTCCACCAGACGCACCAGCGCTCGCGTCCCCACGCCAGTGAGGAAAATGACCATGTCGAATCCGCCTTCGGTCAATTTCCGCGCAAACGCCAGCGCTTCGGGATTGTCTTTCAGCGTGATTTCCTGCATCGACGGAGCAACAATTGCCTCGCCGCCATAATTCGAGATCAGCTTGGCCATCTCTTGCCCGCGCCGGCTTTCCAGACACAAAATGCGCAGCCCGGCGAGCCCATTTTTTGCCGCATCATTCGCCATCGCGCCCGCCATTGTAACCAAAACAGGTCAAGGACTGCGCTCTCGCCTGGAAAAAGAGGCCAGCAAAAAAGGCAATTACCTTCGCACGCTGCGCCTTCTATTACAATCTCTACGGCCGGTGCTTCGATAGCGCGACGGCGCAATCTCGGGAGAGTTCTGGATGCGATGGGGGCTTCTGGTGGCCATGTTCGCAGTAGTTTTCGCCATCGCTGGACTTTACATGCTCTCGTCGCGCGTTGACCTAAGCGCCATCCAGCAGCCCGGCCACACCGGGGAATATCTGCGCACAAGAATGACTCGAAACGGAAACGAACGAGCAGATTTGGGACGTCGTGGACTACCTTCGCTCGCTCCCCTAATGCGCTTTTCCTACGGTAAAAAGACGCGCAATCAGCACCAGCGCCACGGCTCCCACTGTCGCCGCCGCCAGGCTGTATATGAACCCGCCGCCCCAAATGCCCAGCTTCGAAAAAATCCACCCGCCCAGAATCGACCCCACCATTCCGATCGCCAGGTTCCCCAGGCACCCGAAACCTGCTCCCCGGCTGACTTCGCCCGCGATCCATCCCGCCAGCAGTCCGATGATGATCCATCCCAGCAGAGAAGAGCTGATGGAAATCCCGAAAAAATGAACCATTATTCCCCCTCAATCGATTTGCTAGCGGGCCATTGTAGCCCAGGTCTCACGAGGTGCATGCTTGTCGGGCTTTAGCTTCTGTAGCTCAGGTCGCTGGACGGCCTTATCGTCCGGAGACCTGAGGCCTTTCACTTCGTATCTTTTTGTGACTCGACACCGGGGCTTTAGCCCCTGAAGCGTGCACGCTCCAAAAGCTTCTCCGTCTTACTAAACGATATTCTTACCCAATCATTAAATCCGAAGCGGCCGTTCGAACCACGCCACATCCCAATACTTCCCGAACTTGCGCCCATTGCCCGTAAATGTGCCTACGTGCCGAAACCCGAAGCGCTCGTGCAGCGCCACCGAACCCGGATTCGGCAGCGTTACTCCCGCAACAATGCGATTGATGTCCTCGCCCGCGACCAATTCGAATAGCGCGCGATAGAGCAGCGTCCCCACTCCGCGCCGGGTGCAGTCGTGACTGCAATAGACTGTCGTCTCCACGGTCGTTTCGTAAGCTTCCTTCGGGCGGAACCTCCCCGTTCCTGCGTACGCGATTACCCCGCCACTCGCGCCGTTTTCAACCGCAACCAACAGCCGATGCCGCTTGCCATCGGAATGTTCTTCGAACCACGGCTCGAATGTGTCAACGGTAAACGGCTGCGTATTGAAGGTAATCGGCGTATTCACGATGTAGTGGTTATAGATCTCCGCCAGCCGGGGCAGGTCGGATCGTAGCGCCGGCCGCGTCGTAACGTCGTTCATTCGACCGTTCTCCTTGTGCACCTATTCAATAATGCGCCGCCAAGAACCGCAAGCCGTAACGGCCTGGCTTCTGTGGCGCCGCATTCATTCGAACGAGCCTTGTCATTTTTCGCAATTTCGTCAGAATACCACTTAGTAATATACGTTTACTTTAGTTGCCATCTGTGGTAACATCCCTTATGTTCGTTCTTCAGCCCTCGTATTCGCCATTTCGAAGGTGTGTCCCCGTCGGTGTTTCGGGCGCTCTCTATGCTCTAAGCTCTTTCGATTCATACTCTTGCACAAAAGCGTATCACAACTCTCATGGAATCATACTCTTGCACAAAAACCGGGGGGCGGGGGTACCTGGTTTGACTAAAACTGTCACCGCCGCATACTATCGTTCGTTTCAGCACGCCGGTTCGGAGAGTCCGTGAGTCAGGCCGACAATCGACCGAAGTTCTATCTGACGACGCCGATCTATTACGCGAACGCACGCCCTCACGTTGGCTCGGCTTACACCACTTTGGTTGCCGATACGGTCGCCCGCTTCAAGCGCATGCAGGGATATGACGTGGCGTTTCTCACCGGCACGGATGAGCACGGCGAGAATATCGCCCGTGCGGCGGCCAAAGCTGGGGTGAGCCCGCGCCAACACGTGGACCGCTATTCCGCCGTTTTCCGTAATCTCTGGAACGAACTGGGGATCAGCTATACCCATTTCATTCGCACTACTTCGCTCGAACACCTGCGGGCGGTGCGCCGCCTCCTGCTGCGGGCCCGTGATGCCGGATACGTCTATAAAGGCTTTTATCAAGGCCGCTACTGCGTTTATGACAATCTTTACGTCAGCGATTCCACCGATCCCATCGATTGCCCGGTCTGTGGCCGTCCTGCTGAAGTCGTTTCGGAAGAGAATTACTTCTTCAAGCTCTCCGCCTTCCAGGAAAAGCTTCTGCAACTCTATGAGAGCCAGCCGGATTTCATCCGCCCCGCCTTCCGCCGCAATGAAGTCCAGCGCTTCGTCGAAGCCGGTCTGCGCGACATTTCCGTCAGCCGCAAGACCGTGAAATGGGGCCTGCCCTGGCCCGACGATCCCGAGCACGTCGTTTACGTCTGGTATGACGCGCTCACCAGTTACCTCAGCGGAATTGGTTACGGCGACGACGAATTGCAGTGGGAAAAGTATTGGCCCGCGCAGCTTCATTTGATCGGCAAGGAAATTATTCGCTTCCATTGCGTCTATTGGCCGGCATTCCTGATGGCCGCGGACGAGCCGTTGCCTAAGGGCGTTTTCGCGCATGGCTGGCTGCTTTTCGAGCAGCAAAAAATGAGCAAATCGAAGGGCAATGTCGCCTACGCAGAGCCGATCGCGCGCACGGTTGGCGTCGATGCGCTGCGATATTACTTGCTGCGGGATGTGCCCTTCGGCCAGGACGGCAACTTCAGTCACGACGCGCTGCTCACGCGCTATAACAGCGATCTCGCCAACGGTTTGGGCAATCTCGCCAGCCGCACACTCGCCATGATCGCCCGATATTGCGAAGGGCTGATCCCATCGGCGCACACAGGCGCGATAGGCGACGCCGAAAAATCTCTAGCCGCCGCCGTAACGGAAGCTGCGAGCACTGTCTCCACGCAATACGAAGAGCTCTCGTTTTCGCGCGCGCTCGAACTCATCTGGGCGGCGATCGCGCAGGTCGATGGCTACATCACAGTGCAAAGGCCTTGGTCGCTCGCCGAAGACCCCGCCCAACGCGCTCGGCTCGAAACGGTGTTGTACCACGCTGCAGAATCTATACGTATTCTAGTGGTGCTGGCTCATCCCGCTTTGCCTGTCTCCACAGAGAAAGTCTGGCGGCAGCTCGGGCAATCCGGCGCTCTCGAGGAAGTTCGCATCGATCAACTCGCCTGGGGAGCGCTCCGTCCCGGCACTCTGATCGGCGAGCCCGCCGCCGTCTTTCCTCGCGTGGAAAAAACTGAAACTCTGGAGAAAATTGCAGCCATGGAACAGGAAATCCTTAAACCGCAAGGCACGCCCGCAACTTCATCTGCTCCCGCCGCCGCACCCGCTGCACAACCGGCGGCAGCCGCAGCGACAACCCCCCCAGCGCCAAATGCGAAGATTGGCATCGACGATTTTTCCAAAGTCGAGATGCGCGTCGGCCAGGTGAAGTCCGCCGAACGCGTGGCCGGCGCCGACAAATTACTCAAAGTCATGGTGGACGTGGGCGACGAAGTCCGCCAGATTGTCGCCGGAATCGCCACGGTGTATCAGCCGGAACAGTTGGTGGGCCGCAAAGTGGTGGTTGTCGTGAATCTCCAGCCACGCAAGCTGCGCGGGGTGGAGTCGAACGGCATGATCGTTGCCGCGTCGGTGGGCCCTGAAGGAAAACCGGTGCTGGCGGGATTTCTTGAAGACGTGCCAATCGGCTCACGTTTGAAATAAGCTTTCGCGCAACACCCCCGGAGCGTGGGAAACGGGTGTTTCTACGCCACAAAGCTGTCATTCATCTCTCTTGGTCTTTTCTGCGGAGAGATTGGCTCTTATGGAAAACAGTCCTTCATCTTCCACAGCACTTGAGCTCGTCGATTCTCATGCGCACGTGGACATGTCCGAATTCGATTCCGATCGAACCGAAATGCTGGCGCGCGCACAAGCTGCCGGCGTGCGGAACATTCTGGCCATCGGCGGCGCTCCCGGGGCGCTGGCCTCGGCAATACCTTTCGCCGAGCACTACGACTGGATCTACGCCGCTGCGGGAATTCACCCACATGAAGCCAAGCTCGCCACGCCCGCGCACTACGACGAGCTCGCGAAGCTGGCGCAGCATCCGAAATTTCTCGCCTTGGGCGAAATCGGCCTTGATTACCACTACGACCATTCACCGCGCGACGTTCAGCTGAGCGTCTTTACTGAGCAGCTCGAGCTCGCGCGCCGTGTGGGCTGTCCCATCATCATTCACTGCCGCGAAGCTTGGCTGGATTGCCTCGCGCTTCTCGATCAACACTGGCGCTCGTCTGGCCTCGGCGGAATTTTCCATTGCTTCAGCGGCACACTTGAAGAAGCCCGCCGCGGAGCCGAAATGGGATTCATGGTTTCATTTGCGGGAAACGCAACATACCCGAAAACCCAACCTTTGCGCGATGTAGCTGCCGCCCTTCCGCTCGAATCTATACTGATTGAAACGGATGCGCCGTTTCTCGCGCCACAGCCGCTTCGCGGTCGGCGCAACGAGCCCGCCTTTGTCGCCGAAGTAGCGCGGACGCTCGCAACTGTGAGAAACTTGGCGCCTCAAGAGTTCGCGGCAGCCACTGCACAGAATTTCCGGCGCTTTTTCCGCTTATCGGAGATCGCCAGCCAGCGTTCGCAAATGCGCGGTTAAAACGGAGGGGCGACATCTCACTGCTCACGGTTAAAGAGATTTTTGATCTGGTGCGCGACGACCTTTCTCGCGTTGAAGAGGAACTCGCGCGGCAGACTGGCCTCGCCAGTGAGCCGGTGGCCGAGATGGCAGGTTACCTGCTCGGCGGCGGAGGCAAACGCCTGCGTCCCGCGCTTTTGCTGCTCTCCGCCGGATATGCGGGTTATCACGGCACTGCATCCGTGCACCTGGGCGCCGTGGTCGAACTGATTCACAGCGCCACGCTGATCCACGACGACGTAATCGACGGCGCGGATACCCGCCGCGGGCGGCCCTCCGCGAATTCGCGCTGGGGCAATCATCGCAGTGTTCTGGCCGGCGATTGGCTTTACATGCAGTCGTTTCAGATGGCGCTCGAGGAGCGTAACTTTCGCGTCCTGGACATTCTCATCGAACTGACGCAAAGCATGGTCGAAGGCGAATTGTTGCAGCTGTCGAGCCTTGGGCGCATGGATCTAGGCGAGCAGGACGCTCTGGATTTGTCCGCGCGCAAGACGGCCTGCCTTTTCAGCGGCTGTGCGCGGCTGGGCGGCGTGCTCGGCAGGCTTAGCGATGCCGAAGAGCAAGCGCTTGCGGACTACGGGCGCTACGCCGGACTCGCGTTTCAACTCGTGGATGACCTGCTCGATTTCACGGCCTCGCCTCTGCAGCTGGGGAAGCCGGTACTGAGCGATTTGAAAGAAGGCAAGGTCACTCTGCCGCTGATTTACGCGCTCGAAAGCGATCGCGCCGTGGGTGATCGCATGGTCCGCACCGTCCTCGAAGAAAAAGGTTTCCATAGCGTGCGCGCGGACCAAATCTCCGCCCTGGTGCGCAATTCCGGAGCTGTTGAGCGCACGCGGGCGCTCGCCAATGATTATGCCTCTCGCGCCAAAGCCTGCCTGAACGGCCACGCCGCCACCGAATTCGGCCGCGCACTTTACGCCGTTCCCGACTTCATCCTCGATCGCGAACATTAGCCCCGACGCGGCCCATGCTGCCGTTCAAGCTTGTCTACCACGAAGGTTACGATCTGCGTCTGGGCGAGCACGTCTTCCAATCGCAAAAATTCAGAATGGTTCGCGATCTCGTGTTCGCAGACCACATCGCGGAGCCCGCGGACATTGTCGCTCCCGAACCTGCCACTGACGAAGATATCCTGCGCGTGCATACCCGCGAATGGGTCGATAAGATCCAGCACGACAAGCTCAGCCTGAGCGAACGCATGCGATTGGAAATTCCTTACTCCGAGGCTGTGGTGCGAGGATTCTGGCTCGCCGCCGGCGGATCGATTCTCGCGGCGCGCTGTGCTCTGAAAGACGGTTTCGGCTTCAATATAGGCGGCGGATTCCACCACGCATTTCCCGGCCATGGCGAAGGCTTCTGCATGATTCACGATGTCGCCGTTGCCATTCGGCGATTGCAATCCGATGGCGCTTTGCGCAAAGTTTTGATCGTCGATACCGACGTGCATCAGGGAAATGGCACGGCGGCGATCTTTGCCAACGATCCCGACGTTTTCACGGTGTCTTTGCATCAGGAAAATAATTATCCGGAGCCGAAGCCGCCGTCGGATCTGGACGTCGACCTCGCCGATGGCACGGGCGACGAAGAATACCTTGAGTTATTGGATAAAGCATTGGCAGAGGCCTTCCAGCGCTTTGCACCGGAAATGATCTTTTATATCGGAGGCGCGGACCCTTACCGCGAAGACCAACTTGGAGGACTCTGGCTGAGCATGCACGGTTTGCAGGACCGAGACACGCTCGTTTTTGCCGAAGCCCGGCTGCGCGGCCTGCCCGTTGCGGTGGCATTTGCTGGCGGCTATGCACGCAATGTCGAAGATACTGTGCGCATTCACGTGAATACGATCAGCGCAGCGCGAGATGCTGCTGCGGCGCGAGTGAGCAAGGCGAATCAGTGACTCTTTGCCGATCCTGCGAGCTACTCTGACCGAAAATCGATCAAGACGTCGATGACATGAGACTGCGGATCCGTGCGCAGCAAGTGCCCCATTTGCGCATAATGCACCGGCAAGTCGCCGAAAATCGCCACGGTTGGTTTCTCGAGCTTGGAAAGCGTCGAATCGAGAAAAGTTTTGTCGAACACTTGGCCGGGCGCGAGGCGCCAGGCGTTGCGAAGCCTGCGTTCGGCATCGACGGAGAGTCCCGTAATCACCAATTCGCCCATGTGATATTGCGACCCTTCCACGATGTTCACGTCGTATCGGACTGTGCCGCTTGCGTCATCGAATTTCGGCACCGGAGTGACTTTCGCGTCCAGGTAGCCGCGATGCCCGTATTCCAGTTCTATCTGCTGCCAGCCCGAGGCGAGCCGCATTCCGTCGGCGAGTTCGCCGGGCTTCACCGACACGAGCCTTGAAAGCGCGGCACCGTCAATAACCATGTTGCCGCTCCATGCAGCGCTGGAAAGACGGGACACCCGCCCCGGCTCGATGGGAATCTGCACGTCAACGGTGTACTCACCTTGCTGCCCGTCACTATTGAGATGTACAACGGGCGGGCCTAACTTCACGCGGATCTGGCCGGCAGAAAGATAAATCGGCCGCACTTGTTCGTTCTCGAAGAGTTCGATAGCGAAGCGTGAAAACTTTTTGCCAACGAGATCGCTCATGCGATCACGGATCTTTTCGGAATTTTGCGCCGCCGAATCGCCGAAGGTAAGACTAGCAATTTTAAAATCAGAGCCATCCTGGCGGAATTGCATCATCTCTTCATCACTGGAAGCTTCGGTCACCAGAGTGTGTTCGATGTTGGCTTTAATTCCGCGCGAGGCGAGGCGGGCGGAGAGCGCCGCCGTGATTTCGTCGATCAGGGAACCGCCGCGCGGAGCCCCTCCGTCGAAGAGAGGCACGGTACGGCGAATCTCGTCCGAGAGTTCCTGGTCGGTGAACCAGGGGAAATTCTCGAACATCACAGGAACAATCGGAGCATCTTCCAGCTCGAAGTTCACCGTGGCGCGATTGTTCTTGGCGGTGAAACGGAAATTCACGCGCGAAAAGACACCTAGTTGCGCCAACTCATCGGTGATCTCTTGCAGTGTTTGGTTATTAATCGGGTCGCCCGCTTTCAGGCCAGCTGTCGCCGCAATTTGGGCATCGCTGTAGCGATGCGAACCGGAAGCGTGTACTTCGGCGACGACAAACGATGCCGGTTCGGTCTGTGCGCGCACGGGTAGACAAGCCGCAAGGACAACAAGGGAAAAGCAAACTGAGATCAGGACGAAGCGGCGAACTGGCATGTGTCAGAGGGAATCTTAGCGCGGTAGAGAGAGATTGGAAACCTCCGGAATGATAAAAATCTTGAGGACAGGAAGAGAGCGAAAAGCAGATCCCTCGATCGCCCGCAACCGTGTCCGCAGGTGAAACTCGCACCTGGGCGATCTCGGGATGACATCGTCGAGGTGGGCGCTTGGTTTCTTATTCGACGGTGACGGATTTGGCCAGATTGCGAGGCTGGTCCACGTCGCAACCGCGCCGAACAGCAATGTGATAAGCCAGCAGTTGCAGAGGCACGATTTCGAGAATTGGAGCCATCAATTCGGACGCCATCGGAATTTCAATGATGTGGTCAGAAGCCTTGCGGGCAAGATGATCGCCCTCAGTGACCACGGAGATGACAATGCCATCGCGCGCCTTCACTTCCTGGATATTGGAGACGCTCTTTTCGTAGCGAATCATGGATTCGGAATCAAATTCGTCGCGCGTGGCCAGTACTACGACGGGAAGATTTTCATCAATGAGAGCGTTCGGACCGTGCTTCATTTCCCCGGCCGGATAGCCTTCGGCGTGGATATAGGAAATTTCCTTCAGCTTGAGAGCGCCTTCGAGAGCAATGGGGTAGTGAATGCCGCGTGCCAGATATAGAAAATCGGTATGGCGGAAAAACTGGCGCGCCAGCGCTTCGTAGATTCCATCCTGATTGCCCTGCAGGATCATCTCCAGCTTCTGCGGAATGCGAGTGAACTCCTGCATGAGTTTCTTGGCGGCATCAGGCGAAAGTTTCCCGCGCAGTTGGCCGAGGTAAAGAGCGATCAGGATGAGCGCCGTCAATTGGCTGGTGAATGCTTTTGTAGAAGCGACGCCAATTTCCGGGCCGGCGTGCGTCAGGATCGTGCCGGCGGCTTCGCGAGTGACCATGGAGCCGACGACATTGCAGATGGCCAGCGTCTTCGCGCCTTTTTGCTTGGCTTCGCGCTGGGCCGCAAGCGTGTCGGCGGTTTCGCCGGATTGGCTGATGCAGATGACCAGCGTGCCATCGCCCACAATGGGATTGCGGTAGCGGAACTCGCTGCCGTAATCCACTTCCACGGGAACCCCGGCCAGGCGTTCGATCATGAATTTACCCGCCAAACCGGCGTGCCAACTGGTGCCACAGGCGACGATCTTGATGTTGCGGAAATTGCGGAACTCTTGTTCGGTGATCTCCATCTGATCGAGGAAAACCTTGCCGGTTTCCTGGGAGATGCGGCCCAGCATGGTGTCTCGGATGGCGCGCGGCTGCTCAAAAATTTCCTTGAGCATGAAATGCTTGAAGCCGCCCTTTTCCGCGGTTACGGGGTCCCAGGTGACGTGATGGATCTTCGGCTCGGCCGGTTTACCTTCAACATCGGTGACCTGAACGCCTTTCGGTGTGAGGACCGCGATATCTCCGTCGGAGAGGAAGAAAATGTCGCGCGTGTGCGCGAGGATGCCGGGAATATCGCTTGCAACAAAGTATTCGTCCTTGCCCAAGCCGACGACCACGGGCGGACCATTGCGGGCGGCGACAATTTTGCGCGGATCCTTGGTCGAAAGGATCACCAACGCGTAGACACCACTTAAACGCTTGATCGCTTTGCGTACAGCGCTTTCGAGCGGGCCGCCATCCATATACTTCTCGACCAGATGCGCCACGATCTCGGTATCGGTTTGGGTGACGAACTTATGCCCTTCCTTTTCGAGCTCCTGCTTGAGCTCCAGGTAATTTTCGACGATGCCATTGTGCACAACGACGACTTCGCCCTTGCAGTCGCGATGAGGATGGGCGTTCTCTTCCGTGGGGCGGCCGTGTGTGGCCCAGCGCGTGTGGCCCAGGCCATAGATCCCATCGATCGGATTATTGCGGATGGACTCTTCGAGATTCGGCAGTTTGCCGGAGGCCCGGCGAATCTCCATATGCCCGTTTTGGTTGACGACGGCAATGCCTGCGGAATCGTATCCGCGATATTCCAGGCGTCGAAGCCCATCCAGGATAAGGGGTACGACTTTCTTAGGGCCGATATATCCGACAATGCCACACACGATAGGGTCTCCTGAAGCGAAAACCGGGAAAGCGCCGGAAACATCAGGGTAGCATAAGGTTTTCGCGCAGTGCTGTAGGGCAGGAGCCTTAATTCCCTACTCTTAAACCCTTATGCTGGTATTTGAGAGGGTCTTCGTGCGTTACTGCGCCTGATTTGGCGCCGCGAGCAACTTCTGGCCAGTGCTGGTCAAGGTGACAACTTTAGCGTTCGCGACGTGGCTGCCATCCTTGGCGCGAAAGGCTTCGACGCTAACGACGTCCCCGATTTTCAGCGTATTCCGAGTCCAGCCATTCCTCAAGAGCTGGTTCGGGCTGTTCATTTCGAAGCCCCAATTCGCCACCGTGCCATCGTCATCTTTGATGTCCAGATAAAACCAGGTATGAGGATTGGTCCACTCGAATTTCGTGACCGTCCCAGTGACCTTCATAGGTTTCGCAGCGTCGAATTCAGCGGTAAATGCATGATGCGCCACAACTGACCCCGCGCTCAGGAGCAAACCGATAGCAGCAACGCAAACTGCCAATGTTTTTCTCATCGCTCGACCTCTTCGATTAGGAGAAAAGCGTGGCCCTTTAACTACCCCCACAAGAGAGAGCCTGATGTCGTATTCTACTACTGCTTACCACTACTTATCTGCAAGTGTTCAGCGTCTTTTTCGTTTTCGCAGAGATGCTCCAGCAGTTCAGTATCCGGAAGTAGCTTGAAATGAATCGTCGCAGATTTCCACGGCTTCGGATAGGACCCGGGATCAGTGACCGCGACTTCCAATTCGAGGTTTCCGAAATTCGGGCGACGATAGCGTTCGATTAAGTGCAAGGCGTCGGTATGGGGATGGCCGCCATTGTCGAGCCAAGTCCCCTCTTTGAAACCGGCCACGTCGGTCACGAAAGCGTCACCTTCCCACTTCGCCACCGAGTAGCCGAGCCAGGCGGGATTGGGATCCTCGGGAAGCTTGCGACCATCGGTGAAAATTTGGCGGTACTGGTTGAATTCTTCGAAGAGCACGATGGTTTCGCGCGGCGTCTGGACAATCTTGAATGGGAGACCACTCACCAACATTGCATCCGGCACGCCGTGCGGCATGCAATGCAACTGCGGTTTGTCTGCCCCCAAGGTCTCCTGGCGGTGCTTGTACAATGCCGCCGCCGACGGAAGCATAGGTACATCGACTCGCTCCCCGGCGATATTATCGACGTAGCGGTTGTCTTCGGTGTGCCAGATGCCGGAGAGATCGGGCTTACCATCGGGTGTTTTCGGGGCTGGAGCAGTAAGGTTGGGCTTACCGTCGGGCGTGCGGGGAGTTCCAGGCAGCGGCAGGCTTAGCCATTGCGCGCGGGCGGCTCCGGCCATCAGAAAAAGCACCGCCAGCGCGGCGATCACAATGTGTAATCGTTTTGCCGGGCCTGCAAGAAAAGCCATAAGGCACCCTCCGACTGTGACGCCTAACCCCCTACTGCACGGAAGGGATGAAATCCGCAACCATGGCTTCACAATTGACCAGTAACATACGCCTAACGGATTGTTAAGGCAACGGCGGCGCGCAGAAGCCGCCGGCTACTTTTGCCCAGCCTGCCCTGCGAGAGCCGGCTTGGCGTCTTCCACGATTTCGAAGCGAAATTCCTCGATCACGGGATTGGTAAGGACGTCGCGCGCGATGCGCTCGACTTCGGCCTGGGCCGCAGCGCGGTCCACGTTCTGAAGATCCAGCACGAAGAATTTGCCCTGGCGGACGTCGCGCACGGCGGCATGTCCCAGCGAGGCAAGCGCCTGCTGAATGGCGGCGCCCTGGGGATCAAGCACCGTGGATTTGAGCATCACCCAAACGTGAGCCTTCATGCGGGGCATTATAGCAGGGCGAGTGCCGCGGCCCTGCTGCGAAAAGCCTGGAGCAACGCAGATTTCTGCGCCGGCGGAAGGAAGGCTCCGCTGAAGGCGCCCTCAGCAATACTGATGATTTCCTGCTTGCGAAGGCCCATCTGGTCGAGCGTGCCGAATTCCCCGCTCAGGTCGGTGTCAAACATCGCGGGATCGTCGGTAGAGAGGCTCACCGGAATGCCGGTGCGAAACAGTTTGGGCAGAGGATGGTCGTTCAGGCGTGCGTCGGCGCGGCCAAGGAATTGCCCCAAAGCATCGGTCCGTACGTTGCTCGTGGGGCAGATCTCCAGGCCGATGGACCGTTCGGCGAGCAAGGCCATGAGTTTCGGGTCTGCAGCCGCAGCAATGCCGTGGCCGAGGCGTTCGGCGCCGAGAATTTCGACGGCATCTCGGACGGAGGCGGGTCCGCCGATCTCACCGGCATGAACGAGGCGATGCAAGCCATTGGCAGCAGCATAGTCATACACCTCTCGAAATTCGACTGCGGGTCGAGAAAGCTCGTCGCCGCCCATACCGAAGGCGATGACGCCAGCGTCGCGCAGTCCCGCGGCGACTCGAACGACGTCACGCGCGGCCGCGGCGCCGAACTGGCGCACCGCGTCCATGATCCACTGCAATTGCAAGCCGCGAGATTCGTAGGGCGCGACGGCGTTACGGATGGCGTAGAAATTCGCCCCGATATCCTGCTTGCGCAAGAGCATCACGCCGGCCGAAAGCGTCACTTCCGCGTAGACGATGTTTTGGGCCAGCATTTGCTCGCACATGCGGCGAGCCGCGAACGTGTAGTCTGCAGGCGCACGCAAGTACGAAGTCACCCACTTGTAGGATTCGATGAAAGCAGTGAAGCCGCGCGTAGCGTAGCGCGCGGCTACCATGCTCTCGTCCAACGCGTCGCCATATTTTTTTGCAAGGGCGACGACTGTCACGGGTTCCATCGTGCCTTCGAGATGAACATGGAGTTCGGCCTTGGGCAGCGCGGCAAATCTTGCGGCCCACGAATCGGCAGAAGAAGGCTGAGGAGAGGACACGGCTAGTGCGGAAGCGCGGGGCGGCCGGCATTAATCCACGAGGTCAACCAGTAAGAGCCGACGTCCGCGGCGGCGTCGCTGAGTTGGCGGATGAGAGTCGCGCCGGCTTCGCTATAAAAGCGATCGTAATATTCGTCGGTATAGTCGCTCAGCCCGACGCGGGCCCGCCGATCAGCGACGAGCACGATTTCGAGCCAGGAATGCGCTGTGATGCAATCCTCAAAGGCGTGATCGGTCGGATCGGCGATGAACTGCGCATCGTTTGGCCGCAGGGGGAAAAAGAGCGAGTAGCGGTCAACGAGGCTGGTATCGAATCGCAGGTTGACTCCGGGTTGGCCCCAAGCGCGGCCATCGTAATTTTCCGTGGTGTTGAAGGGATCGAAGGCTTGAGCGACGTAGCCGGCGAGCTGAGCGGCAATGAGGCGCGCCTGTTCCCAATTGCCCGAGCGCATGGCATCCGTGAGTTTCGCGCTGTAAACGCCGATCTGCCAAGGAAGCAACCCGCCGCTTTCCAGCTTGAGCCTGCCGAATTTCGCCACCGCCGCTTCATATTTTCGAGGCAAAGCACTAAAGGGATACTGGCCATATCGATCGAGATAGAGCACCTGACTGTGGCTCTCGGTTGCTGCATTCGTCTGCAGGTTTTCAACGGGATCAGCCGCATGGCGAGTGATGAAGTCACGATTGGCTTCGAAGTAGGGGCGGAGGTCGGAGGGCAGGGTTCCCACCGCCCGATTGGCGATGAGGCGCTCGGCGTTTGCTCCCCAGGCAAATGTTTGTAAGGGCAGCACAAAAGAAATCAATGCCGTTATCGTGAATCGCGCCAAGGAATGCATCAGGACTTCTCGCGGGCTGCGCTTCGGGCAAATTCGCTATGCCTCCGGCTATAGCTGGCGTAGATCACCAGTCCAACTACGAGCCATACGACAAAGCGAATCCAGGTGATTACCGTCAGGCCCATCATCAATCCGCCGCACAGAATGATGGAAATCAGAGGGAACCAAGGAACCAGAGGCACGCGAAACGATCGCGGCCGTTCCGGCTGGTTGCGCCGCAAAAAGATCACTCCCAGCGAGACGAGCACGAATGCAAACAGCGTTCCGATGTTCGAGAGATCCGCAGCATCTCCGATATCGACCAACCCAGCAGGTATTCCCACGGCAAAGCAGGCAATCCACGTGGACCAGTAGGGCGTTTTGAACTTTGGGTGCACAGCGGAAAAAAGCTTGGGCAAGAGGCCATCACGCGACATGGCATACCAGATTCGCGCCTGCCCATATTGAAACACAAGTAGCGATGAGATCATGCCCATGAGGGCGCCGATTACGATGATCGAGCGATAGAGGCGACGGGCGCCGAGTTGCTGTAGAGCATAGGCGACCGGCGCCTCAGCGGCCGGGCCGGAAGCGAAGGCGGAGTACTTCATCATTCCGAGCAACACGATGGCGACGCCGATGTAGAGCACGGTGCAAACAATGAGAGACGCAATGATTCCGAAAGGCAAATTCCTTTGCGGGCTGCGGCATTCCTCCGCTGCCGTAGAGACGGAATCGAAGCCGATATAGGTGAAAAAGACGATGGCCCCACCAGTGACGATCCCTGCAAAGCCCGATGGGGCGAAAGGCTTCCAGTT
>Ga0307479_10002891_pt1 | contig 15615 bp, 12 predicted proteins | sample atmos_gasesECM4C_FD_203743 | JGI IMG/M metagenome (GOLD analysis project Ga0307479, IMG submission 203743) | Hardwood forest soil microbial communities from Morgan-Monroe State Forest, Indiana, United States - atmos_gasesECM4C_515 | ecosystem: Environmental > Terrestrial > Soil > Temperate... | reverse complement strand
GGTGCGGATCGGTGAAAGCGCCAGGGCCATAGATGAGGTCAATTCCGTTGCGTCTGAGCTGATCCTGAATGACGGCGACTTCATTATCGATGACGTGCTGGACGCGGAAATTGAGATCCGCCATGGCGACTTTTTCTTTGGGGGGATGATTGGAGCCGTAAAAAGTTTGTTCGTAGAAATCGGAGAGGTGGAGGACGGCTTCGCGCATGGTCTTGCTGGGAATGGTACCGAGATTGATGCAGACTCCGCCGACGGAAGCCTGCTTTTCAATGATGGCGACGCGCTTTCCGGATTTGGCTCCCTGAATCGCGGCGCGCTGGCCGCCGGGTCCCGAACCGATCACGATCAAATCATACGTTTGCATTCGCGGAGTCCTGTTTTTCAGCTAATTTATCAGCCGAGTCCGGCGAGCTTGCCGAGGCCTTTCATTTTGCCGCGAGCGGCCAGCGCGCCGTACTGCTTCATCATGGTGCGCATCTGCAGGTACTGTTTGAGGAGCTGGTTGACGTCCTGAACGGAGGTGCCGCTGCCTTTGGCGATACGCTTGCGGCGTTTGCCGTCAATGACGTTGTGATTGCGGCGCTCTTCGTTGGTCATGGAATTTATGATGGCCTCGACCTGCTTGAGCTTTTTTTCATCCACGTGGGCGTCTTTCGGAAGTTTTTGCAGCGGGCCCACTTTCGGGAGCATATCCACAAGCTGTTCGAGCGGGCCCATTTTGCGAATCTGTTTGAGCTGATCGCGGAAATCCTCGAGCGTGAATTCTTCCTTGCGGAGCTTGCGCTCGAGCTCCGCCGCGGCTTTCATGTCGAAGGATTGCTCGGCGCGCTCGATGAGCGACATGATGTCGCCCATGCCGAGAACGCGCGAGACGATGCGCTCGGGATAGAAGCCTTCGAGGGCGTCGTATTTTTCGCCGAGGCCGACGAATTTCACCGGAGCGCCCGTGACTTTGCCGATGGAAAGAGCGGCGCCTCCGCGCGCGTCGCCATCGAGCTTCGTGAGAATTACGCCGGTGAGGCCGAGCTGCTTGTGAAATTCTCCGGCGGAGCGCACAGCGTCCTGACCGAGCATGGAATCCGCGATGAAGAGCATTTCGCTGGGCTGCAATTCTTTCTTCAGCATGCTCAGCTCGCTCATCAGTTCATCATCGATGTGCAAGCGGCCGGCGGTGTCCACGAGGACGACGTCGCTGGCGGAGAGTTTTGCTTCCTTGATGGCGCCGCGCACGATTTCGAGCGGTTTGTCTGTGTCCTTGCCGGGCCAGAGCGAAGTGCCGACGGCTTTGGCGACTTGCGCGAGCTGTTCGCGTGCGGCGGGACGATAAACGTCCGTGGAAACGACGAGCGGACGGTGGCCGTGCTGCGCGAGCCATTTGGCCAGCTTGCCGGTGGTGGTGGTTTTGCCGGAGCCTTGCAGGCCGACAATCATCCAAACCGAAGGCGGTCGTGAAGCGAAGAGCGGCTTGGCATGCTTGCCGAGGAGGGCGGCGAGTTCGTCGCGGACGACTTTCACGACCTGCTGATCGGGGGAAAGTTGCAACATGACTTCGCTGCCGATGGATTTTTTGCGGATGTTGGCGAGGAGCTCATCGGCCACGGCGACGTTGACGTCACCTTCGAGGAGGGCTTCGCGGATTTCGGCGAGAGCAGCGTCGAGGTGCTCTTCGGTCAGCTTGCCCTGACCGCGGAGATTCTTGAAAGTGCGCTGGAGCTTTTCAGTGAGGTTCTCAAACATAGTTCGTGACTCGTGATCCGTGACTCGTGATTGGTGACTCGTGACTCGTGAAAAGCGTTTCCTTGCGGTGTTGGCTTCGGCCAGGCCCCGGGCTCGATAGAATTGGATCGCTAAAATTGTTCCCGTGACGTTTCATTGGATGCCCGTCAAGGATAGCAGGGCGGAGCGGGAGTGTGCACGGTGTGCGACCATTCGAGACTCTAAGAAAAGACGGAGGGACATTCCTGGTTAACAATAAGACCCCCTCCCCCCTATATTTTTCATAAGTGTTCATTCTAAAGAGTTTTAAGCTATTTAGAATCAACACTTCTATAAGTGCGGATTCTAAAGAGGTTGCAGGGACGGAATTTTCGTCACCGTGAGGAATGTGGCGAGGGTGGGTGGCAAGGGCAGGGCCCCCTCCGCAGAAGCCGTTCTGCGTGAACCGGAGCAATGAAAATAGCGAAGGAGTGGGGTACCCTATCCCGGGTATTTTGCAAAGTGTGCGAAAACGATTGATTTGAAAAGAGTTGGAGGAAACGCTTGTTTGAAAGTGTGTGGCCAGTGTGCGGAAGAAATAGGAAGCAAAGGAGTTAGAGGAAACAGAAGAAGTAGTGGAGGCCGCGGGGGCGGCGTTCCGTAGATTCATTCGGGATGCAAAGGCGGCATTTCGGCGAGGATGAGATTCGGTATACACGGGAGAGGATAGCAGAAAGTACCCCGCGTGTCAAGTACTCTATTGGTACCGTTCGAATGGGCTGTGGAAAAGTGATCCGGAACTCGACTCACTTCCAAACCGAAAATCAAAATCCCCACTCTTGACGAAGGCGTCAAGAATGGGGCACCCGGCAGGATGAAGAAAGCGGGCAGCGCTAGTTTGTCCACGTACCAAGGCGACGACATACCGCAATAGAACCACAGAATCGGTGTGAAGGGAATCAGCCCCGTGCCTGCCGAGCGCGTGCGGCTTCCTGCAAAGAATATAACCAGGGCTGGTTCTCAGACCTAGGGTGAACCAGAGGTAAACCAAAACGTGTGCTGTCCGGTCAGTCTTTCAAAAAACCTCGTTTTTGGTGGGGAAACTGGCGCGCCCGGGGACCCGCCACGGCGGGGAACTCCTGACCCTCTGCTTTCCGCCGCAGGCGGACTCTATCCAACTGAGCTACGGGCGCGCAGCGCTTAAGTTTATAACGGGTCTAAAGACCCGCCACTACAAGGAGCCGGGCTCAAGCCCGGCCTCTACAAAATCACCGGCAAAAGCGCCAAGCGTAATGCACACTGAACACCATGATGTGCAGCCGCTGGCCACCCAAATTCGTCTTCGGACTCTACGCGGGCCAACCAGCCGAAATATTGTGCTTTGGGGCTAGCCTGCTGGTTCGATTACTCTCCACGATATGCGTGATTGGGCACGGCCTATTCTCGGGACATCCTCGTTAGATTATTCTGACAGCAAGGGCATCGCCCATCCTAAGCGAAAAGCAAGATCGTAGCCGTTATCCCAGGTCTAGTGCACCTGAAGGGATGGCTGTAGCCTCGCAGGGCGGAGTTCTTGTTCAGCAAATGGACGCGGAGCAGAAGAAGGCAGCGGTCGCCACGCCCTCCAGTTGGTTCGCTCCCACGGAACAACTGCCGGATTCCGGGGAGATCGACAGTCACCACGCCCTGCTGGCACTGCTCAATCGGATTTACTCGGGACGCCTGACCGGCAAGTTGCAACTCGTCTTTGGGCGCTTGGAAAAGCAGCTCTTTTTCGACAGCGGGCAACTGGTCTTCGCGACCAGCAGCGACCGGCAGGATAGCCTCGGGGAAATGATGCTTCGCGCCGGCGCCCTGACCCAGAGCCAGTTTGAGGAGGCCACCTTGCTGGTACAGACGGGCCAGCGCTTTGGTTCTGCAATTACCGAGATGGGCGTTTATGGAGTCGAGGAGGTGATCACCTGGGTGCAGCGGCAACTTGTTCAGATCACCACGTCCGTGCTCGACTATCCCGCCGGCCGGTTCTATTTCTTCGGCTCTCTCGAAAGAAATGTGGTCCCGGAAATCGGCATTCCTGTGCCGCTGGGGAAGCTGCTTTTGGAGGCGGTGCACAAGGCCAATGACCTGCCACTGGACCACCTCGCCGAAGACGCCGATTTCGCGGTGGACCTGTCGCCCGACCCGCTGCTCCTTTTTCAGGCAGTGGACCTAGAAAAGAGTGAACGGCACCTGCTCGGCTTTATCTCCCAACCCATGCCGGCCAAAGACATTATCTCCCGGTGCGGACTGCCCAAGGCCCAAGCCGCCCGCGCTCTCTATGCCCTGTTGCTTTTGGGATTCGTCGCAGGTGTGCCGAACACTGAACGCGTGAAACGCAAGTCTGCTGTCCCCGTTCCGCCTCCCGCGCCCGAGGCACTACCTTCGGGCCAATCAGAAGACGGAAAACAGTTTGAAGAAGAAATCCGCAGACTTCTCGAAGTGGTTGAGAAAGGGACTTACTACGATCTTTTTGGCGTTGCTGCAAGCTCTTCGCCCGATGAGATCAATGAGAGCTTCCACCAATTAGCCCGGAAATTCCACCCGGATCGCCACATGGGGCAGAGTGAACGGGTCGGATTGCTGCAGGATTTGATGGGCCGGGTGACGACGGCTTACAAGACTCTTGTGGATGACGAGAAACGCGCCAGCTACGACAAGCAGCTTGCCGCCACGGGGGCCTTCGCACCCGGTCAAAGCAAGACCGAAAGCGAAGAAAGCGTCGACGAATGCTTCACCCAGGCCAAACAGTGTTTGCGGGCGCACGATGTGGAAGGTTCCATTCTGTGGCTGCGCAAGTGTGTGGCGATAGCCCCGGCCGTGGTCAAATACCACGCAATTCTTGCGCGGAGCCTGGCGGGAGTGCCGCAATACCACCAGGAGGCCATTCAGCAGTTCGAGAAAGCAATCGAACTGGATGACTGGAACACATCCGTGTACTTCCAGTTTGCCGAACTCTACGAAGTGATGCGACTGCCCTCGAGCGCGATCCCACTGTACCGGAAGATTATCGAGATCGACCCGGAACACAGCAAAGCCCGCGAGCGCCTGCGCGAGGTCGAATCGACACTAGAGGTGAAGAGAGAAGAGACGGACGAGAAATCCGTCTCGTTCTTCTCCCGCCTGTTCCGCCGAAAACCCTAGAAGGGGTTGGAGTGAAAGAGGGATCTTGGCGACGCACGCAAGAATTTCAGCCGGATTCCATAGCACGGAGGCCAGTGGCGTGCCCCGCAGAACTATTCGGGACGCAGAAACCGCGCCCCACAAACCGGGGGGAAGCCCGGCGCTACAACGGAAAGCGAAACACGGCGGGAACTCCAACCGAACTTTCTATGTGGGGCGGTAGGAGCCGGGCAAACGCCTAGCGAGCTTCGGGCTTCAGCAAAGACTCCAGGCCATCGGAAGTACCGGCGATGCGAATGAGGTGCGGATAGCGCACACCGTCGTGATAGTCGATCGAGCAGGTCTTATAGTAATCGTTGGCAATCACGAGCAATGCGATCGGCCGCGAATTGCTCTTGCTGGATTTGATGGCGTCGTCAAGAATTTCCGGGGTGAAGACGCGGCCGTTGACAGCGGCAATCTTCATCCCGGGTGCGATGCCAGCCTTGAACGCGAGGCCACCGAAAATTGCATCGGTGACGACTCCGTCGCTGGTGAGGTTGAGACCGATGGCAAAAGTTGTGACGGAAATACCACGGGAGATGCGGCCGCCGAGCGGCGGCTCAGGCGTGAAAGCTAATTTCCAGCCGTTCGCGGTGATGCCGCCGACGGGAGCTTCGGTGGAAGTGGAGTTCAGCCGCTCGTTCCAGAAGCCTGCCCAGTCGTACTTTACGACCTGATTCAGGAATTGCATCAACTCATCGAAGGTATAGGGCTTGAGCTCAGGGCCGTTGTTTGGACCGCCGTAGAAAAGATGGAAGAAATCCTCGAGCGATTTCTGGCCGTGGCTTTGTTCGCGAATGATGGTTTCCGCCTCGAGCCAAAGCAGTTCGCCTTCCTCGTAATAGTCGAGACCGCGGCGCCAACTGAGCCATCCCGCCGGGGCGGGGCCGCCTGTAAAAGTACCTGCTACGGCCGAGGCTGTATCGAGCAGAGGCCGCCAGCCGCGGCCGGGACGCCCCTGGCCAAGGCTTGCGGAGTAGCTTGCCAGCGCCTGGCGGTAATCCTCGGGCTTCCAGAGGCCGCTGCGAGCCGCGAGCAGGTCGCCGAGGTAGGAAGTGTTGCCTTCATAGACCCAGAGCAACTCGGTTTGCAGAGGGATCTGGAAATCGGGAGGGCTGATGTCTTTGGGGCGGCGGAATTTGCCGCTCCAGGAGTGCGCGAACTCGTGGGCGAGCAGGCCGCCGACATCGACGGCGGCGGTGGGAGAGAGAAAAATGCGTTCCGGAAGACGGCTGTCGTTAGATTCATGGTGCTCGACGCCGAAATGCGGAGTGTGGTCGCTCAGCGTGAGCAGAAAATGGTAGCCACGATAGTGGCGCGCGCCAAAGATTTTTCCGGATTCAGCAACGAGATTGGTCAGGCCCCTCTGCAAGTCGGGGCTCATGGCGAGAGCGGCTTCGCTGTCCGCGACAATGTCAATCTCGTGATGGATGGGTTCGCCTGGCGGCGTGAGATCGATGGCCCGATAATTTTCTCCGGCGACCACCGGTGAGTCGAGCAGACGATCGAGCGCAGCGGTTTGAAAAAGGACTTCGGAGGCGGACTGGCTCTCCACAGGAAGAGCGGTGCCGAACTTCCATCCCGGCGGGAGTTGCAACACCGGCATGAAATAGATCTGGGCAGCAGGAGCGCCCGCGGGATACAGAAGCACCTGAAACCAATTCAAGACCAGCAGTTTGCCGGTGACCGAACCGGCGTCGCTGCCGGGCTCCAGATAATCGAAAGAAACATCGATTTGCTGGACTCCCGATGGGACATCGAGGTGAAACGTGAAAACATCCAGCGTGTCGCGCTTCCAGGGAATTGCCTTGCCGTTCGCAGAGATTTTCAGTCCGGCAAAGTTGTTAATCGGGCCGACGGGTGCGTGCGTGCCTTGAATCCACTTCGGGTAATAGAGTGTCAGGGGGCCGGGCGAGGCGGGTATCGCCATGTGGACTTGATAAAGCCGCTCCGGCGCGTGCGTAGCATCTACCGTGAAGCGGATTGGGTCGCCAGGTGAGGCGTGGACAGGAGCGTTAGCAAGCAGCGCGGCCGCGAAAAGAAAAAGCAGGGGGCGAAATCGAAACTTATTCATCAAGAAGTCTCCCGGAGTGGATGGCTTCTATTCGAATCATGCGACGCGTGAATCGAACGCCAATGCGCAATGCTGACCGGCGCGGCAGCGCCGGCGGCATCGCCGCTGAAAACCGAGCTTGTCTCAGAGCTGAAAACACGCCACTCGCGCGACGTATCATACCCCCGGGGATAACCGGCGGCAAAGACGCCCAAAGGCGCGCCGCGGCGAGCGTAGGCCTCCCACGTTCGTGTTCGGATTTTACGACCGGGCGACCCGCGCCAGCCTAGGAGGGCGGTTTCCTCGCACTGTTCGTAGGTTGTCAGAGGAGCGTTTTGCACTTAACACATTGCGGCTCGCGCAAATCCGGTTACTCCTGAAGGGAAAAGAAGCAAGCGGGGCAATGAAAAACCAGTGCGGACTTGCGCAGCGGGCAGGGTTCTATCCCAGAGCGGGGAGAGAAAGAGAAGCCCTGGATCTGCTAGCGCCTTTGATTCTCGGGACGCCCATTGAAACGAGTAGCCGCGACCTGCCTCAATAAAGAAATGCGGCTGCATCGCCTCTCTAACGCCTAAATATGGAATAGGCCATACCTTTGGAATCTCGCTGTGGTGGCGTTTGCATCTGAAGCTGACGTCGTGTCGCCGCCGCAATCGCGCGGTCCGCCGGACGATTGGCGATGCGCTCGAGTGCGTCGGCTATGCGGGACAATTCGAATGTAACCTGGTCGGTTCCGCTTGACTTCCTGAGCACGACGATCCGTTTTCGGCTGAAGTATAGAGCTGTCCAGAACAACAGCCCAGTCACGACGGATATTCCAATCATAAGTACATCGTGACTCGTGATAGTGATGCTTCTGCCTGCGATGGTAATCACGTGGTCTGAGATCAAAGTTTCCTCCCGCATCAAACACCTGGACTATTTATCTTTGGCACAAACGTTTATTGACGGCAGCAATCGAGCCCAGTTCCAACGAGATGAACTACCGTTTGAGCTGTGGAGAGGACTTTTGCAGGGTCGCAATCAGATCACGCGCCGCGGCAGGAGCGGCAACATCTGATCCGGTGAGGATCTTTTCGGTGGTTATCGAGTCGCCGTAGAGCTTGTGATTGGCGTCATTGTCGGGCCGGAGTGTCGAGCCATCGAGAGAAATGCCGGCAAAAACACCTCGCGCGCGAGAGTAGCTCAGAATCTCCGCACGCATGTAAGCGTCCGTATCGGCTGCGGCCGAACGTCCCTTCGGTCCAGCCGCGGCGGATATGTCAGCTCCCAGCTTCACCTTGGTATGCAGCAGACTGCCTGCGCCGCGGTCATTCATGACGAGAAAGACGAAGTCCGTTGCTTCCCCGCCAATTTGCAACCCAACGCTTGCCCCTTCGAGCGCGTACATCGCCGGAGTTCCCCATGGACCGGTGAAATCTTTGCCTGTGCGGCACACCATCGCGCCGCGGCCGTAGCTGCCTCCAACAACGAACGCAGCCTTTAACACCGAGGGCATCACGACCACACAACGGGCCTTGTCAATCAGATCTTGGGGGATGTTGTCAGGAACATCGAGGATCTCCTGCATCACCTTTCCAGCATTCTGAAGACGATCCTGCTCAGCTTTCGCTTCGCTCGGGTTTTTTGCAGACGAGGATGTTCCCAGAGCAAGCAGGCCCGCCACTGCGACGATCCAACACTTTGTGTACTTCATTCACTGCGCCTCCTTAAGCGCCTTTTGTATTTCTCCGTGCATACTTCATTATTTTTGAGCGGGCTGATCCTCTCAGAGTCCTGGGTCCCACCGTTCGAGAGGCAACTTTCTCGCCAGACTCACATGAAATTTGGTAATGAGCTGAAAATTCAATCGCATAGAGCCACCGCGTAGCGCGACACGCGATGAGACTTGAAATGCGAAGTATGTAGAAAGTACAAACGAGAAACCGGGAATAGTCCCTTTCTGCGTACTGGAACCTGTCCTTAACAGAACAGCGTTGTGTCTCAAGCGGCCCAGAACTCGCGACTTACCTCTGCTGGCGAACAAAGTGCACAAGGGTCAATGAAGGGAGGGCAGTATGAACAAACAGTTCTCCGTCAAAATGACGGCTTGTAACAAGTATCAAAGATTACTCGAAGAATGTCGGGACGCCTTGGAAATCTGGAACGAGCAACGTGCCGAGAATTGTCGGTCTCGTGTAATCGGAAAGGAAACAGGCGACAAACTCCTGCGATTGCAAACGAACTTCGCTCGAGCCCGCGCAGTATTGCAGAACCACGCACAAAACTGCTCGCGCTGTCAGTGGGTTTCAAGAATTGAGGGGCGTCATTCTGAAAATAATTCGGACGCCCTCTCTGACAGCACACTCTACGACGGTCTGGTTAGTTGATGGTGGGCGCTACCAGATACACTTCACTGCAAACTGAATCTGACGAGAGGTCGTTTGCGTGGAGGTGATGAGTCCCGCGCTTGAGATGGGGTTTCCGAGGTGATCGAAAACCGTGAAATTATCGGTCGGGGAGGCGAAGTTCGCACGGTTGAGAATATTGAAAAACTCCGCCCGGAACTGAACGTTGAAACTTTCCGAGATGCGTTTCACCGGATTGTTCTTGAACACGGAGAAGTCCAGCTTCGATACCCCAGGCCCGATGAGGGTGTTGCGTCCAAGATTTCCCCACTTAGACGCACCCGGGAATGCCAAGCATTGCGTCTTGATGAAGTGGTTAGGGTTCCCCGGGTTTGTTAACGTGCGGCAGTCCGAGCCGCCAAGGCGGTTCGGCGGCTCGCTGGTTTCGTCCAATTTCATTCCAGCGGGATCGCCACCGAGAATGGGCGTAAAAGGCTGTCCGCTGCTGGCCTTGTAAAGACCGCCCAACTGCCAACCGCTTGCCGCCCACTTCGGTACGCGCGAATTCCACGCCGGATTGGGCAGCTCCCAGGTGAAGCTCAGCACGAAGGTCTGCGAAACGTTGAAGTCAGACAGTCCGCGGGAAGTCCGCTGGTCGAAGAAAAGTTGGTTAAACAGGCCATTCGGGAAAGCGTCGTCGGCCTCGGTCGCCGAGAGCGTGTCAATGCTTTTACCCCAAGTGTAAGCAGCGTGGAATTCGACTCCGTGACTTATGCGTTTCGCGACGTCTGCCTGCAGCGCGTCATAAAAGGAGCTGGCTTGCCACAAAGTGGAATCGATGCGGCCGAAATTGGGATTCAGCGTTTGGCTGGTGGACGCCGGAGGAAAGACATAACCCGCCGGAGTCAAGGTGGGAAGAACCATGTCGATGTTGTCCACGCGGTAGGGCAGGTGTACTCCGCGAGAGCCGACATAGCCGAAGGTAACGGCGAGGTTGGAGGTAAGCTGGCGCGCCACGCTCAAGTTCCATTGCATTACGTAATTGCGCTTGGGTTTGAATTCGACGTAGGTGGCGAGACCGGAAGTCGATTCGGTGCTGAACTGCTGAAAGGCGCCGGTCGGAAACAAGCCGGGCTGCAGAGTATTTGCGAAGATGGACTGCACGAACGGCACCGCGCGCTGAAAAGAGAGATTGAATTCGTAGGGCAGCGGAAGCACGTCGAAGATTCCGAATCCGCTGCGAATCAGAGTTTTTCCGCCGCGCGGATTCCACGCAAAGCCCAGGCGCGGCTCAAAATTCCGGAGCGTGGGGTTCAGGAAAAAAGGCGCGCCGACGCGGGGCTGGGCATCGGTGAGATTCCGCAGGTTCGAAATCCGGTTTTGCGCTTCGGTGGGCACGGTCACCATCTCGTAGCGCAAGCCGAGATTGACGGTCAGATACTTTTTCAGCCGGAGATCATCCTGCGCATACACGCCGACCAAGGTCTGGCGCAAACCGATGTCAGGCAGAGAAGGCGTCCGAACCCCTTGAAAAGTGTGCGGCCGGTTGGTGAGAAAGTTCAGCAAAGAATCGAAGCGGAAGACCCCGTTCACATTAGAGAACGAGAGCTCATTATCTTGCATGCGTTCCACGAGGGCGCCGAACTTTAAAGAGTGAATTCCGCGGGTAAGAAAAACGTCGTCGCCGCCCTGAAAAGAGTTCCAGAATAAAGACCTGCTCGAGGGCAGGATACCCTGGGTGGTCGGGCCGCCCAAGAAGCTGGTCACGCCAGGTACGGCCTGGACCGCGCCAACAAATTCCCCGGGTACAAAAGCATAAGTGGGATCGAGCATATGAGCGTTCAAGACCTTGGACACTCCTCCTACGATCCCTACCGCGCGACTAAATCCGAAATGGGACGCATTCAGCAAGGTCCCACTGAATTCGTGCTGCTCGTGCAGCGTCACCACTTGACGACGTGAAACAATATTCGAAAGAAGTTCGTTGAAAGCGTCGGGCAGGACGGTTTCTGAGTTGTCCCGCATGTAGGTGCCGGTGAGACTGTCCCTAGCGGAAAACTTGTGATCCACGCGGACGGTGAAATAGTTTTCGTTGGTCACCTGTTGCCCGGCGAAGGTGAAGATTCCCGTGTCGCCATTCCCAAGGAGAGGCCCGTTTGGCGGCGGGTAAAACGCATTAATGAAGCGAAGTACATTGGGATCAACGGTGACGCTTCCAGTGGAAAGGTTTCCAGCTCGCGCGGCTGGCGACGGGACGGTATCTACCGTAGTCAACCCGAGGGACTGGCGTAGTCCTTCGTAGTCTCCAAACACAAACGTGCGGTCCTTCCAGATCGGACCTCCTGCCGAGGCTCCAAACTGATTGCGTTTGAACGGGGGAATCTTGCCGTCAAAGAAGTTTCGCGCATCCAGAGCGCTGTTGCGAAAGAACTCGTATGCGTCACCGTGAAACGCTTTCGTCCCTGAGCGCGTGACCGCGTTGATGACGCCTCCCGAGGTACGACCGTACTCCGCGGGATAATTGCTGCCCAACACCGACACCTGCTCTACGGCGTCAATTCCCAAATTGTCGCCGAGCACGCTGCCTGGAGCGCCGTTCGAGTAATCGTTGATGCTGATTCCATCCAGGCGATAACTGTTCTGATCCGGCCGAGCTCCGGAAATGCTCACCGGCGCTCCAAACCCGCGGTCGGTATTCCCGCCTCCGGTGGCGCTCCCGGTTTGAACGCCGGTGACGCCAGCCTGCAAAGTCGCAAGCTGAGCCCAGTCGCGTCCGTTCAACGGTGTGTCCCGGACCACCGAGGCATTGGCGTTTCCGCCGCAGCAGGAGGAACTTTGGCTTAAGGGTGCGACCTGCGCCGGTGTTCGTACCACGACGTCGGGACTGCCCGGGTGCATGACGAAATTGAGGACGCGCTCGGTTCCTACGGCAACGGTAATGCCGGTCGACACCTGGGTAACGAATCCCGCAGCCGAAACCGTCATTTCATAGGTCCCTGGCGGCAGAGCGGGGATGTTGTAGAGGCCGTCGGTATCGGTCGTGACAGTCCTGACGTCACCCGTGGTCACATCCCGTGTCGAGACTCGGACGCCTGGCATTACAGCACCCGATTCCCCTCTCGCTGTCCCAGTTAGCGATCCTCCCGCCACTTGCGCCCTGGCTGCTCCCGGCACGGCAAGAACCCAAAGGAGAGTCGCAATCGCGACCATCACCTGGAATGAATAGAGCAAGTGCAAGCAACAGTTGAAGCGGCGTACTTCCCTGAATCTCACAGCGGCCCTCTTATCGTCGGATAGATAGTCTTGCTGGAATCGAGAGTGAATTCAAGTTCCAGCCAAATGGAACAACTCATGAGCTTGTGTGTGAAGACTGTCCGGGTTACATTACGAGTTAATTCAAAAATGAAAGGAAGACCTCGAATCGATGCTGGCAGTCAGGGCTAAATTTACGGCGACACGCTACTTCCTCTATCTGGTAGTGCTTTTTTCTCTAGCCGCTCTCTCAACGGCTGGGCAAAACAATTCTAGCAATCCGGCAACAAATTCCGGGTCGTGGTCCGGCACCCTTGTGTCCAGCAGTTGCAACGCGGACGAAGCCTTTAACGAAGTTCCCGACTGCACAAAGAACGTACCAGGCGCAAAGGTGGCGCTGCTTAACGATACGACCCGGGTCATGTACGGCCTTGAATCGCAGGAGAAGGTAACCGCTCACCTGGGAGACAGTGTGACCGTGCGGGGGACTCTCGACGGCGATACGATTCAGATTGCTTCCATCGAGTTGATGTCGATTGGACTCGCGGTTGGTCAGAAAGCTCCCGCTTTTTCGGTGCGCGACCAGTTTGGCCGGGTACAAACTCTCGATACGTTGAAAGGAAAAAACGGCACCGTTCTTCTCTTTTTCCGATCCGCCGACTGGTGACCGTTCTGCAAAGGGCAGCTGGTCCAGCTGCAAGGCGCAATCGCGCGATTCGAAAAGCAAGGGGTCAAGCTGGCAGCAGTCAGTTATGACTCGGAAGAAATCCTGAAATTTTTTGCTGACCGGCACAAGATCGATTACCCAATGCTTGGGGACCCGGAGTCGAAGACCATCCGGGATTATGGCGTCCTCAATCAGGAAGCTACAGGGATGCAGAAGGGTTTTGCCCGCCCTGGATATTTTTTTATCGATCCCAACGGCATTATTCGAGAAAAGTACTTCGAAGCGAAATACCGGGAGCGGCTCACTGGAAATAGTCTAATTTCGAAGCTTTTCCCGGAATTGGGCCAAGAAGTGACAGAGACGGTCGAAGCCCCGCATCTTCAACTGGCCCTCGAACAATCCGATCCCGTCGGGGTTTCCGGTACTCGCGTCACCCTCGTTGCTGAAGTTCGGCTGCCCCCGGATGTGCATGTGTATGCGCCCGGCACGCAGGGTTATAAGCCCATTAAGCTCGTGATTGAACCTGTTCCACAGCTGGAGCTCAAGCCGGCAGTTTACCCGCCGTCCAAGACTCTCTACTTGCCCGTGATCAAGGAGAGCGTACCGGTCTTCGAGGGGACGTTCCGCATCAGCCAGGATGTGAAAGTAAGCACCGGGTTAGGGTTCGGCGGTTCCATTGGGAAGGATGGAACAATCGTCGCAATCACGGGGAAGCTTGAGTACCAGGCTTGCGACAAAACCACGTGTTACCTGCCAACGTCTGTCCCGGTAAAATGGCAACTGCAAGTGTTTCCTCTGGACCGAACCCGAGCCCCCGAGAACATTCGGCACAAATAGGCAGGCGATTAAGAAACTAGCCGCCTTAGACACATTCCTCCGATCCCCCACGGAAACATCGATGGGGAATAATCAGCTTCACCGCAATCCACCCCGTCTGATTGGCGGGAGCGGATAAAGTTTCCGCAAAAAACTGAAGCTTAGTTTTTGGCCGAGTTTTTCGCCTTATGCGGCGGACGAAACCTTTTCCAACTTCGATCATCTTATTAGTGTGGCACCGTGGGCCGTCTGAATCGGTGCCCGAGAACTATGGAACATAATCAACAATCAAATTCACTGGAGAAAAGGATGAATCTTCGAAAAACATTTGCAGCTTTCGGTCTTATGCTTACATTCTTACTTCTGCTGCCTGTGGCACGAGCAAGTGAGAACGATCAGGCCACCAAGATCACTTTTGACCACGACGTTCAGATTCCAGGGCGCGTTTTGCCTTCAGGAACTTACTGGTTCGTACTGCCCAACGACATTTCCCAGCATTTTCGTCTTCACATCTACAACTCTGACCAGACGGTGCTGATTACGACGCTCTTGATGGCATCTGTTGAACGCCAAGAGCCAGCAGACAAAACCGAGATCACATTCGCCGAGAGAGACCCGATGCGCCCCCAGGCCATAGTGACCTGGTTCTATCCGGGGCGCACTATAGGTCATGAATTCTTGTACTCCAAGCAAGAAGCGAAGGAACTTGCTCTGGGCAACCGCCAGACCGTAGTGGTCGGTGACTAACCAATCTCCCAGACTCACATCAGCCGGTTGGCAAGTGGCGAAACGCCACTGCCAACCGAATTTTTTTCCTCGAAGGAGCTCAGCGGCTTTCTTCGGACTCGATATTCAAATGGCAAGCTGCAAGTGTTTCCCCTGGATCGGACCCGAGCCCCCGAGAACATTCGCCACAAATAGGCAGATGATTTAGAAATCCGGGACGTATTGAGCATTCGGGAGTCTTATCACCGTGTCTGCGCTGCTCGATTACGGTCTGCACCTCCGACGTATCTGGCGCCACGGGCCTTCTCCCTGGATCAGCGGACAAATGGATAGATCTCGTCAACGATCCAATAATTTGCCAGAACAATTGCAAGGAGCGTTCCCAGCAACCAGAGTCCCCAGCGTTGACGTCTCCAAACGGCGCTAAGAGATGAGCGCTGCATGGGAATGTCCACAAAGTAAGCGGCGCAGTAGCAAACGTTGGCCAGCAATGCAAGGACGGCAAGGAGTAGAAGTGAAAGCAGCGTCAAGGCCGGGCGAAAATGGGGCCAAGTCGTTACAAGCCAGACGACAACGACTGCTGCGAGCAGGAAATTATAGACAAGGCGACGCGGCTCCCAAAATCGGATGGCATCGGCGAGGAGCGCTCGAAACGGGTCGGACGGTAGTTTGCTAAGACTTTGTGAATGAGTTGGATGTGCGGTTCCCATATGAGAAGCCTCTCATCTCCTACGTGAAGCCGATAAGGTTAAGGTACACGGCTGCTTCACTTTGTCAAGTACTCTTCAATACAAAGTGAATTCAGAGTCGTTTAGTTAGACCATTAGAAAAAGCGCAAAGGGTGTTTACCCAAGTAGTGGAAAAAAAAAACAACGGAG
>Ga0307479_10002890_pt1 | contig 15617 bp, 13 predicted proteins | sample atmos_gasesECM4C_FD_203743 | JGI IMG/M metagenome (GOLD analysis project Ga0307479, IMG submission 203743) | Hardwood forest soil microbial communities from Morgan-Monroe State Forest, Indiana, United States - atmos_gasesECM4C_515 | ecosystem: Environmental > Terrestrial > Soil > Temperate... | reverse complement strand
GTCGTTTCAGTAGGACTCACAATTTCCTTCTCGGCGCGCGCTTTACGTCTGAAATCTGCGGGCCCGGAACCGCGCTCTTCTGCGATCCGTTCGCGGCCGCACTGGGCCCATTTACACGCCGTTAATCTTGAGTGTAAAGAGACAGGGGGAAGGCGTCAAACGGCGAAAGGGGAGAAGGGAAAGACATGGTCCCAGAGCGCCCCCCGTGAAAAATCAGGTTTGGACTGGGGCTGGTCCAACTCAGGTCTTCTCAACTTCAGATCAACTCATTCGCAGATCAACTCATCGCAATTTGCATGGGAAAGAGTAGGTAGCCCCCTGAGACAACTGTCAAAACTGACAGGTTACGGTAGCAAAGGCACGAGCTTAAACTGACGTGCTCTAGAGAACGTTGATTGAGCTACGGGTAGGTTCTTTTTGGGGGGAGTGGTGAACACTTCTGCAGTTTGTGAACGAAGGGCACGCCTGTGCTCAAGATGCCTTGGGATCGAATCGGTCCGAGCTTTTCTCGCCCTGACCATTCTAGCCTCGTTGTTCGGGATAAATTCCGATGAAGGGGCGTTTGCCCAGTCTGTCAACGGGCTTGTGAGCGGGACAGTATTCGATCAGCATGGCCGTGCTGTGGTGGGGGCCACGGTGCGAGTGGTCGACCAACTCAATGCAACGAGTCAAACGACGCAAACGAACGAGGACGGCTATTTCGTGTTCGCCCAGCTCCGGCCTGGCAAATACACGCTCTCCGTCGAACAGAGTGGGTTTCAGAAGCTCGAGAAACGAGAGATTTTGGTTCTTACGGCCGATCGACTCTCCGTCGGAAGTTTGATTTTGAAAGTAGGGTCCGGTACCGAAATAGTCCGAGTTACTTCAGAAACTCCCGCTGTCCAGACCACGAGTTCAGAACAATCCGCCATTATTTCGGCATATGAAATGGCCGCGCTTCCGGTGATTGGCAATGACTATGTGTCTCTCACGAAAATTATTCCCGGATCCTCATACTTGGGCAATGGGAACAATTCATTGGGCCTCAATTCCTCACAAGCAGGTTTCATGGGGATCGATCACCCGAGCGCAGCCTATTTCAGCACAAATGGTGTCTTCTCAAGCTTCAGCAACTACAGTTGGGACGACTCTCCTACCGTTCTGGCCAATATTGAAGATGTCAAGGTTCAGGTGAGCGGTTACGAACCGGAATATGGAAAGGCCACAGGCGCAGTCCTTAATGTGACAACCAAATCGGGCAGCAGGGATTTTCACGGCTCGCTTTGGTACGCATTCCGGAATGAGGACCTGAATGCCAACGACTACTTCAACATTCTGACGGGACAGCCACGAAGCCGATATCGCTTCAACACGTTCACTGGAACCCTCGGGGGCCCCGTTTTTATCCCTCGTGTCTTTAATCGAGAACGGAACAAACTCTTCTTCTTCTTTTCCTATGACAACGAACCGAATACTGTGCCGCAGGGGCTGAATGAACTCCGCATGCCAACTGCACTCGAGCGAACCGGAGACTTTTCGCAAAGCTATTTTCCGGGAACCACGCAGCAAATTCCCGTGTACAACCCCATAACGCACCAGCAGTATCAGGGTAATGTCGTTAATCCGGGTCAAATAGTTCCGGTAATGCAGAAGTTGTTGAACTGGTTCCCAGCGCCCAACTTCACAAACACTGCGGTGAGCGAGGGGGCCTACAACTATGTGCTCCCGGCTGTTGCCGATAACCCAGTCCACCAGGCATCACTGCGCCTTGATTACGCTCCTAGCGACAGGTGGCGAGTCTTCGGGCGTTGGCAGCACGGATTCTTTGGTTCTACAGGCATTAGTGAGCCGGGGATCAACGCTGATTGGAACGGCCCCCAATCATACAACAACACTTCTGAACGAATTGAGCTGAATGTCACTTATACCGTCAACGCCCACATGGTGAATGAGGTGGCCGGAGGATACACGCTCAAGCACGAGCAGACCTCGTTGCCAACCTCAACTCTTCAGGGTTTTCAAATGGCAGCAACCGGTATTAGTTTGCCTCAGGTATATCCCCAAACGAATCCTCTTGGCATGCTCCCGGGCTTCAGTTTCAATGACTTGTCCCACGGTCCGACCTTTGGCTACGATCCACGCTTCCCAATGGACAATCACTACTACGGCTTATCGATTGCCGACAATTTCACGTACGTCCGAAACAAACACCAGATGAAGTTTGGTTTTTATTATGACGATGAACATCAGAACCAGCCGCACCATGCTGGAAGCGGAAATCCTGGCGGCTTGTTCAACCTCGATGGCGCCAATCCCAGCAATCCGTTTAATGTGGGATACTCCTTCGCAGAAGCATTGCTCGGCTATTTCGACACCAGCGTCCAGGTGACGAACTTCGTAGACGACTCGAATACGGCGAAAGGTCTTCAATGGTATGCACAAGACAACTGGCAGGTATCTCGGAAGCTGTCTCTCAATTATGGAGTAAGGTTTAGCTATGACATCCCGCAGGCAATCACCGGCGGCCAAGGGGCAATATTGCATTTCGATAAGTATGATCGTTCTGCCGCTCCGGTACTGTTTCAGCCTGTGCTAGTGAACAGCGTAAGGATGATGGAAAATCCGCTGAGCGGGGAGACCTTTCCTGCTGCGTATTTGAACCACTACGTTCCCGGAAGCGGCACGATTGCCCCGGGAACTGTCAGTGTAGGCTCCCCAGCTTGGCGGGGCATTTTCAACTCCCAGCACGTTGTTGCCGAGCCCAGGTTTGGATTTGCGTACGACTTGTTCGGCGATGGCAAAACTGCCATCCGCGGCGGCATCGGCCGATTCGTTGCTATGCGGACTTTTTCAGGGTCGATTTTTGGCTACATCATTAACCCGCCATCAATCTCTTATCCAACCTCGTATTACGGAAACTTGACTGACCTGTCCGCGGTTCCGGGCCTGCTGGGCCCGCCCTCTACGAACTATGGGAATCCCAATGCAAAGTTGCCTTATTCCTACTCCTGGTCTCTCGGTGTTCAGCGAGTTGTTGGTTTCAACAGCGTTCTTGGCGCTTCCTACGTAGGCAGCGTTTCCCGCAACGGCCAGTACAGTTTCAATCGGAACGAAGTGCCTTACGGGGCGGAGTTTCTTCCACAAAACCAGGATCCGACCGCCGGCACACCGTTACCGGACGACTACTTCCGCCCTTACCCGGGGTATTCCTCAATCTACGACTCGGAGTGGGGAAACAACGCCAACTACAATTCGTTGCAAGTCACATTCAATCGGCGCATGTCGCACGGGTTAGCGTACGGCGTTGCATATACGTATTCGAAGGCGCTTGATGATCGCAGGAGCACGACCTACGTACCCTATTCTCTTACATACGGACCCAGCAGCACCGATATGCGGAATCGCCTGACTCCTAACTGGGTATGGGAATTGCCGAAAGTGAGCACGCACTGGAACAATTGGTTCAGCCACTGGGCACTGGACAACTGGGAGTTTTCGGGGATAGCCTCTTTCATCTCCGGCCAGCCCATGAATGTCAACTTGAGCACAACAAACAACCAGAACATCACCGGCGGGGGCGATGGAGCCCAGGTCATCCTCACGGGTAATCCAGTGCTGCCCAAGAGCCAGCGCACCTTCGACCGTTATTTCAACCCAAGCGTCTTTGCACTGCCGGCCAAAGGCCAGATTGGAACGGCATGGAATGGGGCTGCCTTCTACGGGCCCGGCGTGAATAACTGGGACATAGCAGTCGCAAAGCACTTCCGCTTCGGAGAAGGGGTTGACGCCCAACTACGGGTTGAAACGTACAACACGTTTAATCATCCCCAGTGGTCCAGCGTGAATAACACTGCTCAATTCGATCCGTCGACGGGAGACCAGGTAAACGCCGCTTTGGGAAGGATTACGGGGGATCGAGGTCCGCGGCTCATGCAACTGGCTTTGCGCGTCGGGTTCTAGCTCCGCACTTTTTGTCGGAGCGAAACATCCGAAAGAGTAAGGAATGAAGCACTTTGGAGCATCGATCGTTTGCATTTTGCTGTGCGCCGTTCCTTGCGCGGCCGGCACGCCGGAACCCGCCGAGAAACATGTGCTGCTGCTGTTTAACAGTCGTGCGCCAGATAATTTGCCTCTCGTTTTTGGGACATTTGCACCCGCCGTGAGGGCGCGTGTCCCCGGGCTGATCACTTTTCACGTGGATTATATCGATCCCCCGGCGCGTTTCCTGCGGACTAACTTTTCAAAAGAAGAGGTCGATTCCTTCCTTGCGAGTGAAGCGGAGACTTTTCGCCGCAGGTATGCCGGAGTGAAACTCGACCTCGTGGTTGCGACGAGTCCCGCGCCGCTTGAGTTCAGCGTGCAGTACAGAGACAAAATATTTCCGGGCGCGCCCATTGTCTTTATGGGCCTCGGCAGCAGGCAATTCGCAGGTAAGACGTGGCCCGCAGGCGTTACAGGCGTGTTACTCCCCGTGGGTCTGCGAGAGACAATCGATCTCGCACTTCGTCTTGAACCCGACACGGAAAACATTGCGGTCATTTCTCCACTGGATCCATTCTGGATAGAAGCCACCCAACAAGAAATTCTTCGCTACAACGGCCGGGTAAAGGAGATCCTCCTGCTGGGCCCTGCCAGCTACGACCTGTTCAAAAAGGTTGTTGCGCTCCCTCCCCACACCGTGGTTCTTTTCCATCTTGCCTCGCCAGTCTTCGGTCAGCCGGCCTTAGCAGGGCGGGACCTCATTGATGCGGTCTCGGAGAGGATACCCACGTTTTCCGCGTGGGACTTTCTCTGTTTGGATCACGGTTGCATCGGCGGAGTATATGCAGATCAGACGAAATTGCTCTTAAGAACAGCTGAAATAGCTTCGCGAGTACTGCTAGGCACGCGCCCGGATGATATTCCCATTGTCGACGGTCCCGATCTCCAGGTCGAGGTGGATTCACGAGCACTCAGCCGGTGGCATATCCCCGAGTCACGGTTGCCTCGAGGTAGCCAGGTCTTATACCGTCAACCAACTCTCTGGGAGCAAGGCCGGAAATACTTCCTCACCGGGATCGCGGTGATCGTCGTTCAGGCCTTGTTGATCTTTGGCCTCTTCTGGCAACGGGCGCGGAGACGGAAGGCAGAGATTGAGCTCGGAAAATCGGAACAGAAGTTTTCGAAGTCCTTTCGACACAGTCCTCTTGCAATCAGCATCGCCAGTACGAACAAGGATTGCTACCTTGAAGTCAACGAGACTTTCGAAGAGTTGACTGGGTGGAGACGAGATGAGGTCGCCGGCCGGAACCATTCGGACATCAAACTATGGGTAGACCCCGAATATAGGTCGACTTTCCTGAAACGGCTTCTCGCACAGGGCAGCCTGCGCAATCTGGAGATTAGGGTTCGCAGAAAAGATGGTCAGATTCGGACAACTCTTGGTTCAGCCGAATTGATTGAGGTCGGGGGCGAGCCCTGCGCTCTTTCGGTCTTTGCCGACATCACCGAGCGCAAGCAGGCAGAGGAGGCCCTTGCCGGCGTGAGCCACAAGTTAATCGAGGCCCAGGAGAAGGAACGTACTCGAATTGCGAGAGAGCTGCATGACGATATTAATCAGCAGATTGCACTGGCGGCCATCGAGCTCGAAGGACTTCAGCAGAGCAATCCGAATTTAGACAGTGAAGCTGGAAGGCGGATGAAGGCGCTAGTGAAGCGCATATCGGATATCGGCATGGAGGTTCAGGCGATATCTCATCGTTTACATTCATCAAAACTGGAGATCCTCGGGGTGGTTAGCGCATGCAGGAGTTTCTGCAGAGAAGTCGCCGAACTGAACAAGGTGACCGTTGATTTTATCGAAGAGGGCGTCCCACGGGGAGTGCCGGAGGATGTCTCCCTTTGCCTTTTCAGGATCTTACAAGAATCTTTGAACAATGCGATCAAACATAGCGGCACGGACCAATTCGAGGTGCGCCTAGGCGCGGTTTCGGACGAGATCCAACTCACTGTTCGCGATTGTGGGGTGGGTTTTGATGCTCCGGCGGCTTTGAGCGGGCACGGTCTTGGCCTTATCAGTATGCGAGAAAGAGCCAGCCTGGTAAAAGGTACGATCTCGATTACATCGAAGCCCATGGCAGGAACCGAGATCACTCTTCGCGTTCCCATTGCGCTTAATCGTGAGAGTCAAGCGATATCGGGAGCAGCGTGAAATTATGGAGGTGAAGATGGAATCTCCACGAGTTTTGTTGGCCGGGTGCCCCATCGTTCGCGTTTTTTGCAAGGGCGGGAACCCGACTGCCGGTAGCGAGAGATTTTTGAAGTCTGCTGCTGGCTCGACGTTTTACCGGCTTCCAAAGCGACCGTGAGAGAAATCACAGCCCGATGTGACACCTGCCCCTGCGCACGATGTCAACAGCGCAGATCATAGCCAAAGCGAAAGCGGTGGAAGCAGGAATCTGCCGCTCGGACCTAAGTCCCTGCGGCTCAAGATTTTACCCCTAAGCTATTGACCGCCATAGATTTCGTTGCGATTTTCCGCCAAATTGATGATTCCAATAGACGGTACGGAAGGGGGGAACCCGAAATCCACCGGACTGTCACTCGCGTCCCAGGTAAAAAACGACGGTGCCCGGCGAATATGCTCGAGCACCGCGAGAGGGTGAAGCAAGCGTTAGCAGATCGCCGCGGCGTGGAACGACTGGTTGATGAGACCGCCGCCGAAGAAGAGCAGATTCCGGACTTGGATTCCGCTGCTGTTGGAAACCGGGCCGGCCGTGATCTCAACCGTGGTCGGGCTGAAAGGAACGCTCTTGTCGACCGAGCCGCGCGTGCCAATCATCGTGCAGGCGGCCAAGCTCTGGTTTGTGACAAAGACGTAGTTGCCGGTTGAGAGGTCGAAAGAGCTGGTCAAGCCGGCGCCGCGCTTGGCCAAGCCGTTGGCGATGACGACCAGAGGCTTGGTGCTTTTGGCATTGGGGCAGACAACCGCCAGATGGAACGGGATCCCATCCGAGAGGCCGCCGCCCAGGTTCTTGGTCTCGATGTAGACGGCGGTGGCGGTGGGGCCGCTACCTGTGTAGACGCCATTCGGATTGAAGACGAGGGCCTTGCCGGGGTCACCGACGGTGGCGAGGTAAGCGCAGCCCCCGACTGCAGCGGCGAAGGTGACATCGTATCGGCCGACGCCCAGGTGGGTCAGCGTTGCGCCAGGCGATGAGCGGACCAGGTTGGCGGTGTAGCCGACGACGGCGAAATCCCAACCCGTCAGGTTGCAGGCGACGGCGAGGTCGAAGGGCCCGTCCATCAGGCCACCGCCCTGGTTCTTGACCTCCACGTACACGCCGCTGGTGCTCAGGTGGCCGCCGGCGGTGAAGCTCTGGATGGCCTGCGAGAAGGCGTTTTGCGTCGTCGAGACGTAAGCGCAGCTGCTCACGACTGAGGTGAAGGTCACCTCGTACTGCCCGGTGCCGACGGTGTGGGTTACGGAGGAGACGCCGTTGCCGTTCACCAACGTGCCGTTCGCCGCCACTGTGGCGAATAAGTTCGGGGATGCAGCCGAGGCGGCCGGCGGCAACAGTGCCGCGGCTACCGCGAGCGCCATCCCGAACAATAGGGTGCGAATAGTAAGAGTCTTCATAGTGATCCCCCCTTAAGGAATCGAGAGTTTGAATTTTTGGTGTTTCCCCGAATCGGGATTTACTTTCGTGGGCCCCAGGTTGGTTACCACTCGTTGCGAAAGCAACAAGCATTTCTCTAACCAATTCAAAGTGTGGGTTCGGCTTCTACACGGAAAACGGCAGTAGCAAAGAACTTGTCACCACTTATGCCAAAAACTATGGCCTCGAGGTACGGGTCCCTATGCTCGGCGGGACTATCCGTTTCGATAGCAAAGAAAAAAAACGGATAGCCAGTCACTCGTGAACAGGCTCACCTAAGAAATATCGGGACAGACGGAAATGTGGAGACAGCAGAACGTCCACCCGTTTTTCGGAGACTTCGCGACGCGAGAAGTGGGGCCTTCCCAGGTTTCTTCGTGGTCAGTTCATTTCACCTTCGAGAGCAGAATCAGGTCTCCTTTGGGAATGGGCACCTTGGTTGTGTATCCGACCACTTGCGAACTTTTTCGTGGCATATCCCGCGTAAGTCTGCTGACCGGCATGCCGATGATCGTAATGTCCTTATCGGTAATTTTCCTTCCGGCGCCAATGTCAGTCGCGGCAACCACGACATCGATTCGTTCATCCGTTTTGAGCAGAACGCAGGCTGTCGAGTTAAATGCCAGGACCAACGTCAGAACCGTTCGCGACCACATCATGGCCAGACTCCTTTTTATGGCCTGACATTGTAGGCCACATCCGGTCCGCCAGGTTCGTGTCCGCTCGGCATGAACCATTCAGAACTGCTGGATCGAGTCAGGCTACCTCGCTCCATTCCGAAATCAGCTGCTCTGAACGCGGGTGGTTCACGATCTCCTCGCAGTTGGCACGGGCAGACACCGGCTCGCGAAAAAATGCAACACTACCAGCGTGCTCGGGCACAGGAAACGTCTATTCAGGCGACACGCCGGTCGACTTGATGGATTCTTTTCAGCTCATCCAGGGCAAGGTGCGCGTTCCCCAATGCTTTCTGTTCTGATTGGCTGTCGCCGGCGGTTCGGGCCAGCGCCAAGGTTCGTTTGCCGATGGCTTGTTCTGCAACTGCGATTCTCTGCGGAAGCCGGCCAGGATCCAGCTCAAAAAGCGCGGCCAGATAGAACTGCCTCCATGATTGTTCAGATTCGAATCGTCCGTTGCGACTATTCACGGAAACACCTCAGAACCTGCAGTTGAGCATTTTGGCCTAATCTCAGGCCGCCTGGCCTCGACCTGTTCTGTCACCGCTCTTCTTGCCTGTTAGCGCGCTGCGGAGCGCCTGTAAAGCTTGTGTCGCTGCGTCCACGGCTTGGCGCTCATGGAAGAATTCCTTGTCTGTATGAAACAGTTCTCGCGCACGCCGGCTGAGAGCCAACTCGGCCTGGGCTATGCGCTCTAACACTTTGCTTTTATCCGTTTCGAATAATGCTGCTCTGTAGAGTTCCTTCCAGCTCTTGCTCACTGGAGAAACCGGTAATCCCATACGCATACTGCTGATCCCCATTCAGGTAACGATTTTTGTTTGCTGACAAGTGCAGAAGGGCAAGCGGACGTTCCATCCCCGGTCGGTTCCCGAAACCCAAAGAGTCGCTTTAAAGGACTGCATCGCATCTCCACAGAGCGGGCAAAAGCGTTGTCCTGCGCGCAAACTTTCATCGGCAAGAAACGTTGTCAGGGATTTGATCAGCTTTTCGCGGTCGGTTTGCGGGGACCGATCCATGTCACACCGTCACTTCACTTCGTTGGACTGTCGATAGGATTGATTGCGCTATGCTACGTCATCCCCATCCGCGCGTCTGTCTGATTTCGGACTTAATTATGTGCGATATCGTACATACATACCGGAAGCAATATTCGAGGAGGCAGCAAATCGTCGCGCTTGCACCTGGCCGAATTCGGCGTAGCCGACGCCTTCAACCACTACGGACAAATGGTCGATATCTGCGGATGAACGGAGTCGTCCCGCAAGCCGCGGAAAGTCAGACTGACGGGTTGATGCGTTGCCGAAGCTAGGCTGCGCTCGAGACGACGCTGAGCGCGTCCTGAAACCGGGTCGTTCGCATATTCCGCAAGACCTGGTTCATATGGACCCGCCCGTACTGCAGCTTCGTCTCCGCGCTGGCTAGACTAATCTCACCAGCCCAGATGCCGTCATGAAAGTCTCTGAAGTCGGGCGCTTTAGCATTGAGCTCGATCGGCTTGCCGGAAGAGCCGAGCAACAGGAAGATCATGGCATAGAACATGTGAAGCGCCTGCCGCATCAGGTAAAACCGCGCCAGCCTGTATTCCGAAACCGCTTCTCCGAAATAAGTACGGAGGTAAATCTCTTCTTCCGCATCATTGGTGACCACAAAATTCGCGGTCACCGCTAGATCGGTGTAAGGGTCGTTCAGAAAGGCCGCTTCCCAATCGACAAGCCAGACGCGGGCTCCATCGAAAAGGATATTTTCCGGCTTCAGATCGTTGTGACTCGACACCATCTCCGCATCCTGACGCGGGTAAACGCTCTGGACGCGGGCGTAGAGTTGGAAGAGTTCTTCGGTTTCGCTGGCCGGCATGATCTTGGCGGCCCGGAATTTTTGAATATATCCATCCAGGGCTTCGAAATAATCGCGGTAAACGATCATTTTGGGGAACGGCGGCAACGCGTGCAGCGTTCTGAGAGTGAGGGGTAACACGGCAAGAGCCTCGGTCGTCGGAAACTGTCGTGCCTCCACAAAATCCGTAATCGAGATCCTGTCTTCCGTGCTGGTGTACCAGACGCGCGGAGCCAGCCCTGCTGCCGCGGCGCTCTTCATGCACGCGAACTGGCGCGTAGGGTCATTCATCGCATCGGTGCGCGTGATGATGCGCAACAGGTAAGGGCAGCCGCGCACCACGATGCGAAAGACGAGGGCGGTGCTGAGCCCTGCGGTAAGCATGCGTATGTCTTCGAACTCGTTCACCCCAAATGCTTCCTGCAGGGCGCGCCCCACGACGGCAGTCTTTGCCTCTGGAATCATCAAAACCTCTGGGCGGATGTTGGTTCAGTTTTCCCAACCCTACCAAGAAAAGTTTTGCAAAACAGTCTGTGTTTAATTCGCTGCCCTTGTTATGCTTTATGTCGTTGGGCAATCGGAGTGCTCCTGGTTTCGCACTTTTTGCGAAGTGATGAGGGCGGCCTCGGCGGCGCAATCTTCCCGATCGTTTTCCACAACAGAACTTGATTTCTTGTGAATGTTGGCATGGCGCTGTCCACTCGCAAATTCGGCACCACCTGTCCCATCTGCAAGCGCTTCTGCTTTCTCAGCTACATCGAGATCGAAGAGATGGCCTCGGTAGGGGAACTCCGGGCCAAGCTTTTGCGGCAGGGATGGCTGGGGGAGCAGGCCCGCTGCGACGATCCGAAGTGCAGCGGCGAGACCTTCTGCGCCTGGAATCAAGCAGTGTTCCCACGTTAGCGCGGTACCCTAGCATCGTAGAGACGTTGCTTGCAACGTCTCTGGCGGCGGCGCCTTGAAACGCATGCGCTCACAAACGCTGTCGGCAGAGACGTAACAAGTTACGTCTCTACGAAAGTGCTGCATGGACGTGATGTAATGGCCAAGTGTCCTGGCTCACGGTACTCAATCGCGAAGTAGTCGGTTGCACTCGCTGTCCGCGCCTGGTCGCTTACCGCGAGCAAGTCGCGCGTGAGAAGCGCCGCGCGTATCGCGACTGGGAGTACTGGGGCAAGCCCGTGCCGGGATTCGGCGATGCCGCCGCTCGCGTGCTCATTATGGGACTGGCCCCCGGCGCCCACGGCTCAAACCGAACCGGCCGTCCCTTTACCGGCGACGCCTCCGGTAAGTTCATGTATCCGGTGCTCTATGAGACGGGATTTGCCAACCAGCCCACCGCGACCGACCGTAACGACGGCCTGAAACTCAAAGATCTCTACATCACCGCTGCGGTCCGGTGCGCGCCGCCCGACAATAAGCCCTTACCGGAGGAACTGGCCGAGTGTTCCATCTTTCTCGACCGTGAAATTGCCGGACTGGAAAAAGTGAAAGTCGTGGTCGCGCTTGGCAGGATCGGTTTTGACGCCTATTTGAATTACTTGAAGCGCCGTGGCCTGCTTCTCAGCCGCCAACCGTACCTTTTCAAACATGGTGCGCATTACCAGATGCCTGACGGTAAGGTGTTACTGGCGTCTTATCATCCGTCGAATCAGAACACCGCGACGGGCAAGCTGACGCGGGAAATGTTTGTGAAGATATTCAAGCGGGCGGCAAAACTTGCCGATAGATGAAGGGAAGCGCCGCGGCGGACCGTGGAACCTTCCCCTCGATGGGGTTATAGCCGACAAAGCGGGTTACGGTCCGGGCGGCGCTCCTAATGCCGGGCGAACCGCGGAGGAGCGAGAAGTGCTGATTGCTGATTGTTGATTAAAACTGCCTGGCGCGTTGGGTTTTCAATCAACAATCAGCAATTTCCCCTCGCCTCCGTGGTGAATCCCACGCTACTTCAGCTTCGTCACTACCATTTCCAGTTGAAATTGCCGCTTGGAGTTCGGATCGTCGACACTGCCCACCACCATCTGCTTTCCCACGATCGCGATGGTGCCGGACTCGATTTTCATCTGCCGGATCGCTGGCCGGAGGCTCGCACCTTGCTGATCGGGCACCGCGAAGTTGCTGATCTCGGTGTTCACATTCACCATGACGTCTTTCCCTAACCACGAGAGCTCTCGCAATCCACGATCGGAGGGTTCTCGATTGCCGTGGTCGCGCAGCCGGCACCAGATGCTGGTTCCCACATCCAGGTATTGGATTTCGCCCTGTTTGACCTCAACCGGCACGCGCGTGCCGACCTTGAGTTGATCACTCTCACCGGCGTTGAGATTCAGTGCATACTGGCGAGAGTTGATTTTCTTTCCATCTTCGATCTCGCTGATCACGAAATCGACGCGGTATGCGTGCCCCGGTTCGACCGCATCAGTGGACGCTTTCGCGGGTGCAGAATCCTGGGCTCGCGCGCGTATCGTTGCTGGCCCTACGATCAGACTCGCGACTAGCGTGCCTGCGACCACAATCTTCTTCAACATGTTTGTTCTTCTCCTCATTTGATTCGCATTGCTCACTGCTTCTCGTCCAACTCACCGGCGATCCGGCGTCGCTCTTCTGCCTCTTGCCGAAGAGCATCCATCCTCGCCTCCGCCACAAGCGCCGCATGCTCCGGATAGCCCGCGACATAACTGGCAAGAATTTTCTCCTGTTCGCTCAGCGGGAGTGGGGATGGAAAGACATCGAGCTTCGGGCCCGCCGATGCAATTTCCGGCTGCAGCCGTGGTCTGAGCGTTCTGTGCTGCTTTTTTTGCGGCGCAGGATCTATATCGCGATTGGCTATGCGAGGAGCAATCGGCTCTGCGTTGACTGGGGGTCGATGTACCACGATCGGTGGCTGGGAAACTTTGTTCCACTGCCACACCACAGCCGCCACAATCATGAAGGCTGCGGCCAACACCGCCGCAAAGCCCCAAGTCCACCACGCTCGCTGCTTGGCCCGTCCGCCTGCCGCGCGCACGTTCGCCAGAATTCGTTCTTGCAGGCCTTCCCGCGGCTCAACCGATGCATATTTCGCGAGCACCACATCCAGGGTGCGGTCCAGGTCACGCTCTTTCGGGTTATCTTCACGATTCGTCATAACCTCACCTGTGGCCTCGTTGGGCCAGCTTCTCCTTCAGAATCTGACGCGCTCGAAAGACTCTCGATCTCACCGCAGCTTCGTTGATGTCCAGCGTGGCTGCGATCTCCCGTGGCGACAATTCTTCGATTACCGACAGGATCAAAGGGGCACGCAGTTTCTCCGGCAAGGCGGCAATCAGGTTTTCGAGAACCGCGCCAACTTGAGTTCCCTGGATCGCCTGATCGGCGGATGCGTCCGATGAAATAGCTTCCTGCATCGTTTTCTCCGAATCCTCCAGCGGAGTCTCCTGCTTGCGTGCCTTTCGTCTGCCGAACTCCACCGCGACCCGCCATGCAATACGTGCCAGCCAGGTTTTCGGGTCTTTTACGGCGTCAAGCTTCGAACTGTAGCGAAGCACGCGCATGAACGTTTCCTGCGTGGCATCTTCGGCATCGTGATGCCGTCGCAGCACCGCGTACGCAATTCGATAAACCAGGCGGGAGTGCTGCCGGACCAGCGCCTCTATGGTTTCATCTCGGCTGCGCTCGGCCGTCGCCGTTCCGCTCAGGATCGCCTCGCCTGCCAGCACTCGTCTGCCCTCAATCATGAAGACCGCATCCGGGATGATTCTGTTCAGGAATTTCTGGAGGGAGAACGCCGGTTGGGCTGATACTTGCAGTACTCGATGCAAGTCGTCATTCCGAAGCGCCGGCCTATCGGCGCTAGGAATCTGCTGTTCGGTGGCGGCAAAAAGCGGATTCCTCCGCCTTCGCTGCGCTCAGGGTCGGAATGACAAAATTAAAGAGGGGGCTGCGGGGTGCGAGTGCCAGTTAGAAACCGACCATTACCGGTTCCGTTTCCAGTCGCACACCCCAGATTTCCTCGACGCGCTGCTGGATTTGATCTTTCAACCCGAGAATCTCGACGGCGGTGGCGCCGCCGCGGTTCACGATGGCTAAGGCATGTTTGGTGGAGATTCCCGCGCAGCCGAATCCATACCCGCGAGCAAATCCCGAATGCTCGACCAGCCAGGCTGCGGAAACTTTCCGGCTCTTCTCTAGTGCGGGATAACTCGGGATCGTGAGCTGCTTGGCCTCTGCGCGTTTCCTTAGATCTTCGTGCGCCGCCTCAGACAGCACCGGATTCTTGAAGAACGATCCCGCACTCCGGCAGTCCGGGTCGCCTTCCACAATCAACATGCCTTTGCGGGCGCGAATGTGACGCACGGCTTCCCGGGTCTCAGCGAGATTGGGTAAGGTTTCGCGTCCTTCGAAGTGGCGCTTCAGGTCGGCATATTCAAGGTGAGGCTTGCCACCTGGCGCGAGCGCGTAAGTCACCCGCAGAATAATGAAGCGTCCTCGCTCAGTGGTGTTGAAGACGCTCGATCGATACGAGAACCCGCAAGCCTCATTGCAAAGCTCGCGTACCTGGTTGTCCTTGAGATCGAACACCTCGACCGAGTCGATTGTGTTCGAAACTTCCTGGCCATAGGCTCCGACATTCTGCACCGGTGTCCCACCGACGCTACCGGGAATTCCGCTCAGGCATTCCACTCCAGCGCAGTGCGCCATGACAGCGTGAGACACGAACCGGTCCCAGGATTCTCCGGCGCCGACATCAAACAGCGCCCTGCCATCCTCTGCGGCCCCGGCGTGCTGCTCGATGCCGTTGATTCCAATTTTTAGCACCAGGCCCGCCCAGCCCGAGTCGGCGACCACCAGATTGCTGCCGCCTCCAAGAACAAAGAGCGGAACATTCCTGGTTCGTGCAAAATGGACGGATTCTTCGACCTCCGCGATCGTCTTGGCCTCGACAAAAAAACGGGCAGGGCCTCCGATGCGAAAGGTCGTCAACGGCGCGAGCGAAATATTTTCCTGCACCTGCATCGATGATCCACTATACACAGCGATTTATGTGATTTTCTCGTGGTTTTCCTGGCGCATTGTGAGAGTGTCGTGCACTTTCCCAGTCAGAATCCAGTTAGAATGAGAAGAGATTCGAACAGGAGAAACAAGCAAATGCCGATGTATCCCGAAATCATGTGTGTTCCGATGCGCGAGGAACTAACCCGCCTGGGTATCCAGGAACTGCGTACGGCGGAGGAAGTCGATAAGGCGGTGCAGTCCGCCGGAACGACGATGGTAGTCGTGAACTCTATTTGTGGTTGCGCGGCGGGGCGCATGCGTCCTGCGGTCCGCTTGGCGTTACAAAATGCCCTGCGCCCGGACCATGCCTACTCGGTCTTTGCCGGACAAGAAACTGAGGCGACGGAACGCGCTCGCGGTTATTTCACCGGATATCCGCCGTCTTCCCCATCGATCGCGATTCTGCGCGACGGCCAGCTTGTGTACATGCTGCCCCGCCGCGACATCGAATCCC
>Ga0307479_10002889_pt1 | contig 15621 bp, 10 predicted proteins | sample atmos_gasesECM4C_FD_203743 | JGI IMG/M metagenome (GOLD analysis project Ga0307479, IMG submission 203743) | Hardwood forest soil microbial communities from Morgan-Monroe State Forest, Indiana, United States - atmos_gasesECM4C_515 | ecosystem: Environmental > Terrestrial > Soil > Temperate... | reverse complement strand
CCTTCAGCCACTTCTCGGCATTGGGCAGATCGCCCTGTTTGAAATAGGCGAATCCCAGGTAATAGGCCGTGTCCGGGAACGGGGGCTTGGCCATCGCCTGATTGAGATTTTTGATCGCACTTTCAAAGTTGCGATCCTCGATGTCCAGACGGCCCAGATAATACAAAACATTCGGATGATCTCCGGCCACGTGGCGAACCGCCTCCAGTTCACGGCGCGCCTCTGCGGACTTGTGCTGCTCAAACAGCGCTATGGCCAGCGGGAATTGCGCGCGCAGCACCAGAGTCGGATCGATGGTAAGCGCAGCCCGAAATTCATCCACGGCGACCGGATATCGGTCTTGCTTAAGCGCGTCGTAACCCTTACCCAAGTGCGCTTCTACTGAATCCGAGGTCGTAGGTTGTTGTGCGGCTGTAACCGCGTTCTGGCACAGGGCGCTTAGTGCTAGAAACGCGACCGCCATCAGGAAAACCCAAAAGGAGCGGACCAGCGCCAGTTTTTCTGCAGCTCTCATATCAGATCGCGCCACACTGCGAATAAGACGCGAAGATAAAATGATTATAGCGGTGGGTCCCGACGTTGCCTTGACCCACCCGGAAACCGATGGTAGCTTCGGTTCCACACGTGATTCCGCAGGAGACATCACTCTGAGCCGGGCCGGGAAACCGTATCCACACACCGATCTCAGCCGGCGCCACTTTCTGGTTCGTTTCTGTCAGGGAACTGGGGCAACTCTGATCCCCGCGCGTTTATGGGGATTCACTTTTCCGGACGCCGGGTCCGGCGGGGATCGTACCTCTCCGCCCGGCGCCGGGTTCCACCTGCATCCTCACTACCGGAGCGATCGTCCGCTTGATGCGACGTTGCTCAAAGTGCAGGCAGGCCTCGACGATTTCATCACGGAAAAATATGCCGATCAGCTCGCTGCGACTCTCGCAGGCTGGAGCGCCGCCCTGCTGCAATCCCCACCCGAGCTACAAGCGATAGCGAGAACGCTGGACACCGATTTCTACGGCGCATCGCTTCTGCCGTTAGAGTCGCGGGTCGTGCGCTCGGATTCGATGCTCGAAATTCGCAAGAACAAGTTCAGAAGCGAGGTCGCTCTCCCTCGGGATGCCTTTCTTCACGACTTGCAGTCGTATCTAAGGGTCTTCTCGAGCATCCTCACGGCCGAATTTCAGATCACAAGCGTTGACGCTGGTCCTGACACACCGACGAAGCCTGCACAACTCCGCATCGAGACTCGAATCCGCTACGAAATCGTTGGCACGGGCGCCGATTTCTATCGCGAACAACGCGTCGGCGTTTGGGAACTGTCATGGGCTCCATCCACCTCGGACGAGTTCCAAATTTGCAGTTGGCGCTCTCTCAAGGAAACTCAAGCGCGTTCCCGTTCGCCGGTCTATTTCGATATCGCCACAGAGGCGTTCGGCAAGAATTTATCCTACGCGGAGCAGATGCTGCATGGGAGCGACTACTGGCGCACGATTCTCGACGGTGCCTGCGGCATCGACGTTTATGGACACAACGGAGTGTCAGTCGCTGACATCGACAACGACGGCTTCGACGATCTCTACGTGTGCCAGCCCGCGGGTCTGCCGAACCGGCTTTATCACAACCGCGGCGATGGAACGTTTGAGGACATCACCGAAATCTCGGGCCTGGGCATCCTTGAAAACACCGCCTGTGCACTCTTCGCCGACTTCAATAACGATGGCCGGCAGGACCTGATTCTCGTGCGAACGAACGGACCGATACTCTTCGTAAACGAAGGCGGCGGCAAGTTCCGCCCCAGGCCTGATGCATTTCATTTCGCAAACCCGCCGCAGGGAACTTTTACCGGCGCGGCCGTCGCCGACTACGACCGTGACGGCTGGCTCGACATCTATTTCTGTCTATACGCCTACTACCAGGGCACCGGGCAATACAAGTATCCATCACCGTACCACGATGCCGAAAACGGCCCACCGAACTCTATGATGCGTAACAACCGCGACGGAACCTTCCGCGATGTGACCCGCGAATGCGGTTTGAGCCAAAACAACACGCGCTACAGTTTCGCCTGCGGATGGACCGACTACGACCGCGATGGCTGGCCCGATCTTTACGTGGTGAACGATTTCGGCCGCAAGAATCTCTATCACAACAATGGCGACGGAACCTTCACGGATGTCGCTCCGCAAGCCGGAGTGGAAGACGTCGGCGCAGGGATGAGTGTCTGCTGCTTCGACTACGACAAGGACGGCGCTCAAGATGTTTATGTTGCCAACATGTGGACCGCTGCGGGAGTGCGAATCTCGACCCTGCCGATCTTCAAGAAGAACTCGCCGCAAGCCGTGCGCGCCCTCTATCAGAAGCACGCGATGGGGAACTCCTTATTGCGCAATCGCGGCCGCGAGTTTGAAGATGCGACGCAGGCTGTCGGAGTGGGCATGGGCCGCTGGGCGTGGTCGAGCGACGCGTTCGACTTTGATCACGATGGCTTCCTCGATCTCTACATCGCCAACGGGATGGTGTCGGGTCCCCAGCGCGAGGATCTCAACAGCTTTTTCTGGCGCCAGGTCGTTGCCAACTCCCCAGATGAAACGCGCGCTTCCAAAGAGTACGAGCAGGGATGGAACGCGATTAATGAACTCATCCGCTCCGACGGCACCTGGAGCGGTTACGAGCGCAATGTCTTCTATGCGAACAACCGGGATGGAACGTTTTCTGACGTCTCTGCTGTGCTCGGGCTTGATTTCGTCGAGGATGGCCGCTCCTTCGCGCTCGCCGATTTCGATCATGACGGCCGCCTCGAAATAGCCTTGAAGAATCGCAATGCTCCGCAACTCCGATTGCTGAAGAATGTCGTCGACAATCTGCCACCGTCGATTTCATTTCGACTGCGCGGCACCAAGAGCAATCGCGACGCGATCGGAGCCGCCGTGACGGTTGAAAGCAGCGCCGGTCGCCAGACGCGCATGCTGCAGGCCGGATCCGGTTTTCTCTCCCAGCACAGTAAGGATGTTTTCTTCGGCCTCGGCGACACCAAGGGCCCCGTGCACGCATCGATTCGCTGGCCGAGCGGCTTGGTGCAAGAGGTGCACGACCTTCCTCTGAACCACCGGGTCTGGATCGAGGAAGGATCGGAACCTTCGTCGAGCGAGCCGTTCAAGAGAAGCACGACAGGCCGTGCACAAGTTGCACCCGCGCACAGAGCAGAAGCCGAATCGCTGCCGACAGGAGCTGAAACGTGGCTTTTGGCGCCCGTTACGGCTCCAGTCTTTTCTCTGCCCGACGTCACAGGAGAGACTCACGCGCTCTTGTCGCGCCGTGGTAAGCCGGTCCTGCTCAATTTCTGGGCCATGCAATCGCCGGAGTGCGTGGCTGACTTGAAAGCGTTCCAAAAAATGCACAGTAGGTGGGCAACGCTGGGACTCGAACTGCTCACGATCAACGTGGACGAGGCAGCGGCGAGTCCTGCGCAGAGCGAGAAGCTCCGCGCTCTTTCACGCGACCAGAAGTTTTCTTTCCCGATCCTGCGCGGCTCGGATGGTATCGCGGCCGTCTACAATATTCTCTACCGCCAGATATTCGATCGGCACCGCGACCTCTCCCTTCCCACATCCTTCCTGATCGAAACCAAGGGAGACATCGTCAAGGTGTACCAAGGTCCGATCGACCCGGAGCGCGTCGAGAAAGATTTTCGAAGCATTCCCACGACCGACGTGGAACGGCTAGCTCGAGCCCTGCCCTTTCCCAGCGCTGGCCACACGTTGGAATTCGGGCGCAACTACCTTTCGCTGGGCTCGCTGTTTTTTCAGCACGGATACCTGGATCAAGCTGAAGCCTCATTTCAACATGCGTCCCACGAAGACCCATCGAGCGCCGAGGCTCTCTACGGCATAGGCAGTGTTTATCTGAATCAGAACAAGAACGCATCGGCACGCGCAGCGTTTGAACGCGCCGTGAAACTCCAGGCTAACTACCCCGATACGTTGCCCGACGCGTGGAACAATCTGGGTGTGATTGCCACGCGCGAAGGGCGAGTCGATGAGTCGATCCAGCGCTTTCAGGACGCGCTGCGGGTGAACCCGCATCACGTGTTGGCTCTTGACAACCTGGGCAATGCTTATCGCCAGCAAAAAAACTGGGATGAAGCCCGCGAGGTACTGGAGCGCGCGCTCGCCATCGCGCCGCAGGACCCGGAAGCCAACTATAGCCTGGGAATGGTCTACGCGCAGGCGAACGATACCGGCAAAGCCTACGAATACCTGCAGCGTGCGTTGCAGGCTCGCCCTGTCTATCCCGAAGCGCTAAACAATCTCGGAGTCCTCTACCTGGTCACGCAACGTCGGGACGAAGCCGTGGCCAGCTTCGAGCAATGCATTCGCGTCGCGCCGGCTTTTGATCAGGCGTATTTGAATCTGGCGCGGGTCTATGCGCTGGAAGGCGCGCGCGACAAGGCTCGCAGCATCGTCCTCGACCTGCTCCACGAGCATCCCGACAGTCCGCAGGCGAAGCAGATGCTGGAGCAACTGCAGCAGTGAGAGTCGGAAGGTCCGGGCACTGTGTTACACTTTCCTATTCAAATTGAGCGCGTATTGCACGCACCAGTTCTGATCCACACATGCTTTTTTCCAAAGAATATGTGGGCTACCTGGCCCGCGAAGTCACCAAGAAACTGATTGCTGGCAAGTTCATCGAGACCTCGGCCGTCCCCGCGGTGACCGAGCGGGTGCACGGTGCTCTGGTCGACGAGCTTTCGCTCGAAGACCGCATCAACGACGAAGTGCGCGTCATCCTCGAAGCCTACTCCGAAGAAATGCGCAAGAGCGGCGCCAACTACCAGGAGATGTTCCGCAAGGTGAAAACCGAACTCGTACGCAAGTACAAGGCGGTGCTGTGAGACTCAGCCGCGACAAAGTGAACGTGCTGGCCCGGGCCGTTGCTGATGTGCTCAAAGAGATGGACCAGGTCGAATTCATCGAGGACCCCAACACTATCCGCCAGGAAACCCGCAAGATCCTTGAAGACCTGCTCAACCAGGAAGAAAAGATCGACGTCGCCGCCCGCCAGAAGATCGAGAGCCAGAAGCGGACCATCCTCGAAGGCTCGCAGGAGTGGGACATCCTCTACCGCAAGTACTACAACGAGGAAGTTAAAAAGCTGGGCGTATAGGCCCGTCGCCTCAACCGCATTCTCACCGCACCGTGCTGAGTCCAATCGCTTCCCTGAAATTGAAGGCTTAGAATTAGACTCGCTACGAATCCGTCATGCTAAGCGGGATCAGCGAATTCAAAGCGATCGTGAAGCGCGCCGCCGAAGAGGCTGGTTTTGACCTCTCGGGCGTAGCTCCGGCCACCGATGCGCCCGAACTCAGTCATTTTCCTGAATGGATCGCCGCTGGCCACGCTGGTGAAATGAAATACATGGAAGCCAGAGATGAGCGGGGCCATCTCAAGCGCGCCGCTCTCTCCCGTGTCGCGCCCTGGGCGCGAAGTGTCGTCGTCTGCGCCATCAACTACAACACCGATCATCCTTATTCCACGAAGTTCAACGACCCCAGCCGCGGATGGATCTCCCGCTACGCCTGGAGCCGCGAGGACTATCACGACGCTGTTCTAAGCCGGCTCAAGCAGGTGGAAGCCGCGCTGCGCGACTCCGTGCCTTCAGATTCGCAAGCGCCTCTCACCACGTGCGTTTATGTCGACACTGGCCCCATCGTCGAGCGCGTCTTTGCGAAGTATGCCGGTGTGGGCTGGATGGGCAAGAACACCTGCATTATTAATCAGAAGAAGGGGTCGTGGCTCTTCCTGGGCGTCATCCTCACGTCGCTCGAACTCGAACCCGACCTGCCCGCTCCTGACCGCTGCGGCAGCTGCACGCGCTGCATCGAGGCCTGCCCCACGGATGCAATCCTAGCGCCCTATCAGCTCGATTCCAACAAATGCATTTCCTATCTCACGATCGAGAAGCGCGGATCGATCCCGGAGGATCTCCGCGCGGGGATGGGGCGACACGTCTTCGGCTGCGATATCTGCCAGGATGTTTGCCCGTGGAACCGCAAGGCTCCCGCCACGACCCTGCCCGAATTCGCGCCGCGTCCAGACCTGGTCAACCCGGCCCTCTCCTGGCTCGCCGAAATGTCCGCAGACGAATTTCGAGAAGCCTTCCGGGGATCGCCAATTCGCCGCACCAAGCGGTCCGGCCTGCGCCGCAACGCCGCGATTGCAATGGGCAACAGCGGTAACCGAGACTTCGTCCCGCTCCTCGAAAAACTGACCGACGACGAAGACGAACTGGTCGCCGAAAGCGTTCGGTGGGCGAAGGCGCGGCTCCAAAAGCACGCCTAAGATGCCGTAGCCACCCCCTCCCATCTCTGAGCGAGACTCTTACATGCCCCGTGAGTTAACCTGACTATATTCGCCTCGTGTTCGCCATATCCCAAGCTCTGATTCTTTTGAACTTCCGTAACTCGCCTTTCCGATTCCCTGCAACTAATCTCTCGTTAAAGGGTTCTTATTTAGGAGGTTACGGTCAAGTCTGGGGTAACTATGTTCTTAAGCCATATCCCGACAATGCGGCGCGCTTTCATTAAATTAGCGGTCATCGTCTTAGCGTGCGTCTCACTCGCCGGAGCGTCAGCCACCCTGCTTCTGGAAGAACCCTACGGCCATCTCGGTTTCTTTACTGCCACCGGCCACGCTGCGGTTTACCTGTCCGGAGTCTGCGCCGCGACGCCCCTGGTTCTGCGTCTCTGCGCCGCTGGAGAAACCGGGGTCGTGATCAGCCGTTACGATGGTGTGGGAGGCTATGACTGGATCGCCATTCCTCTCATTCCTTACCTGTATGCGGTAGACCGCCCTGAAGAGATCCCATTGTTTTCCGATGCCAAAATGGTGGCGCTGCTGCGCGACCGTTACCGTCGCCGATATCTCGCGGACATCGCTCCTGATCGAAAAAACGGCGAAACCCCCGGCGGAAATTGGTACCAACTGATTGGTTCTTCCTACGATCGGACCATCTACGGTTTTGAGGTCGCAACCAGCCGGGAGCAGGACGCAGCCCTAGTCGCCAAATTGAACTCGTCGGCCAATGAATCGCACTTTCGTCTGGTCTCCAATAACTGCGCCGACTTTGCCAAAGGGATTATTAACTTTTACTACCCGAAGACTCTGCACCGCAGCGTGATCGCCGATGTTGGCATGACTACGCCGAAGCAAATGGCGAAAATGCTGGTGAAGTTTAACCAGCGGCATCCAGAAATTCAGTATTCGCGCCTGGTGATCGCGCAGGTGCCGGGCAGCATGCCGCGCAGTTCGACCGTGCACGGAGTGGTCGAGTCTCTTTTCAAATCGAAGAAGTACATTGTGCCCAGCGCGATCGCCAGCCCCATCTTTGCCGGATGCGTGTTTGGGACATTCGTGCTCACGGGAGCTGGCCGCTTCGATCCGGCTCACGACGCGCTCGTCTTTAACCCGGAAGGCAAACCCGAGGCGCCTCTGGGTCGCGAAGATCGTCGGTCTTTTCAGCACCAGCTTAGAAATCTTCTGACCGAATCCTATCCTGTCACGTCGGGCCAGAATGTCGAAAAAGCATGGTCCAGGATGCAGGCGCATGCGAAAGTCGATTTCGATGCTCAGGGACGGCCCGTTCTGCAAATGCAAGTCGACGGCCGCATGGTGCGCATCGGTGAGTCCTCAGAAAATATCTTAACCTCCGGCGCGCCGCCCGAGTTGGAACGGCAGCTCGTCGTAGCGCGACTGCAATCAGAATTACGCTCCAAATCGTCTCGTGCGATCTCCGAAGATGAAATGGCCCGCGACTGGAAGCTCCTTCGACAAACGATGCCCGACAAGGATTCGGCTCTGTCGGCGCGATCCGCGCAGCGCTCTGAAATTGTCCGCGGGAACCGCCAGTAAGACGGTCGCCAACATCAGGCGAAACCCGTCACTCCGATTCCTCGACCGTTGCAGCGAGGGTGTAATCTTTGGTTTGGTCTTTTCTCCCAAAGAAAACCTCAATCCCTGTTCGGAGTCTGATCTGCCTCAACGGCATCCAACTAATATCCGGACCAACATGGTCAGTCCCGAGACAGCCACGTCATCGCCCCCGTCGTCCGCAGATCGCAGTTCGCCTCTTCTGTCGGTCGAACGTGTGACGAAGGACTACCACACCGACGGCGAACCCGTTCGCGCGCTCACCGATGTGGCGATGCAAGCTGGCTTGGGCGAATTCGTTGGCCTTGTCGGGCGCAGCGGATGCGGCAAGTCCACGTTGCTCAATCTGGCCGGCGCCATGGACTTCCCGACTAGCGGACATGTGCTGCTCGATGGAGTCGCGACCGACCAGCTCAGCGAAGTCCAGTTGACCCGGCTCCGCCGTGAAAAAGTCGGCTTCATCTTCCAGTCATTTCAATTGCTCCACACCCTGAGCGCGGTTGAAAACGTCGAGCTTCCGTTGCTGCTTGCGGGACACGCGGATCCCCGCCCGCAAGCGCTGGACCGGCTCGACTCGGTCGGACTCGCCGAGCTTGCCCACCGTATGCCGCATCAACTCTCCGGCGGCCAGATGCAGCGCGTTGCTATCGCGCGCGCCCTGGTTCACTCGCCTCGTCTTCTGCTCGCCGATGAACCCACAGGGAACCTCGACACCGCCACCGGAAACGCCATCCTCGAACTCCTGCGGCGGATCTGCACCGAGCAGAAGACGACGATTCTGATGGCGACGCACAGCACCGAATCAGCCTCCTTCGTGGACACCGTGGTTCGAATGCGGGACGGCCACATCGAGGAAATCACGCGTTCCTGATATGGCGTATTGGTCGCTTTTCTTCCGCCTGATCGTGCGTCCGGTGCTGCGCGAACGCGCTCGCTCGGTGCTCGTCGTGTTCGCGGTTGCATTGGGTGTTTCGGTGGTGCTTGCTATCGATCTCGCGGGCAACGCTGCGGCCGGTTCGTTCCGTTCCTCCATGGAAACACTGGCGGGCGACGACGATCTTGAAGTCACCGCCGCAGGCGGAGTACCAGAGCAGGTGGTCGGCCAGTTGGCAAGGCTGCCCTACGCGCTTGGGGTGACGCCACGGATCGAAGATCATGCGACGGTTTCTTCGACCGGCGAAACCGTGCCCTTGATCGGGATCGACGTCATCGCCGAAGCCAATCGTCAGCAGGGCCGGAATCTCGAGATCCCGGAGGACCTCGGCAGCTTCCAGCACATCAACGATCCGGATGCGATTTGGACGACGCGGCGGCTCGGGCATCGCCTGGACGAATCCATTGCTTTGCTCATCAACGATGAAAGGCGAGACTATGTTGTTCGCGGCTTCGTTCCCGAATCAGCGCAAGGCAGCGAAGATGTCGTACTCATGGACCTCGCTGCCGCTCAGAACGCGACGCACAAGCTGGGCCGAGTCGACCGCATTCTGCTGAAGGTTCCAGACCATCCAGGCCTCGAGGTCTGGCAGCAGAAGTTGCGCGATGTTCTTCCCAGTGGCGTTGCGCTCAATCCCGAGGGCAGCCAAACTGCGGCCAATCGGCGCATGCTCTCCGCATTTCGATGGAACCTCCGCATTCTCAGCTACATCGCTCTGCTGGTGGGAGCGTTTCTCATCTACAACACCATTTCTGTTTCGGTCGTCCGGAGGCGCGCGGACATTGGTATAGTCAGAGCGCTCGGTGCCAGCCGTCGCGCGGTGCTCCTGGCATTTCTGGTCGAGGCCGCAATGTTCGGTCTCGCAGGAGCTTTGATTGCGCTTCCGATGGGAAGGCTGATGGCCACTGGAGCGGTACGACTTCTGGCCACTACGGTCAACGCGCTGTACATATCGAGCCGGCCGGGTGCTCTGAATCTCACCACCGAATCCGTGATTCTGGCTTTGATCGTGGGCGTTGGGGTTGCAGTTTGTTCCGCACTGGCACCCGCGCGAGAAGCCTCGCTGGTTCCCCCGACCGAAGCGATGGCCCGTGGACTGCGAGAATACACCTTTCGCGTCGAGCGCACCCGCGACGCCGGCATCGCCCTGGCGCTGGCCATTGCCGGAGCGCTCGCCGCGCGCCTCCCCCCAGTTGCCGGTAAGCCCATCTTTGGATATCTCTCCGCTCTCCTGCTCATCGGCGCTTCTTCGCTTTCCATTCCGGCCCTTGTGTATTGGATCACCTCCGTTGCCTCGACCACCCTGCAGAACTTAATGGGCGTGGAAGCGATGCTCGCTTCGCGCGGCCTCGCTGGGTCGCTTCGCCGGACGTCGGTGCTGGTCGGTGCACTGTCGACTGCCATCGCGATGATGACTTCGGTGGGCATCATGGTCGGCAGCTTTCGCCAGACCGTGATTACCTGGATGGACAGCCAACTTCCGGCCGACCTCTATTTGCGGCCCGCGGGCGATGCTTCCATGGATCGTCACCCCACGATTTCCCTCGACCTGACGGATCGCATTGCAAAACTGCCGGGCGTGGAAAGCGTGAGCCGGTTTCGCGCTTACGAAATCGAGTACGAGGGTCTGCCCGTCACGCTTGGGTCGTCAGACACCAGCGAATCACGCTATTACAGGTCGTCGGGCTTTCTTTCGGGCCGCCGCGCAACCGATGTGTTGCTGGAACTTCTGTCTGGGGACTCCGCCATTGTCAGCGAGCCTTTTGCCAATAAGCACGGAGTCAAAGCAGGAGATTTCGTCACGCTCCCGCTCGGAGAGAGACTCGTCAAGTTTCACATTGTGGATGTCTTCTACGACTACGCCAACGAGCGAGGTTACGTCATCGTCGATCGCTCAACAATGCTGCGCTACCTGCCCGACCCAGCCGCTTCGAATCTAGCGGTCTACCTTGCACCGGGCGCAAACCTCGAAACCATACGCAAAGATATCGAGCAAGCAGCCGCCAACCGTGAGGTACTCATTTTTTCCAATCGAGATATTCGCCGCGAGGCGATCCGCATCTTCGACCAGACCTTCGCCATCACCTACGCCCTGGAAGCGGTAGCAGTCCTGGTTGCCGTCATGGGCATCGCGGGAGCGCTGATGTCGATCGTCATTGACCGGCGGCGCGAGTTTGGACTGCTCCGTTTTCTCGGAGCTGCAACCTCCCAGGTCCGCAAGCTGATTCTGGTCGAGGCGGGATTGATCGGTCTTCTCGCCAACATGGCCGGACTCATGCTGGGCGCCGTGCTTTCACTGGTGCTGATCTTCGTGATCAACAAACAATCTTTCGGCTGGACGATCCAATTTCACTGGCCCGTCAAAGTGCTTTTGGCCGCGCTCAGCTTGGTCTACCTGGCCACTATACTGGCTGGGATTTATCCCGCGCGTATCGCCCAGCGCCTCAATCCTATCGAGGTGGTGCATGAAGAATAGATGGGGTTCGTTACTTGCCCTCCTCCTGGTCGTGAGCGCACCGGTTGCTGACTACAAAGTCGCACTGCCCGGGTATGAATACCAGTTTCCCCGCGATCATTTCGATCACCCGGATTACCAGACCGAGTGGTGGTACTACACCGGCAACCTGAAATCACCCGACGGCCACCGCTTCGGCTTCGAATTGACATTTTTTCGCCAGGGAATTGCACGCGACAAGGACCCATCACCCTGGCACATCCGCGATCTCTACATGGCGCATTTCGCCTTGAGCGATCTGAGCGGACGCCACTTCTACCACACCGAACGGATCAACCGATCCGGCCCGGGGATCGCAGGCGTGAACCAACCCGCGGGCATGATCTGGAACGGCAACTGGCAGGCGCATTTAGAAGACGACAGGCAGCAGCTGCGCGGAATCGGCGAAGAATTCGACCTAAATCTAAATCTCAAGAGCGACAAGCTACCGGTCATTCACGGCCGAAATGGGATCAGCCAAAAGGCCGAAGGAGTGGGGCACGCCTCACACTACATCTCCTTCACGCGGCTGCTCACCTCGGGATCAATCGAACTCAACGGCACCACCTACCACGTGGAAGGCACCTCGTGGATGGACCACGAGTTCTTCACCGAATCCATGGGCCTGGGTGAAAGCGGATGGGACTGGCTCGGCCTGCAGCTCGACAACAACACCGAACTCATGCTCTACCGCCTGCGTCACAAAGACGGCAGCGTCGATCCGTACTCGTCGGGTACTTACATCGACGCGCGTGGCCAGTCTTTCGTTCTCTCCTCGAAAGATTTCACCATGACTCCTTCCGGCGAGACTTGGACCAGCCCGCAAAGCAAGGGGAGCTACCCGCTCCGATGGCACGTCTCCATTCCGAGCCGGGACCTTGAACTCGACGTTGCAACGCCCCTCAACAGCCAGGAGCTTGCCAGCACGATCGGCCCGAGCTACTGGGAGGGAGCAGTGGATGTTACAGGCAGTGCGCACGGGGTCGGCTATCTGGAAATGACCGGCTACGCCACGACGCAATCCCGGAACGCGGGGCGTTAATCGACGATCGACGGCTCCGCGGTCGCCACAGGGCCCGAACCATGACCTCCGCAAACCAGGCGCAGCGGGACACTTTGTCCCACTACCCTCCGACAGAGGACAGAACGGCCCAGCCCAGAGTTCTGCCCGCTTAATAAATCAACTACTTACAGCGCCGTGGTTGGTTACTGCCGTGCAACTCCCGGCACTCCGGAAGAAAACCGTTTCTCCCCCGAGAAGGACAGGTTAATCATTCATGAGGTCGACAAGAAATCCTAAACCGGCGAAGCGTGGTGAACGCCACAGCGCCGCGTGGGGGAAGCGCCTGAGCATGGTGCTATTCCTGGTAACGGGGATGGCCTTCGGGCAGCGCTGGTCCAACGTGCCTGCCGGCGAGTCGGGCATGCCGGCGCGGTCCCGGATCGCTCCGGAACTCTCGCATCTTTACGCTAAGGCCCAACGGGGATCGGCGAAGAACCAGACGGTAAAGGTTATTGTGCAGTACCGCCGGGTCCCGTCGGCAGCACACTACTCCGCCATGCAGAGACGGGGCGGGCGCTTGCACGCGCACTTGCACATGATTAAGGGCGCAGCGTTTACGATCCCAGTCAGCGCCTTGCCCGCGCTGGAGGCCGATCCCGAGATCGCATCGGTGACCATCGACCACCCGTTGAAGGGCATGGACGACTACACCAACGCCTCCATGAGCGCAACCGGGGCTACCAGCTTCGGATACGACGGAACGGGCGTTGGCGTGGCCGTGATTGACAGCGGTATTAACGACGCCCACTCCGACCTGTGGACTTCGACCGGACACAGTTCCCGCGTCGTCTATCACCAGGACTTTACCGAAACCACCACTTACTCGGGCAACAAACAGGTGTGGGACCTATACGGACATGGTACGCACGTCGCCGGCATCATCGGCGGCAGCGGCAAGAAGTCTGGTGGACGCTTTAGCGGGGTAGCCCCGAACGTGAATCTGATTGATCTTCGTGTTTTGGATGGCAACGGCTCCGGCAGCGATAGCATGGTGATCGCGGCCATTCAGCAGGCAATCGCACTGAAGAACACTCACAACATCAAAGTCATCAACTTGTCGTTGGGCCGCGGCATTTCTGTGGGCTATGAGCAGGATCCGCTGTGCCAGGCGGTCGAGTCAGCGTGGAAGAATGGCATCGTGGTGGTCGCCGCTGCCGGCAATTTTGGCCGCATCAGTGTGAATAGCAGCAATGGCTACGGAACCGTGGCCGCTCCCGGCAACGATCCACTGGTCTTGACTGTAGGCGCCATGAAATCCATGGGAACCTATTCCCGCAGTGACGACCAAATCGCCAGCTACAGCTCCAAGGGTCCCACAACGTATGACCACGTGGTGAAACCGGACCTGGTCGCTGACGGCAACTTGGTGGTGTCGCTTGACGCCCCCGGGAGCAAACTCGAAGCCGAGTTTCCCGGCAACGAGGTCGCGGGCAACTCGTCGGGCAAGGATTACTTCACCCTGAGCGGCACCAGCATGGCAACTCCGGCGGTTGCAGGCGCTGTCGCCCTGCTGTTGCAGAAGACCCCAAGCTTGACGCCGGACCAGGTCAAGGCGCGTCTGATGAAGACCGCGTACAAGACCTTTCCAACCTCCACGACGGCAACGGACACCACGACTGGACAGACTTACACCTCATATTACGATCTATTTACGGTGGGCGCCGGCTACATGGATCTCGGCGAGGCTCTGGCCAACAACGACCTGGCCGCGTCCAACGTAGGCGCGGCCCTGTCGCCGACCGCCAGTTACAATTCTTCGACCGGCAAAGTCGCACTCTCGAACGGCAACAGCACGGTTGCCCCTACGTCCGTAGTCTGGGGCTCATCCGTGGTTTGGGGCTCGTCCGTGGTTTGGGGCGCCAACGTTTCGGGAAGCTCGGTGGTCTGGGGAACTTCGGTCGTTTGGGGCAGCAGCGTTACCAGAGGCTTCAGCGTGGTCTGGGGCTCGTCGTCCGGCCCGTCGGCGACCAGCGTGGTTTGGGGCTCGTCGTTGATGGGCGCGAACGGCGCTTTCTCCAGCACCGAAGTTGAACAATAGGGAACCGTGTGAATCCGCAGGGAAAAGGATGAGATCGTGAATAACACACGGCGAGTCAAGGCTTTCATTGGTTGCATGACGCTGGCCGCGGCCAGCGCCGTCGGGTACGCGGCGTTCGTGAGTCACGCACAGCATCGTTACTTCGCGGTGGCGCTTCTGGGGCTGGCGGCGGTGACATCGCGGATGAAAGTCAAGTTGCCCGGGATTGACGGCAACATGTCGGTCAATCTGCCATTCCTGCTCATTGCGGTCGCGAACCTGAGCGCGGCTGAGGCCATCCTGATCACCTGCGTTTCGACAGCAGTGCAGTGCTGGCCGCAGAAGCCCACCAAATTCAAGCCACTACAGATGACATTCAATGTAAGCATGATGGCTTTCGCTACCTGCCTGGCGAGCCTGATGTTCCACGCCGGTTGGCTAAGTGGGAAGCATTCAACCTCTGCCACTTTGGGGCTCATGCTGGCAACGGCGACTTTGTTCATCGGACAGACCGCTCCGGTCGCTGCGATCATCGCTTTGAGTGAGAGCAAAGCGGCCGGGCCGATCTGGTGGCACCTGGCGCATCTCTCGTTTCCGTACTACGTGCTTACTGCGGGTGTGAGTTCGATGGTGCAAACGGTCAGCTCCCATATGGGCTGGCCGCTGGCACTGGCGGTCTTCCTGGTTATGTACGGCGTCCACCGATCCTACCGGCGGTATTTCGGAAAGTTCGCGGAGTCTGCCCGCCCGGATGGGTTGGTTCGCGCCGCCCGGGCAGGAGGATAGCACTCGGCACAAAGCAGACTTGCCTCCGGATAGATCTTGGGGTTGGCGAATAGTTCCTTTGAATCCTTCCAACGGCTGATTGGGTGAAGAACCTTCGCAGCGCCGGGCATCTGGCTCGCAAATTCGCAAGACCTTCGGGGTCTATTCAAGCTGGTTTTCTGGACGTGGCTGGAGCACTCGCCATGCATCACCTCGCTCTCTGACCCATTGCGACCAAAGGCGAAATTCCGGAACAGCTAAGGCGGGTTGCGGCACAGGGATACATTCGCAACGATGCGGCGCCAGCGACTGAACGGCGGCTGGGTGGCGGGTTCAATCTTTCTCAAATTCGGGAAACGGATTTGGTATGTGTTCACCGGGGTCGCAGATAGAGACCTTCCTTTGCACCCAAACGATCTGATCCTT
>Ga0307479_10002888_pt1 | contig 15622 bp, 14 predicted proteins | sample atmos_gasesECM4C_FD_203743 | JGI IMG/M metagenome (GOLD analysis project Ga0307479, IMG submission 203743) | Hardwood forest soil microbial communities from Morgan-Monroe State Forest, Indiana, United States - atmos_gasesECM4C_515 | ecosystem: Environmental > Terrestrial > Soil > Temperate... | reverse complement strand
AACCCCGCTTCTTGGGTCCCGAGCCAAGATCAAAACACTAGAATACTGGCTAACGGGGTCTCGATGAATCCTTCAAAAAGTCAGTAGCCCTGTCCTGGTACCATTCCAGACGAAAACGGTACCGTATCGAGATTCCTGCTTTGTTCTCTGGTACCATTTACGGTTACCAGATCCGATACCATCGTGAAATGTCAAAAGCAGTTGCTGCTCGCGACGCGAACCTCGTGTTTTGAGAAGCGCAGTCTCAATCTATGTACCTTGATTGCAGACAGTGTGGGTTATCGACCTGATTCTGGCTGGGAATCGCCTTGGAAACGGCTGAGGGTCCATGACGATGTCAAGGTCGGCAGGAGATTCGTGACGGGTGATATGCGCTGGTTGAGCGGTCTGCGTCAAGATCTAGCCGGCAGAAGACTGTCTAGAAAATTAGGGTATGCGTGTTTGTCTCAGGACGCAGAACCGGAGTTCCGGTCAACTCTGCGGTGTTCGGAGCTCTCGATAGACTAGGATTCCAGCAATCACAACCGCGGCAACGCCTAACGGGAGAAAATATGCTTGTAGAGTATTAGCGATCGCTGTACTATTCTGGCCCGCCAAATAGCCGAGGTAGACCAGTGCAATGTCCCAGACGAGTATTCCAATAGCCGAGTATGCAAGAAACCGTTTCACATCCATTCGAACGATACCCGCAGGAAAAGCGATCAGAGTTCGTAGTAGTGGCACGAACCGAGCTAAGAGAACGACACTCTTGCCGTGAGACGCGAACCATTTCTCAGTAGTCTCTAGACGCTTCTCGCTGAAGCGGACAATCCGGCCATATCGCAGAACGGCGGGTCGTCCGAGGTAGTAGCCTATCCCGAAATCCACCATCGTCCCCACCAGACTCCCTACAGTCGCGACAGCCACAGTTGACCAAAATTCAAGTTGGCGCGTGTAGACGAGATAGCCAGCTAGCGGTAGGACCACTTCGCTCGGAACCGGCAGGGTCGCGCTCTCAGCCGCCATCAACAGAAAGACTCCCAAGTAGCCTGTCTGGTTCAGAAGACTCACGATAGTGTCGAAGATCAGACCAGTGACTGTCAGAACAGAACAGCCACCATTGAATCGGTCAATTGTATCCCGTGATCTCCGAGATTCAAACTGTTTAGTGGTGGTGCGCTCGACTTGTTGCTATAAGCTAATCCTCAACAAATCAATATCATCACAGTCCGATCCTCGTTCCTTTAGCAGACGCTCCAGCGGAACAGAAGCCCCAAACAGGCACCGGCCAATCCGAGACCCGAGCCATGCCCATCAACCCTTCGCGGATAATCCCGAGACCCCTAAGACTACGCATGGTTCGCGCTCTGAAGAGTCTTCAGAAGCCCTTCGCTCTATGGCCAATAATCGCAGCGTTTACTAGACCATTCCGGACAGTCATGCATCGCGGCTTCGGACAGGCACGGCTCACGCCGCGGCTGAAGAAGCCGCTCCCAGCATGGTCACTCCTCATAATGCTACTCCTCGGAGCAAGCATCGGATTCTACGCCTCAACAATATTCAGCGAAGTCTCCGGAATAGGCCAGTCAACAAGCCCCGACTTCACACTCGCAACCAACCCCGCCAGCATCACCACCCCCCAGGGCAGCCTAGCATCGGTCACGGTTACACTTACGAGTCTCAACAGCTTCGCAGGAAGCGTGAACCTGAACTACACGCTCTCCCCCGCAATCACAAACGTCAGTATCGCGCTAAACCCTAGCTCTGTCTCCCTCCTCACAGGAGCCGGAACAAGCACGCTAACAGAATCTGTTCCCTCATCCACTCCGTTGAGCACCTACACGATCATTATCGACGGGACCAGCGGACGGCTAAGCCACAACGTCACAAGCATTCTTAGAATCACCCCGCCTCCAGCCCCAGACTTCTCAATCGCATCCTCACCGACCACGATGAACGTCACGCGAGGCTCGTCAACCAGCAGCACGATCACACTAACAAGCATCGGTGGCTTTGCCGGGACAGTCAACCTAGCAATCTCGATCTCGCCCAGCAGCGGCTCAAGCCCGACCCTCACAATTAACCCGAACAGAGTCACACTGCTCTCAGGCGGCACAGGAAACGCCGTTCTGACGATTAATACTACAGGGACAACTTCGCGGGGAGCCTACACCATCGTAGTTCTAGGCGTTAGCGGCACTCTAGCAAATAGCGTCTCGATAAGTCTGAACGTCCAGTAAGACCCTCCGAGATCTCACATCCTCCACCCTTTTGGATTCCTCATTGTATCATTCCATCTTCAGCATCAATCATTTCTAAGGGTCCAAGTTCGGAGACTTGTAGTTAGACACGAGGAGTTGAGACTCAATGTTTCTGCTTGGTCACAGCTGCTGGAGCTATCTGTTTTCGAAAATGACCGGGCGGAAGTTGGATCTAAACCTTCCCGCTTATCTAGCGCTGCTCTCAGGCATACTACCGGACTTTGACATCTATTTTCAGCCATACCTCGTACACCACACCTATACTCATTCCCTAGTAGTAATCATCCCTATCATACTGGTGCTGACATACTTCTTCGGAAGACTGGGCTTCGCCTTCTCCGTCGGAATACTATCACACCTACTTGGCGACTCCATAGTCGGAACGATACCACTACTCTATCCAATACTTCCAAACTGGGATGTTGGATTGAACCTCGGAATCCCTAGCCTCGCAGACACAATCCTAGAGATAGGCTCATTCGCACTAGTATTGGTCTACGCTAACTGGAACAGCGACTACAAACTGGTCCTGAAGCCTTCACGCGACAGTCTGCTGCTCGCGATTCCGCTCTTCGCCCTCGTCACACTTACCCTTCTTTTCGCCGGAGACAAGAGTATTCCGCTAACCGCGTTCGCATTCTCGAGGAGAGCAGTAACCGTGATCACCCTCGGACACATTCTGCTCAGCGGAATCCTCGCCCTCGGAGTCTTTCAAGGATTCAGATGGTATCTCGGAAACAGAAGGCCCAGACAGAAAACAGGGGCGGAGGTTACGCCCAATCAGCCTATCGGATAATGCTGGGGTCAGGCGCCGCCAAATCCATTTGTTCCAACTCGCATGGACTTCTCCCAAGAATATGTCATGGCCCTGTACCCGGATACTGTCAGTTCATGCCCTAGGGCACAATTCGCCCTTATCGGACCGGTCATTTAGATCTGACTGTATTCGAATTCAAGGGTTTTTAGATCCGGTGGTATTGTACGAGCGAGCGTGTCGAAGGTCCGAGAAGATACATTCCGAGCCCTGTTAAACTTCTGATACTAGTCCAGTCCTTTGTCATAGCGTATCTAGGATTCTGGATGTTCGAGAACTATCAGAATGATTTCTACTTCCAGGCCTACGTTAACTCGTCACTGCAGGGGAGCGGATTCACAGTAGTCGCGCTGAGCAGTGTAGGAATCTTCAGCGCGGTGGCTATGGGTCTTTATCTGAAGCTCCGGCGCACACATCGAGAACTTGAACAACTGTTGCTGACCGAACCTGCGACCCCCGAAGAACCGGGGTCCAAGGGGATTCTCGCGCCTCACGTGGAACAGCACTTGATTGAGATGATCAGAAAGGCTTCGCCGGGCGATACAACCGGCGCCTCATCCTCGATGCCTATTCTGAAGCGAGAGGAGACCGGGTCCTCAAGGTAGGGCTCTGAATTTTCAGAGCCTTGCGAACTTCCCTTGCGATTGAAAGCGCTCGGTATGTAGATTGGCGAGACTGTGTCAAAGTTACTTTTTCGTTGAAGAGTCTAGAAACTCGATAATTGAGTCGGCGATGTACTCCCGTTCCGGTTCACCGACGCCAGTATGGTTGCCGAAGAAGAATGACTGTCTCATTATCATCCGAGAGTTCGGAAGAGAACCGCTGGTTCTGTGGGAGAGCTGTTTCATCACTGGCTGTTCGGCCATGTTCCCCGCCATCACCGGTCTAGTCTCGATCATCCTTCCTTCGAGATGATCCACTAGTTGTTCTCGAGTAAACGATGCTCCGGGGTTGACGGTTAGCGTGTAGCCGAAGTAGACGTGTCGTGTTCCAACCTCCTCAACTGGGAGGGTGATAGTTTCCCTGTAGGACGCGAGCCTCTTGTTCCAGTAATCCGTGTTCTGCCGCCTGGTCTCGATGAAACTGTCAAGCTTCTTGATCTGGTGTATTCCGAAAGCGCCCTGTATCTCTGTGGGGCGGAGGTTGTACCCGTTGGTTATGAAGAGAAATCTAGAGTCTATTCCCTTGTTGGCCGACGAGTAGTTCTCCTTGTCTTTGAGGTCTCTTACCCAGCCGAAGGCTCGCATGGCCTTGAGGTACTCGTAGAGCTGGTCGTCGTCAGTGACTATGATTCCGCCTTCGATGGTTGAGATGTGGTGGGAGAGGAAGAAGCTGAACGTTCCCATGTCGCCGAAGCTTCCCGTTTTCTTCCCGTGGACCTCTCCTCCGGTCGTCTCGCATGTGTCCTCGATCAGGTACAGGTCGTGGATATCGGCGATCTTCTTGATTCGTTCTATCTGGCATGGACCTCCTAGAAGGTGGACGGGGAGGATTGCTCGTGTTTTCTTGCTGACCGCTTTCTCTATCTCGTCGGGGAGTATGTTGAAGGTTTTCGGATCCACATCAACCAGGACAGGGGTGCATCCGACGTCGGAGATCGGATAGACGGTTGTTGCCCATGTGACTGCGGGAGTGATGATCTCGCTGCCCTTTGGTATGGGGTCTTTTAGCATGGGGTTTGTCAGGACTGATAGGGCTAGTAGGTTTGCTGAGCTGCCTGAGTTGACCATGACTGCGTGTTTTGACCCGTTGTACTCTGCGAACGCTTGTTCGAACTTCTTGACCTTGCTGCCCATCGTTACCCAGGTGGATAGTAGACTCTCGAGTGCCTCCTCTACCTCGTCTGAGCCGAAGGTGGGAATGTTTAGTGGGATGCGCGTTTTTCCTGGGACGAAGTCTCTCTTCTGGCTCTTGAAGTGGTCTCGTATGTAGGGTCTGATCTTGTCGAGGGTCTGGGACATTTGATCGTACCTTGCTTGTCAGCGTACGGGTTGAGATCGGTACCAGGCTATGGTCTTCTTCATTCCATCTTCAAAGTCCACAGTCGGTTTCCAGCCTAGCTCCTTACGCGCCTTGGAATAATCTCCTACACTGCGTGGAATGTCGACACGTCGCGCATCTGGGTTCCAGTGGACTTCTGTCTTGACGCCGCTGACCTTCATTGCCGTCTCGACAATGTCCTTGACGGTCCGCTCTATTCCGCTGCTGAAGTGGTATATCTCGGCGGTTCGACCCTTCTCCGCCAATAGTACGTAGCCCTTGACAATATCGTCAACATAGGCAAAGTCCCTAGTCGGCGTCGGATTGCCCATCGTCATATTCTCCCCCTTCAAGAGTCTAGACAAGATCGAAGGGATTAGAAAATCAGGTCGTTGGTTCGGCCCATAGTGATTGAACGCTCGGCTGATGGAAATGTCCATACCGTGCATTTCCGCGAATGATAATGCGAGGCTTTCTCCGGCAAGCTTGCTGGCCGAGTAAATGTCGATGGGCTTCGGTGTTGAATCCTCAATAATCGGGAACCTGTCCTGTTTTCCGTAAACGTGACAAGTGCTTACGTAGACTGTCTTTGGAACATTCTGAGCATTCGCAGCCATTAACAAGTTAAGGGTTCCGAGAGCATTAGTGCTGAAAGTGTTGAAGGTTTTCGCCCTGGTCTCGGGGATCAATGTGATCGCGGCCAGATGGAACACCACGTCAATGTCCTTCACTGCTTCGACTAGGCTCTGATAATCCTGGACGTCCCCCAGCACGACAGTTGTGCCATGGTCGTTGTTGGAATAGTCCTTCTTTGTTCTAACGAAGCATCTCACATTGGCTCCAAGTGACGAAAGGAAATGTGTAAGGTTGCGACCGGCGAAGCCGCTGGATCCTGTAACTAGGACGTTCTTTCCGTTCCAGAACGACTCATCAGGTGTACCCGTGACCAACCGCGTAGTCTCAACTGTGGCTCGGGTTTGCTTTCATGATAAAGTTTCTGAGGAAAAACAGAACTGTCATCAGTGAGGCTAGCGCGAAAAGCCTCGTTCCGCATTCATGCCGGTATCTCGGCCTAAAAGGATTCCAAGGCTGCAACCTGATCATAAATCTAGTTGGGTTGCAGATCGGCTTAACATTGGAGCCTTCCTCAAGACTCCGTAGCCGCTACGTGTTGGCTCTTGCTATAAGCCTATTAAAGCCCCTATCCCTTAAACTGGATTGTTGTAGTGTCCTATCGTTTGTATCCGACTGGTTCGCTGCCGACCGACAACCATGGGCTTCTGGGACGAACCTCGAGGGCTGATTCCTGAGTTGATCATACGATCACGGGCTCCCCTCCGAGTAAGTTTCTCTGGGGGAGGAACAGATGTCCCACCTTATACCGAACAGTACGGTGGACTCGTCTTGTCCTCGACCATCAAGAAGTACGCCTACTGCTCTCTCCGTCCTCGAGTCGAGGATGGGTTGCAGGTGAACAGCATGGGCTGGACTACTGGCATAGTGGCAGAGTCGAGTCATGCCAAATCCCTGAACGGTGACGCGGAACTTGCGCGAGCAGCCGTGAAGAGAATGGGAGTAACTGACCGGATCGAAATCAATACATGTTCTGACGCTCCTCCCGGCTCTGGACTTGGATCATCATCGGCACTTGTGGTTGCCATCCTCGGAGGTCTCTGCGAATGGTCCGCGAAACCGATGGAGAGGAATAGAGTCGCGGAGATGGCCTATACGATAGAAAGGTCTGATGTAGGAATCCCTGGAGGAATGCAAGACCAGTATGCTGCAGCGATGGGCGGGTTCAACCTCATCCGGTTTGAGAAAAAAGGAGTGACAGTCAACCCTCTCGCAATTTCGGGAGCCGTCAGAAACGAACTGGAATACCGTCTACTACTATGCTCCACTGGAACCACCCGTCCCTCAGGTGGAATCCTGGGCAGACAGATCAAGTCATACCGAGAAGGAAACCCGACCGTCATAGACGCTCTTCACGAGATCAAGAAGCTGACGATGGACCTAAACGATGAACTAGTGCGAGGCAGAGTCGAAGAGTTTGGTGAGCTTCTCGGTCAGGAATGGGATCTGAAGAAGAAGCTGGACCCAGCCATATCCAACGACGAGGTTGACAAGCTGTACAAGACTGCCTTGGCAAACGGAGCGATTGGTGGCAAACTATTGGGGGCAGGCGGTGGGGGTTACCTTCTACTCTTCGCCGAAGACGGCTCACACAAGAGACTCTCCTCCGCAATGATAAGGGCAGGCTCCCGTGTAGAGAACGTTAGATTCGAAGACATCGGCCTCGAGACCTGGAAAGTGGGTTACCGAGACAGGGAACAGCGAGATAGAGCGGGTCAGAAACCCCAGATCAGTGAGACCAGGCCCGCCTCGTACGCTCTCTGACAGACGGCCTAAGCATTTATTTGATAAGTTGGCCAACTGACATTTGTCGAACTTTCTCAGGGGATATGGATGACTCTGTTGGCGGCTAAGGCTTCGGAAACGGGGAATTCCAAGTCTGCCACGATTGAAGCCTATCTCAAACGTGGGGCAAGGCTTCGAGAGCAAACAATGGCCCTATCAGCCGATATTGCGAGGGCTGCTGATGAGATATCGAACACTTTCCGGAAAGGTGGCAGACTGTACGCGTTTGGTAACGGCGGTAGTGCCGCCGACGCCCAGCATATTGTGGCCGAGTTCACGGGAAGATTCAGAAAAGAACGCGAGCCCTTGCCCGCTGAAGCGTTGACAACAAACTCTTCTGCGGTAACCGCTATTGCAAATGATTACTCTTTTGAGGAAATATTCGCTCGACAGATAAAGGCTCTCGCCCGGCAGGGAGACATCGTTATCGGAATATCTACGAGCGGCGAATCAAAGAATGTTCTGATGGGCTTGGAAGCCGCGAGAAAGGTGAACGCCAAAACTATCGGACTCTCTGGGCAGAAAGGACAAATGAAACCCTACTGCGATGTCCTGCTTTCAGTTCCGAGCGATGAAACGTCTCTCATACAAGAAGTGCACATCTCGATAGGCCATTTGCTATGCCTCCTCGTGGAGGAAAATCTCTTCGGATAAGCTCTCAGCAGTTTTCGTTGACCGCGACGACACTTTGATGGTCGATGTCAAATACTGCGATAATCCTGACCTGGTCCAATTGCTTCCCGGAGCGGCTGAAGGACTACGGTCTCTCAGGAGCGCCGGATACAAGATAGTTGTAGTGACTAATCAGTCCGGTCTGGGCAGAGGGTATTTTGACACCGAGACCCTGGAGAAAGTTCATGATCGATTGAGATCTGAGCTTCGTAGGAATGGAGCAGATTATGACGCACTCTACTACTGTCCACACATACCTGAGGATGATTGCGATTGCCGTAAGCCCAAACCAGGGCTATTCTTGAAAGCTGCATCCGAGCTACAGATCGATCTAGGATCGTCATACACGATTGGAGACAGGGACTTGGATGTACTAGCTGGCAAAACTGCCGGGACCAGAACAATCCTCGTCTCAAACAGTTCTAAACGGTCAGAACCAGAATTGAACGCGCCTGATTTTGTCGTTGAGAACCTTCACGAAGCCGCAAGAATTATACTTTCCAATTCTAAAGTCCCAAACGCAGAAAGAGCACAACGTATCCGATCCCGCTTCGAACGAAACTAAGCTTACTAGTCCCCCTGGGCCTGCGGGTAAAAGTAATGGGGACCTCAGTGATCGTGAAACCCTTCTTTTTGATCCTGATCAGTACTTCTGCGGTTACTTCGAAATTCTTCGCCTTGAGATCATCTCTAACGCTTTCAACCGTCTTCGTTGAATAAAGCCTGAACCCATTTGTGATATCACTGGAGTCCATACCAAAAGTGTTTCTCAACAACCAATTCGTGCCCGCGCTGACGATCCTCTTGAAGAATGGAAGCTCCTGCACTAAGCCTCGACTCTTCGATCGAAAGCCTACGACGACGTCAGCCTGTTTGGACGCCTCGATTAGAGATCCGATTTCGTCGGGGTCGTGGTTTAGATCTGCATCCATAGTCAGTACATAATCCGATTTGTGATCAACCATGCAGAATCCCCTTTTCAGGGCTTTTCCAAGGCCCAGCCTCTTTGGGTTGTATTCCACCTTGATCCGCGGATTCTCATTAGACAACTTGCTTACTTTCTGCATTGTAGCATCGTCGCCTTCAACGACGAAAATTATTTCGTAGTCAGAGTTGAGATCAGAGAGGGATTGAACCAGTCGAGTTGAAAACTCGTCGATCACCTCCTCCTCATTGTAAAGCGGGATTACTGCGCTGATTTTCATTACGTCTCAAGCCCGAAGTCTAGGTAGATGTTCTTTACGGCTGAGCATAGTTTATTCCTCGACATGTAAACCAGAGTGTCACCTAACTCTCGTCGGGATGGCGAGGTTGGTCAGTCGTTGCTCGAGCCACTTCTAAAATAGTCCTATTGCCATCCGGGCTTGAGGGTCAAAGCTGGGAAAAGCATACATTTCCCTTTTTGCTTTGGCTGTCGGTACAGTTCTGAGTTTTCTCGCTATCATAGTGTGGACCCTCGGTTTTGCGATTTCATCTGTTGTAACTGGTAAGGGAATCAGCTCGTCCTTATTTTTCTCAATGCCCCAGTTTCTCATTTGGCTGGCTACGATTCTCCCTCTACTCTTGGTAGTGGAAGCAGTTGCCTTCCTTCTCTTCTCCAGACGTAGATGGAGTGGGATTCCCCATCCGGTAAGATGGCAGGTGATACCCAACCACAATATCGTGGTCGCGATGACTGCCTATAATGATGAGGCGTCGATAGCAGATGCAGTCTCAGAATTCAAATCGCAGCCTGACGTGAGGGAGGTAGTAGTGGTCGACAATAACAGCAGTGACAGAACGGCTGAACTAGCATCAAATGCAGGAGCGCGAGTTGTCCACGAAACGAGTCAAGGATATGGCTACGCTTGCATGAGAGGTTTGAAGGAGTCTATTCAAGATAGAGAAGCCAATGTGGTCGTTCTGGTGGAGGGGGACATGACGTTTGCCGGTAGAGACATTTCTAAGTTGATACCGTACCTTGACAATGTGGACATGGTTGTCGGAACTAGAACGACCCAGGAATTAGTAGCTGAGGATTCGCAGATGGACTGGTTTTTCGTTTGGGGCAACCTGTTCCTCGCAAAGATGATACAAGTCAAGTTCTTTGACGTGAGGCACTGGGGAAGAGTCAGACTGACAGATGTCGGTTGCACCTTTCGGGCCATCCGAACAGAGGCTCTCGTTAAGATCATCGACAAGTTGGATGTTGGAGGCCATCACTTCTCCCCTCACATGATGATGGTCGCGATGTCCGAGGGCATGAAACTGGTGGAGATTCCGGTCACCTTCAGAAAGAGATGGGGTGCCTCAAAAGGCGCCGGAGCAAACAAGAAGATTGGTTTCTTGGTAGGACTCCGCATGATGTGGCACATTCTCTCATTCTAGCACTCCGTCTCTTCGTCGACTCGCCCGGAGGCCTCAACGATTCAGGAGTTCACTTCGCGAACAAATAGGATTCTGATCAGGCGTGAATCCAAGTCCCGAAAGGACTCTCAAATAATTGTGAGGTTGTAGCTCGCCGAAAAAGTCCAAAGCGGGCCGGGGGGTGATGGTCCGGGATAGAAACATGAGCTTGAGTCAGGACAGATCTGCGCGGTGACAGAAAAGGGCCCCGTTGTCGCGTACGAGTAAACATGCACGCCCATAGTGGTAGTGACAAATCCTCCTCGAGGCACGAAGACCCTGTAGGGGAACTCATTGGCAGATACCACGCCCGGAGAATAAGTTCCCGGCAAGTTCAGATAGGCAGTAAACCGATTCAAGCTAGTGAGCGTAAGTGTCACGTTTGCTGACGTGTTCCGTGCAAGAGTCAAGGACGGTGGGTTGAAGGCCATCTGAAGGCTTTGTGCAACTATCGAGACTTGTATGGAATGAGATACTCCTAGGCTGCTCGCGACGATTGTGATCGTGCGATTGCCTGCCGACAGCGGGTCGATCCAAAGCGTCGAGTTTGAGATTCGGGCGAGAGGGACCGTATCCGGACTAAGCCGTGTCGATACCATTGGAGTAGGGACCGTTTCCAGGAGGACAACTCCGGTGAATCCGTTTTCGCTCTTTAGAGTGATATTGAGAGGGTTTTCCGCGTTGGCTTGGGACACAAGCGTATCGGCAATGACTGAAATGCTGAAACTAGGTCTTGAGGATAGAAAGTTGGGAAGGATCGACAGCCCGGCGACGACCGAGGCGGAGGCTATGACTCCAACCAGAAGGATCCATAATGGGATCTTTCTTGATAGCGCTTTGCGAATCAGCTTCCTTCACAATAATACTGATGGGCTAGACGTTAATTAACAGAGTGATAACACGACCTGAAAGGAACTTTTTTTTTGCAGGGAGCAGTTTATCATGAGTCAGAAATTGACGACGCTACTAACAAGGGAAATGTCAACGGGCCGACGGAGGCTTAGAGGGCCTAGGCACCACTAGATTCGTCAGCGCGATTCATCTGCCGCGACTCTCAGCTCATGCATAACCCGATTCTTGCAATATTCTCACGCTCTCTAGGTAGATGCCCGTTACGCTGGATGCGTGTGTGCCCGCGAAATTGAAGTAGCCATTATGCGTGGTCGTGAATTCCAGTTTGAAATCTTGGTATCCGAGCCCCGTGAAATTACCCCCGAAAACATTCATCGAAGCAAGAACGGTCTGAGGCGACAGATAGGGGTAAAAGAACGCGTAGTAGCCTCCACCGACGCCTGATTGCAACTGGGTTCTGACCTGTAAGAAGTAGGCATCAACTTCCGGTTGGACTAGATACCCTGATGCAGGTGAGGCTATTCTGAGTGAGAGATCTAACAGGTAGCGACCGGGAGCAAGGACGGTGTACGGTCCCGACCAGAAACCCGTATCGTTCAAATTATTGGTAGAGTGGAATAGAGAGCTTCCTTGGGTAGTGAGAGTGTCAGTTACGAGAGTGCTTCGCAAGGGGACGAGATCCTTTGCCGCCCAAGTTTCCGATATAGGGACGAAGAGGGCTAAGGGTCCACTGTAGCTCTTTTTGAAAAGAAGTATCCCGTCCGCAGCAGCGTAGATTCCGTGCGTAGGAGAGGAGTTAAGCAGATTGATCAGCCACGTTGGTGTAACCGCATCAGTCTTCGTATCGACCAGAATGTACTCAGACTCGCTCATGAACAGTGACAGGGTCGAATTGAATCCAGTTCCTGGCGGATAGAAGGATTGGTAGGGAAATAGGAACGCGTTCAGCCTGCTTGACACGAGAGGAAAAATGTTGGCCTGGGTTAGAACGGAGGCGTTAGGAGGCATTAGCGAAATGACTTTGGCGACGAGCTGTTCGTGAGATCCAACAGTCGGAAATCCGCGATAGCCGAAGACGTTGCTGCCGACGAATGGTACACCCGAAAAAGGTGTCACGAGTAAAAGGACGATTATCCCTAGAGCAATGCTACATAGTTTGAGGCCTCGGATGATCCTTCGATTGGATGGATTCTTCCAACGTAATTTGCTCCATCCATAGACCATGCCTGCAAATAAGAATGGTACGAAAAGTGCGACGTATTGGTCATTGAATTGATAGTATGATGTCTGATTTGACATCAATAGGACGAAGGTCCAGGGAATGATTAGAATGACGAATCGTATTGCTTTTGTTAGAAACAGAGCGAAAGGGGCCAAGAGGAGAACCAAGAACCCGACTTTCAATGGGAGTTCATAGTTTAGAGCGCTCAAAGCTCTGACCGGGTTGAGCACCGCTTGAATCGGCACCGTCACTAGGCTTGATGCTCCCAGAACTGTCCAGAAGTTGGCTCCGCCGAAAAGGAACGTTTGGGTTGGGTTGAAGAATCCGACCGCGAAGACTGCTAGTATTGCCCACCCGATCGAAATGAGGAGACTTATCAACGCCATTGGACCCTGCTCCGTGAATTTGCGATGCCTTAGTAGAGCCACTAGAGAGATTCTATTGTCTAACAAGATAATCAGAGAATAAAGGGCCGTCAATGCTGGCATGAATTCCAGCGAAGAGACGGCAACTAGGATACATGCAAAATAGAGCAGGGGTTTCCTACTCTCCATCGCGTAAATTGCCGTCAAGAAACTCACGGGGATGAAAGCTTCCGGGTGGAAGTCGAACCAGTTTACGCCTTGAATCAAGGGACTGAGGAGGTACAAGACAGCGAGAACCAGAGCCACCTTTACCGAGATCAGCCGCCGCGCAATCAAAAAGACTGGTACGGCGCCAAGCGCTAGGGCGAAGGACTGAATCGCGAGCATAGTCTCAACCCGAGGGAAGAGAAAATACACGGGCAGGAGTAGAAAGAAGACAGGTGAGAAATGAGCACCGAATATGCTTCCTTTAGGATTCGCGGGAAGATCCGCGGTATAGTAGAAGAAACGCCCCGAGCGTGCCGCAGTGTACATCGACTGGTTGTAAATTCCTAAGTCATATGCCGACGCGTTGAGCGAGAGATATCGAAGAATCGTCATAACTGAAAAGAAAACCGTGTATGCGACGACAGCGCCTACTACGAAAATCTCAGCATTTCGACCCTGGGAGAAGAAGAATCCCAGTCTTTCCGGAAAGCGGTTGATGGACGCCAAGAAGGCTCTGAGCCTATGGATAGGTTCTCGCATTGTCATGCAGTGTTTCTCGGGACTATGCTTGATCGAAAGCTACTTCGCAAGGTTCCAAAAGTCAACTGCAAGGCTATCAAAGCATGGCCTTCCCTGCCGTATGAGATCTCTCTATATTGGATTATTTTCGATTCTCGACCGGTGCAATTCATCATAGAAACGAGGGAGAGCGGGCAAGAATCTCCAAAGGTGCTGTTCCATCGTCCCGATCCCAGAAAACATTAACAAGCTTTTTCTGGCGGATTGGTTTGGCCCTCGACGTTCGACGTTACTGTCATGGAAATTGAGAGGGTCGAAGCGTAGGGCGACTTCTTGCCTGAGATGTTGCTCTGGATTCTGATCTTGCGGAGAAGTTGCTTTGCAAATCTTGGTTATGGCATCTAGGGATAGAAAGAATCCTAACTTCGCTGGAGGAGATCTTACTCTCACTGAAGTCTCAGAGCGCCTCGCTACAATGGGCCACTCTGTCACTTATCTTTGCAGTTCTCTTCCTGAGCTGAATCATGAAGATTTAGTTCGCGGGGTTAGAATCCTCCGCTTTGGGAGCGTCTGGACCGCTTCCCTTTTTGCTTTCTTCCATTATCTTAGGAACCGGGGAAAATACGAGGTAGTGCTGCAAGAGGCTCTAGGTGGTCTTAGAGTTCCATACTTTGCGGCGTATTATGTACGGAGGCCTTTGGTTGGAGTTTGGTATCAGAGGAACGATCGAATCTTTCGGTACCAATACAACCGAATTGTTGCAGCAATTCTTCACCTTCTCGAATACGTTTTGGCCGGAGCACACAGACACAAACTAGTTCTCTGTCCTTCAAAGAGAACTCAATCCGACTTAGAAGGAATGGGCTTCGACCGACTTCTAATTAGAACTTATACCCCAGGGATAGACGAGAGCGTACTAGCTCGATCCTCCGACGCTCTTCAATCAAAAAGGGAGAACATCCTAACCTGGATCGGCAAGATTCGAAAATTCAAGTGTCCACATCACGCTATTTTCGCACTAGAGAGAATTAGGAAGTCAGTTCCTGATTGTACCCTCGTAATCGCTGGGTACCCCGAAGACTTGCGCTATCTAAATCATCTCAAGGAGATAAGTAGTAAACTACAATTGAATAATGCTTTAATCTTCCGGTTTCGAATTTCCGAGCAAGAAAAAGGGTTGCTACTTCTGAAAACGAAAACGCTACTAATTACTTCGCCCGTGGAAGGCTTTGCAAACGTCGCGAGCGAAGCTAACGCTTGCGGCGCCCCCGTTGTGGCAACTTATGGCATCCCTTCTGACGTGGTAACAAACGATGTAAATGGGTTCAGAGTGCCGTTCGGAGACGTCGAAGCCATGGCCAACGCGTGCAGTAAGATCCTCCTCGACAACAGCATCTTTGAGAGACTCTCCAGGCGTGGCGTCCAACTTGCTCAGGGTCGCGATTGGAATCAGACTACGACGACGTTCCTGGCGGCATTAGAAGAGGCTTCCACCACTCAGAAAAAGGTCGACTGCTAATGATCAAGATATCGCCCTACGGAAAAGAGATCAGCGACGAAGAGATGCTCTCAATTTTCAAGTCCAATGGAGCTCACCGTGAGTCTATCTTTCGAAGATATGAAATGAACGAAGTGATAGATTACACCAAAGGCATTGGAATAGACGTCGGTTGTGGTCTCAACAAGATCCACAGCACCGCAATAGGGATCGACAAGAGAATGAGCCCCTCAGATTTTGGCTATCCATTTGGCGCCCAGATTCGAGCTGAGGGCGATCATTTGACTTGGTTCGCGGAAAAATCTCTGGATTTCGTTTTCTCAAGTCACTGCTTAGAACACTTCGCCGACCCCCTGTTAGCTTTGCGTGAGTGGCATAGGGTATTGAAGAACGGAGGGCACCTAGTGCTGATCCTCCCTCATAAGCAAAGATACCCGGTCGTCGGAAGTC
>Ga0307479_10002887_pt1 | contig 15622 bp, 7 predicted proteins | sample atmos_gasesECM4C_FD_203743 | JGI IMG/M metagenome (GOLD analysis project Ga0307479, IMG submission 203743) | Hardwood forest soil microbial communities from Morgan-Monroe State Forest, Indiana, United States - atmos_gasesECM4C_515 | ecosystem: Environmental > Terrestrial > Soil > Temperate... | reverse complement strand
GTACCACGAAGCGATGCCGGAACACTGTTGAGCCGTATAGTCGAGCATCCATCGCATTTGCTGCGCATTTAAACTCGCGGCGCAACTTGCCGCTGCGGCTGCTCCGAAGACACCTGCGACAGAATGCGTCGCCTTATGCGTCTCTTGGAGTCCGTCACGAACCGTCAAGAGCATCCGAGCGCCGACGTCGTATCCGAGCGCAACAGCCCGTAGAAAATGCGAGCCGCTGATGCCAAATTGCTCGCCGGTGGCTAAAGCAGCAGGAACTACATTGCATCCAGGGTGCCAACCACCGGGCCAGGAGTCATCAGTCTCATCGGCGTGCGCCGAAACTCCGTTTGCAAGAGCGGCTTCGAGCGGACCACAGGCGACAGTGTCCCCGATAACTGTGGCAATCTCCTTCCCTCCGTAGGCGCGTGCAAACGCCACAGCATCCCGCCCGCCCGGTAATTCAGTCCCAGAAACTATAGCCGCTAGGGTATCCAAGACGTGCCACTTGGTCTGCTCGAGAGCATGGTCGGGCAAGTCCTTGTCGCGGGCTTGGCTCATATAATTGCTGAGCCGCTTCATGACGTCGCTGATCTGATCCGGGTAGGTCGGACTTACTGCTTCTTGCGGTTCGGCTGCCAGCGCCGCACTCGGCTCGCTCGGGTACACGGTTGCTGCGAGGGCCAGTCCTGCATAGTGCATGACTCGACGACGGGTCAGCTGGGAATTGGCTTCTTCTTGCGCCATAGTGGGTACCTCGATGTCTGTCACGGCTTCAGGTGCGGTCTGGTAGCACGCTGTCCTACAGGTCAAGTGTCATTGCGTCTGGCGTTTGTGTTACGGCTGCAAATTCATGCGCCGCAGCAGGTCGGCGAAGCGCGGGTCCGAGCGCAATGAATCCCATACAGGGTCCACCGACAAATCAAATTGGCCAAGGGAACGGTCTTGATAGGACTTCTCGAGCCAAGCAAGAGCTCGCGTTTGGTCGCCGAAGCCAACATAGATCAGCGCCAGCATCAGTGGCGGCACATATCTTTGGCTTGCCATGTGGCTTAACTCGATCAGTAGCTTCTGAGCTTCACTTCTGTGGCCTGAGGCGGCGTAAGCGTACCCAAGTTTTGACAAAGCTTCCGGCTCCCGCCCCGAGAGGCTTATCGCCCGTAGAAGTTCAGCCGTGCCCTGTTCGTAGGTCCTCTTGAGCACATAGGTCCACCCGAGGTTCAAGTGCGTAAAGGAGAAGTTCGAGTCCATCTCCAGAATCTTCCTGTATTGTTCGACCGCATCGTCATACTGCCTCGCCAGGTAAAATCGCGCTCCCAGTGAGTTCCTCACAGGAAGGGAGAGAGGATCGAGCTCGACGGCTTTTTTGCCCTCAGCAATCGCCTCAGGATGCCTGCCCACGTCCGACAGGTACAGGCCGTAATACTGATGGGCGATGACATAGCTTGGATTGAGCTCGATGGCTTGCTGAAACTCTCTTTCCGCTCCCTGCCAGTCCCACTCGTACTCGGCCATCACGCGAGCCAGCGCCGTGTAAGCCTCCGCTGAACTCGGGTCAAGCTTCAGCGCCTTCAGGGCGGCCGCCTTTGCTTCTGGCCGCCCTTGAGATGGCGGAAGGATGTCGAAGTAGGAAAGGAAATTATAGGTATCGGCGAGTCCTGCATAGGAAAGTGCGGAACTCGGGTCCTTCTGGACGGCGTCTTGGAAGTACTCGAGGGCCTTCTTGAATCCTTCTTCTGTGCGTTTGTCCAGATAATAGCGGCCTCTCAGATAAGCTTCGTAGGCATCAGGATCCACGGATCCGGCTTGTTCGAAGCGCGCCTGCTCCCGCGGCGTCACTTTCGCCTTCACCTCGGCAGCAATTGCAGAGGCCACATTGCCCTGTAACGCGAGGATGCCATGCATCTCGCGCTGGTAGTCTTTAGCCCAAAGGTGCCGGTCAGATCTGCCCTCGATCAACTGTACGGTGATCTGCACGCGGTCAGCTTCACGCCTGATGGACCCTTCGATCAGGGCATCCGCGCCCAACGCCCGAGCAATTTGCGGCGAGGACTCTTTGGTTCCCTTGTAGCGCATCACCGAGGTTCGCGAGATCACTTTCAGAGCACTGATCTGGGCGAGCTGTGTGATCAACTCCTCAGTCATGCCGTCGGCGAAATATTCCTGCCCGGGATCGCCGGAAAGGTTTGCCAGCGGGAGGACCGCGATGGAATGAATTTGCGCCGTGCCCAGCCCGGGCCGGAACCAACCGAGTCCCCAGCCAAGACCAGCGAGACCCAACACCAACACCAGCACTGCGACCAGGAGCTGGAGATGCCGAGCTCGCCGCTGAAGAGTTGGTTGCGGCACGGCGTGGGCGGATTCGATGTCACGCTTTATTCGTTGCAGGTCGGTACGAATGTCGGACGCGTGTCGGTATCGCAGATTCCGATCTTTATCCAAACATTTGGTGATAATCTCTTCCAACTTCGGCGGGACTTTGGGATTCCACTGAATCGGCGCGCCAGGCGCACGGTTCAAAATCCCATCCAGGATGATTCCAATAGTGTTTCCCGTAAACGCCTGCTGGCCGGTGGCCATTTCATAAAGCACGAGACCGAAGCTGAAAACGTCCGTGCGCGGGTCGACTTCTTCGCCCCGCACTTGCTCGGGAGACATGTACGCCAGAGTTCCCACAGCGGCACCCGGTCCTGTGAGCAGTTGTTCTGTGGTGGCCGCCGTCATCGCAGACAGGCTTGGCGGAGCCCCTGGCGGCCGGAACTTCGCTAGTCCGAAATCGAGGAGTTTGGCGTCGTCGCGTGCGGTCACGAAAATGTTCGCGGGCTTGATATCGCGATGGGTGATGCCCTTCGCGTGCGCCGCTTCGAGCGCGTCAGCAATTTGGATTCCGAGATTTAGGATCTGCTCGAGTGGCAGTGGCTTGCCGGAAATGTAATGCTTCAGCGTCTGCCCATCTAGAAACTCCATGGAGATGAACTGCTCACCATCCTGCTCGCCAATGTCGTAAATCGTGCAGATATTCGGGTGATTCAGGGCAGAGGCAGCTCGTGCTTCACGCTTGAATCTCTCCAGCGCCTGCGGATCGCGGGCCAGTTCTTCGGGTAGAAACTTGAGCGCAACATGCCGGTGCAGCTTGAGGTCTTCCGCTTCATACACCACGCCCATGCCGCCGCCACCGAGCTTCTCCAGGATGCGATAGTGTGAGATGGTCTGGCCGATCAACGTCAACTCACTTTGCTGAACGTCATTTCTTCCCGGGCGGCACCTTCTGCTTCAACTCTTCAAACCAGTTCAGCACCGCAGGAATCGCTGACTATCAGGCGAGGCATCGTAGTTGGACAAGGTTCCCGCGGGCGTCTGGCATGCCTCGAAAGTACCTTGAGCTTGTCCGCTAAGAGACTTGGTTGCGTCGCGATCTCTACGGCCATCATCCTATTGCCGATCCGGCGTCACGTCCGGAAAGCCGACACGGCGGACAAGATCCTGATACCGCGGCTCCGAGCGAATGGGATCGAGCCGGGGGTCGACCTTCAGGCCCGCTATGCAATCGGATCGTTCATCGTACGCTCTCTCCAGCCAGCGGAAAGCCTCGTCTTTCTCCCCCAGCGAGATATGAATCGTTCCGATATCAAAAGGACAAAGGTAGTTCTGCCCCCGCTTCGCTGCTAGTTCGTCGGCGATCTTCCGCGCTTCAGACCTCCTCCCTGCGACGGCGAAGGCGTATCCCATGACGGCCCTGGCCAGTGGACTGTCGCTCAACTGAGCTCCTTTCTGTGTTTCGGCGACGGCCTCGGATAACCGGCCCATTTGCACATAGCTCAAACCCAGCCACGTGTGTGCCCGGAAATAGTCCGGCTCCAGTTCGATAGCCTTGCGCGCCTGCTCCACGGCATCATCGTACTGACGCGCCTGATAGTAATACAACGCACCGTCGCTATAGATGCGAAACGAGAGCGGATCAAGCTCCTCGGCCCGGTGAATTTCCAGTCCCATCTTTTCCCAGCGGCCAAGATCCGAAAGATAATTCGCGTAGTTGTCGTGTGCATCCGCAGAATTCACATCGAGCTGGATGGCCCGTTGACACTCCTTTTCGGCTCCTTGCCATTTCCAGTCATAATTAGTGTTGATAAGGCACAGCGCATTATGCGCTGCCGCAAGCGATTCATCGAGTTCCAGCGCCTTCACTGCCGCGGCCTTCGCCTGCGGCATCACCTGCCGAGGAGGCAAAAACAAATCGGAGAGATCGCTGTAGGAATCGGCTAACCCTGCATAAGCGAGAGCATAATTGCGATCCTTTGCCAGCGCCCGCTGGTAGTATTCGATGCTCTTCGTCAATTCCTCCTGGGTCCCCTTGTTCCAGTGATAGCGGCCTTGCAGATAAAGTTGATAGGCCTCTGGACTCGTCGGACCTCCGCTCGACAACCGTTCCTGTTCCTGCGGCGTCAGCTTCACTTGGACCTCAGTGGCGATCTGCCGCGCTACCTGGTCCTGTAGGGCGAGTACTTCACGCAGGTCGCGGTCGTAACTCTCCGCCCACAGGTGCTTATCGTTTGCCGCTTGAATCAACTGCGCAGTGATGCGCACGCGGTTCGCGACTCGCTCCACGGATCCCTCTATCACTGCATCCACCTGGAGCGCCTTCGCAATCTCAGGGAGAGGCCTCTTGACGCCCTTGTACTGCATGACTGAAGTCCGTGAGATGACCCGAAGCGCGCTGATCTTGGAGAGGTCCGTGATCAGCGCTTCTGTCATCCCGTCAGCAAAATATTCTTGGTCAGGATCGCGAGAGAAGTTTTCCAGCGGCAGCACAGCCAGGGACGAAATGCGAGAAGGCCGATTTCGGCTCAGCAAGCGTTCTCGCCAACCGCCAACATTGAATCCGAACAGGACCGCCAGAAAGAACATCAACACAGCGGCAGAAATCCATCGCGCCTCATGCCGAGCAGCGGGAGAGTCCCGACCGGGGCTCTCTCTTCGACGCCGCGCCGGAGCGAGGCGGTGCCTGGAGGTTGGCACATTGCGGTCGGCCAAATCCGCTTCGTGCTGCCTGGATGGCTCTGCCGCAGGTGGTATCAGCGTTTCCTCGATTTCAATCCGGGCGTCCCCAAGGTCCCGCAGGCGTCGCTGGGGATCTTTCTGCAGGCATCGCCGCAGGAGATTGCGAATTTGCGCAGGGGTTGGAGTTGGCAAGGCTTGCCAGTCGAGCTCGCGCTCGAGTACGGCGGCAATCGTGTCTTGCGCTGTCTCGCCGCGGAACGCTTGTTGGCCCGTGAGCAACTCGTACAACACACAGCCGAATGCCCAGATGTCGGTCCGTTTGTCCACCGCTTTGCCCCGCGCTTGCTCCGGGCTCATGTAGGCCGCCGTGCCCAGAATCACGCCGTGCATCGTCGCCGCCAGGCTCAGCGTTGGAGAATTGGAAGGATCGTCGTTGGCGGCGTCGCCCGCGAACGCCTTCGCCAAACCAAAGTCCAAAACTTTGACCTTGCCTTCCGGCGTCACCTTCACGTTTGCAGGTTTGAGATCGCGGTGAATGATGCCTTTCTCGTGCGCCGCTTCCAGCGCCTCCGCAATCTGAACTGCGATCTTCAGTGCTTCTTCAACGGGAAACGCGCCTTCACGCTTGATGCGTTCGGCCAAGGTCTCGCCAGACACCAACTCCATCACCAGATAGCTCGTGCCGTTCGATTGTTCCAGTCCGTGAATCGTCGCGATGTTCGGATGATTGAGCGAGGCCAGCATCTTCGCTTCGCGCTGAAAACGGGAAAGCCTATCGAGATCGTGCGCGAATGCTTCCGGCAAGACTTTGATGGCCACATCGCGACCGAGCTTGGTGTCGTGCGCCTGGTAGACTTCGCCCATTCCGCCCGCGCCGATAGCGCTAGTAATCTCGTACGAGCCGAGCTTTGTGCCCGTGGCGAGCGCCATCACTTTTTTCCTGTTGGAACTTTATGTTTCAGTTCTTCAAACCAGTTCAGCACGACATTGATTTGCGTCGGTGCCGCCTGCTCTTGCTCGCTGGGCTTGAGCATCAGGAAACGCTGGCCATCGGGAGACACGTCGTAGTTGGGGAACGTTGCCGGGGTCGGCTGGTACTGTCCCTCAAAGAGCATCCGTGGCTTGCCGACAGTGAGACCAGGCTGAGTGGCGATCTCCACAGCCATCATCTTGTTGCCGCTGCGGTAGAACAGCTCCCTCCCGTTCGGATTCCACACCGGTTCGCCGCCACCCTCGGTCGAGATTTGCCACTTCCCGCCGGGGCCCGGATAGGGCTGCACGTAAACCTCAAAGTGGCCGGATTCGTCCGAGATATAGGCCAGCCAGTGTCCATCGGGCGAAAACTCCGGCACACCTTCGTTGAATTGCGTTCGAAGGAAAGGCTGCGCTTTGCGGTCGCTTATCCGCAGCACCCAGATGTCATATCCGCTGGTGGGAGTGATTTCAATGAAGGCCAGCAGTTGCCCATCCGGGGACCAGGACTTCGGAGAATTGGCGTACTCGCTGGTAGTCAACCGCTCCAGCCCGCCACCGCCATCGGCCAGTTGCCAGAAAATGTTCGACGGCCCTTCCTTGTCGGACATAAACGCGATCCGCTTGCCATCTGGTGTCCAAAGTTGGGTTTGGTTCACACTCCCCCCAAACGTCAACCGCGTCAGCGTCTCCCGGGAGAGATCGAACAGCCAGACTTGAGATTCCTGCTCCACGATTCCCACGGCCACCCGTCGGCCGTCGGGAGAAAGGCGCGGGAACTGGTAGGCGTGTGCAGGGGCGGCTAAGGGCTGCTCTTGGCCATTGCGAGTGACCCACACCAGCTTGCTTTGGGCCGCCTGAATGCCTCCCGGAACATAGACCAGTGATCCCGTGCTGGAAAAACTGTACTGGGCCGCTCCGCTGAATGCGGATTGCAGGACGCCCTCCACCACGGGGACCGCCGCGCCTGTGACCGCGAGCCGCTGGGCATCGAACGGTACGGCCATCAGGCTCCCCCCTTGCGCATAGACCAAATGCCCGGAGGGCGCGAAGCGCGGGTACATCCCCCCTTGGACCAGGTTCCGTCGTTCGCCCGTCCCGAGCGACTGGACCACAACGTGCGCGTTGGTCCAATTATTGTTAATCGTTCCAGCAGCAAAGAGCACCGCCTTGCCTCCGGGTAAGAACTCCGGCCAGCGGTGGCTGACCTCCCCTTTCTCGCGACGAGTCAGCGGCTGCGTGGTACCTCCTGCGTCCGACACTTGCTGGAGGACTCCAACGAGTGTGGGTGCGAAGATGATCATCCCTTGGCTGCCCCAACTGGCCCCGGAAGGGGTCGCACCAATATCACCGAGGGTCAGCGCCGCTCCCCCGGTCACCGAAACCTTCTTTAGCTTTCCGCTCTCGAAAAACCCCACCCATTGGCCGTCGGGCGAGAAGAAGGGGTTGACGGCTCCTTCGGTGCCGGGGAGGGGCCTGGCCTCAAGACTATCCATTGCCCGTAGGTAAAGCTGCTGGGTGCCGTTTTGGCGTGCGAGATACGCAAGATGAGTCCCATCGGGAGAAAGGGCCACAGCAGGGCCACGATCCGAAGCTCCTAATTGTTGACCCGGCGGTAGACTAATTACCAAATGGCTGACGGGCTGGGGCGACGAAGGCTTCAGATTCCAAGTCGCTAGACTCGCGACCGCCAGACCTATTAGCAGGCTGCCCAGGCTCAGGATTAGGGACCGCCGACCAAGTGTGCCAATTCCTTTCGGTGCGACAGTCGGCGCCGACGTGACTTGCGAGCCACCCTCGGCGATCCACTTCAATTCGTCGCACACATCGCTGGCAGCCTGCCATCTCTTCTCTGGTTCCTTGGCGAGACACTTCTTCACCACGCGATCGAGCGCAGGCGGCGTCATAGGCTGAAGCGAGGAGATGAGCGGAGGATCGGTCTCGAGAATCTTCGCTATTAAGCTGGCTTGGCTCTTGCCTTCAAATGCTTTTTTTCCTGTTGCTATTTCATAGACAACTACGCCGAACGCGAAAATATCTGTGCGCGCATCGACCTCTCGGCCTTCCACCTGCTCCGGCGCCATGTATTGCAACGTGCCGAGGATCGTTCCTTGCGCCGTGATCGCTTCTTTCGCCGTCGGAAGCTCGGAGAGCGGAGTGGTGGGTGCTGCATCTTGCCTCAGCTTCGCGAGGCCGAAGTCCAGCAACTTCGTGCCGGACTTGGTGATCATGATGTTGCTCGGCTTCAGATCGCGATGCGTGATGCCTTTACGGTGCGCTTTATCGAGTGCACCGGAAATCTCGATGGCGTACTGCAATACTTGATCGAGTGGCAGTGGACCTTTCTTCAGACGCTCGGCCAAAGTCTCGCCTTCCAGGTATTCCATCACAAGGAAATCAGTTCCGTCCTGCTGGCCGATGTCGTGGAGGGTGCAGATATGCGGATGATTCAGGCTTGCAACTGTTCGCGCTTCCCGCTCGAATCGCTCGCGCAACTCGGCTTTATCGGAGAGGTGATCAGGAAGGATCTTGACGGCAACGATGCGCTCAAGGCGGGTATCACGGGCGCGGTACACCTCGCCCATCCCACCTGCACCAATGGCAGAGAGGATTTCGTAGGGGCCCAAACGTTGACCGGCCTGGATGGCCATGAGCTCTCGCTAAGGTGGAATTGGCAGAGTATAACGCGCTCAACTATTACACACGTCAATATTTTGGGCGCTCCTACTTACCAACATTCGCCAAATTAGCGCCTGGGGCGCGAGGACAGGGCGATAAAGTTCCGGCTTATTCGGTGTAGAATCCGCCGCAATGGAGGTGCCCACCCTATAAGGCCTTTTCTTTCTCCTACTGATGCTCTTATTCACTGTTCCAGCATAGGACCGGAGAACGGATTGGCATATACGGCGGCCGAATCGTGTTGGTAGGGTTATCCGTTCAAACAGCAATAACTCAACCATGCGGTAAGAAAGCACCCTAGACAGAAGGAACATCTATGAAAATTCGTACGCTTAGTCGCCGCTTTATTCTGGGTTCCGGCGCCATGCTGCTGGCTGTGATCGGCTCGCTTGCATACTCGACCATTTCGCCCGTTGGACTGACGATTCTGAAGCCTGGAGTCCAGCCCGGCTACGTGATTTTTGGCGCACCCGACGGGAACGCTTACGCAATCGATATCAAAGGAAACGTTGCGAAGAAATGGGCTTCTCCCGAGCCCGATACCGAATTGGGCTATACACGGCCGCTCCCCAACGGAAATCTTCTCGCCAGGGTGCAGCCCACGAAATCGCTGTCCGGCGCGGCGGGAGCGAACGCCGAAGCTACGGGGGCGGAGAGCGTCATCGAGTTCGCGCAGGATGGTCGCGTCGTATGGAAGTACAGTGACTCAGTGCGGTCGCTGCACCACGACCAAGAGCGCATGTCCAACGGAAATACGCTGTTAGTCTGTTCCAAGGATCTTGATATTCCGAAAATCTCCCGCGAGTTACTGAAAGACGACTGCCTGATCGAGGTCAATCCGGCGGGAAAAATTGTTTGGGAATGGCAGACCTCCGACCATTTCGATGAGTTCCAATTCCCTCAGGAGGTAAGGGACCAGATCATGGCTGGCTATCGTGATCCAGAAGGTGTGCGGCCCCAAGTGGGTGCCCTACCCGCGACGAAAGGATTCGACTGGGCCCACATGAACGCAGCCAGCCCGATCCCGGATAGCTCTGGCCATACGGACCCGCGCTTCAAACCAGGCAATATCATAGCCAGCTACCGACACCTCAACACCATAGTCGTTGTGGATAAGAATACGAAGAAGATCGTTTGGAAGTCAGTCAACGTCACAGTCGGGCAGCACAACACCCATATGCTTCCCGCCGGTGTGCCAGGAAGGGGGCACATTCTGGTGTTCGATAACGGCAACAACACCGTCAACTATAATCCAAGGAAAAAAGATGGGCGTCCGAACTCCCGCGTCGTGGAAATCAATCCCTTGGGCAACTCCATCGCATGGCAGTACACCGCGGAAATGAGCAACCGCCCCATCTGGAGCTTCTTCAGCCATTACATCAGCAGCGCGCAGCGCCAGCCGAACGGCAACACTCTGATCTGCGAGGGATCGAACGGGCGGTTCTTTGAGGTTACGCCGTCCGGGGAGATCGTCTGGGAATATATCAACCCATTCCCGAACCTCTCAGGGAAAATCCCTAACAGTACGGTTTTCCGGGTGGCTAAAGTCCCCGAAGATTGGCTCAAGCGCTAGCCCTAACCTGGATAATTCACCAGACTAAATTGATAGTTGATTGACACGGCGCTGTGGGCGCGCTTCGTATTGCCCCTTAGAGAGCTGGACAATCAATAGCGGATTGATTGTAAATCGCCTCAGGCGGGGAGACCGACTGGGCCAAATTGCCGATACCTTGGCCGACGTCATGGCTCAAAGTTCCGCCCTATCTATCGCTGGATTGTTGCCGCCTGTGATACCCAGCTAGGCTTGATATTATGGTTCAGCTGGAAGAAGTTTGTGGGGTCATACTTGTTTTTTAGTGTCACTAAGCGATCATAATTAACTCCATATGCCGCACGCGCAATCGTCTCTCCCTCGTCAGCCACATAATTTCCGTACGATCCCTCGACCAAATGGGGTTTCATCGCTCCCCAACATTCACGCGTCCACTGCACGTTCTTTTCTGTGTCCGCTGGGTTCGTCCACATCGACCAAGCCATAAAATCCCACGAGTGTTGGCGGTGAGGAAAGGCCGTATCTGTGGGTGCCACACGTGTCGCTGCACCGTTCCAATGTTCAAGGAACGGAGCGAACGTGTAGGGCGATGGACTCTTGGCTACAAATTGCGCCATGGTCTCGATGGCCTCGTCGGTTAGCTCCCTCATAAAATTAGACTTTGTGTAAACGTAACGGCCGGGTGGGAAGAACGGCTCAAACATGCTTTGGATTTGTACGTAGTTCATCGGACTCAGCGCGTCCGCAATCGGTGAAACAAATCTGCGCAATGGCTTCAGCAGTTCTTCGCCTGCCGCAAGAGCACCACAATAACAAACCGCAATTCCAAACACGGGACCGACGTCGGGTAAGTGGAAGGACCCGCCCTGGGTTACCAGTTCGTCTGGACTCTCGGCGGCAAACTCGCGCCAATACTTCAGGATCTCCTTAGCTTTGGTCGCTGGATAGAAGACCGCACCACCGAAGACGGCGCCCACCTCGTGGAGCTGGAATTCCAGAGAAGTGACCACTCCAAAATTCCCACTGCCACCGCGAATGCCCCAAAACAAATCGGTGTTCTCGTTTGCGCTCACGCTCAGCGTGCGACCGTCCGCCGTAACCACGTCGGCACTGATCACATTATCGATGGCCAGTCCATATTTGCCATGCAACTGGCCCCATCCGCCGCCCAGAGTGAGTCCGGCAATCCCGACGGTCGGCACCACGCCCTGCGTAGTCGCCAGCCCAAATGCCTGGGTCTCGCGGTCGAATTCGCCCAGCTTCACTCCCATTTGTGCACGAACCGTCCGTCGTATGGGATCTACGCGGATTCCCTTCATCATCGATACGTCGATCACTAGGCCGCCCTCGCAAACGGATTTGCCAGGCAAGCTGTGTCCACCTCCGCGAACCGCCACCAGCAAATCGTGCTCTCGCGCAATGTGAACGCACGCCAATACGTCTGCGACTCCAGAGCACTTCGCAATCGCCCCAGGTTTCCGGTCGATCATCGCATTCGGCAAGGTTCGTGCCGCGTCGTATCCTTCCTCGCCTGCACACAAGACTGGCCCGCGAACTGAGGACCGCAGTTTCTGGACAACGGGTTCGGAAATCATCGGAGACTCCATGTTATTGAAATTCGTGACTAGATATCAGGAAGGACGCACTTACTGGGCGGGATTATCTCTTCTATCGATATGAAAGTCCAGAAGCGCTCTACGTGGCTCACCTCAGGATAAGTTCGTGTGTTGCATCGACCAGTTAAGCTGGCAGGCAATATGGGTAAGTGGTTTGCGAGAAATTACGGAAATGGGTCACGTTTTTAGTGCCATTTTGTGGGGGCTTCCGTGGACGCGTATGCCGCTAATCGTACGGCGGGAAACGTAAAATCAGCATCGGGACAATCAATTGCGTATTGATTGCCATTGGTAGTTACGCCGAATCTTTGGCCGCCCCTTCCGCCCCCGGCACCACCATCCCTGCCGCCGGTCGCGCCAAGCGAAAGACGACTTTAGAAATGTATGTTGTAACAGTTGACCGGCCAGTGAGTGAGGAGGCGCGCCCGTCGAGTAGGTAGCGCAATTCACATCGTACCTTGCTGTGATCGCTTCGCCCTTATGTTCTCAAACCCGGGCCACACAAATGGGCCTCTGGTTTGATCGTTCTGCCGATACCCACAGATAAACGCAAAGCCCCTAAGACGAAATAGAAGCAAGTGGGCCAGTTCAGCGCCCAAACCCTTGTAGAGGTAGGGGATCACTTCCGAGTAGCTCGTCATCCGACAACGATTCAAGCCCACCACCCCGAAGATCGTGATTGTTTGCCGGCCGGTGTGCCATAATCAGCACCTGTGAAGGGCCATCGAATAACTTGGCTCCTAGCTCCGCTGCTAGCCCTCGGGGCGGCGAATGGCATGCCGATCGTCCCGCGTGTGCAGCGAAGTGCCGAAGTTTGCGCTACTGTCTGGCTTTCCGAGACGAACTGTGAACAGCAGTCCGAAGAAGAGCAACCAAAACCAGAACCAGAACTTGAGGTTCCCAGCACACTTCAGTATGGCCTCCTCGAAAGCACCTGCGCATTCTGGCCCACCAATTATCAACGCCCGCCGCCGTTCTCCTCGCTCGCCTAACTGTATTCCAAACAATTGAATCTTCGTAGTAGAGGAGGATGCCGTGCGCCGATTCCTGCGATCTCTATTTGCCGATTCAGCTAAGTCCGATATCCAAGTAATTAATCAGCGCCGCAGAGAGTTCACACAACTAGGTGATGATGCATTGAGAGCCGCGTTCGCGCAGGCCGAAGATTTATTGGAATCCATCGCGGCAACGGTGGTCGTGGGTTCGCGAGTGCTAGGCGTAGAAATGTTCGACGTACAGCTCCAAGGTGCGCTGGCTCTCACAAGCGGCAAGATTGCAGAGATGCAAACAGGTGAAGGGAAAACGCTCGCTGCAGTCCCAGCAGTTGTCTGGTATGCGAAGGCGCGTCAAGGTGTCCACGTGATGACTGTGAACGACTATCTGGCTCGCCGGGATGCGCGATGGATGGGTGGCATCTATGAGTTCCTTGGGCTCTCTGTGGGTTGCGTTCAGCAAGCCATGGGCATCGAGGACCGCCAACGAGCCTATGCCTGTGACGTTACTTACGCCACCGCGAATGAGGTTGGCTTCGACTACCTCCGGGACCAGCTGACTTTGTGGCCGCGTGAACAAGTGCATCGGCCATTCGCGGTGGCAGTGATTGACGAAGCCGACTCCATTCTCATCGACGAAGCTCGCATCCCACTAGTCATCGCAGGCGGCAAAGCCGACGACAACCTTGTGGCCTATCGTGTCGATGGCTTGGCTCGACACCTCCAACGAGACCATCATTACACGTTGGATGAGTACGGGCGGAACATTGCACTGACGGACACCGGGATTCACGCCGTAGAATCTGCCTTCGCGTGCGGCAATCTTTTTGTTGAGGGGAATCTCAGATTGCTAACAGCTGTTCAGGACTCGTTGTACGCACACGTATTGCTTCGGCGTGGCGTCGACTACCTGGTGAAAGACGGCGCAATCGAATCTGTCGATGAATTCAAGGGGCGCATTGTGCCAGATAGAAGGTGGCCGGCCGGATTGCATACGGCCATCGAAGCCAAAGAAGGTGTTGCGCCCAAAGTACAGGGTAAGGTTCTGGGATCAATCACGCTGCAGAATCTCATCGCGCTTTATCCCAAGGTGTGCGGCATGACGGGCACAGCTGCCACTCAGGCTGAGGAGTTCCGTGCCATCTATGAACGAGATGTAGAAGTCATCCCGACAAACCGACCGGTGATCCGCGTCGACCATCCGGACCTTCTCTTTCAAACCAAGGAAGAGAAGGAGCGGGCCGTCATTAATGAAATCCGCCGCGTGCATTTGACCGGTCAACCAGTCCTGGTTGGGACGGTGAGCGTTCAGGAATCCGAACGGCTAAGCGCCGCTCTAAAAGGCATACCACATGAAGTCCTGAATGCCCGAAACGAGGAAGAAGAGGCCGCCATTATTGCTCGTGCGGGCGAACTGGGAGCAGTGACTGTCTCCACTAACATGGCCGGACGCGGAACGGACATTCGGCTTGCCGAAGGTGTCGCGGCACTGGGTGGATTGTACGTTATCGGAACGAACAGACACGAAAGCCGTCGGATCGACAATCAACTTCGCGGCCGCGCCGGGCGTCAGGGCGATCCCGGTGTCTCCCGATTCTTCGTCTCACTAGAAGACGATTTGCTAGTCAAATACGGTATCGACGATCCTAGACTCCGCCATGACCCGGAAAGCATTCAGCGACTTGTGGAAGGCCAGAATCTCGACATTCGAAAGTTTCTTAACAAATATGAGAATGTAGTCGAGGGGCAGCGACGGGCGGTTCAGCAGCGACGCCAGTCCTTGCTCAGTGGCACGACTCGATGTTCCTCAGAACGCGAAAGGCTGATTTCGCTGATCACCATTGATGAGCTCTGGTCGGAACACCTCGCAATGGTTGCCGAACTTCGTGAAGGGATTCATTTACTTTCGTGGGACCGGGATCCACTGCGCGAATATCTCTTGAGGGTCGCCAACCTGTACGGAGAACTCCAGGCAGGAATCATGGAAGAGATTCCGAAGCGCCTTGCCGAAGCCGACACCAACCGCATCGATCCCTCTCAACGTGATGCCACGTGGACTTACCTCACGACGGACCATCCTTTTGGCAATTTTGAGGAGCGCGTCGTTCGCGGTCTAGTGCGAAAAGTGAAGACTCGTAGTTTCTGGGGTTAGGGTGCAGACCGAACCGGCCACTCGGAGGTTATGTTCTGACCGGACCGTTTCATCGCGGGCCGGATAAGTCCCGATAAGTTCGGCTTATCGGCAACTGGCTTTTTCGCCAATCCCCTAACGGAAGTCGCAGTTGGATCAGCCACGGGCGCGAGCGATGAAGAGGCTACCGGACCGAAGCTTCAGAGAGTCTCGCGGCGCAGTTCTCGGGAACCGTCAGCGGCAGTGATCAGTTCCAGGCCACCCTCAGTCAGTGCGAGATTCAGGAGATTTGATTGTCGTGCCGGGCGTCCATCGTGACGCCCCGCTGTTCCTACTATTCGTTCAGGAATTTCACCGCCACGGCTTGGGCATCATTTGCAAGTTTCTCGATGCGGACAACCTCACCCAGAACTCTTTGGGGGACCGATGTCGCTGAGGAAAAGGACAGGGCGACGAACAGCACCATGCCCACTTGGTAGTTCCTTAAGAGGCCGACAAAGCAAACACTTTTGCGGTTGAAGTCGATGGTCTTTGTAACTTCTACAAGCCCGTCGCCTTCGGGATAGACAGGCCGAACATGTATAGGCACATTTATCGTCAAGCGTTTGCGCTTCCGTCGCCCTTTAGATTCCGGGGTCAGATGTGGTGCGGTTTGGGCCGAGGTTAGGACGTTCGTCATCAAGCCTCCCTCGCG
>Ga0307479_10002886_pt1 | contig 15623 bp, 16 predicted proteins | sample atmos_gasesECM4C_FD_203743 | JGI IMG/M metagenome (GOLD analysis project Ga0307479, IMG submission 203743) | Hardwood forest soil microbial communities from Morgan-Monroe State Forest, Indiana, United States - atmos_gasesECM4C_515 | ecosystem: Environmental > Terrestrial > Soil > Temperate... | reverse complement strand
CACATAAAGAGGCGTTCCGAAGCGCTCCGCGAGTCTCGTGAGCGGGACATCTTCGCAGTGCAAGACGAACGTCCCGCCACGCCGAAGAATACCCGTGCGCTTCTCGCGGATAGTGAATCCCGGCGGCCGCTCGATTTCCGTTACTTCGCTGCGCCGGGTCATTTTCGCTTGGTAGATCCCGATGCGTGGCTATCCTTGACCTTGATCGCGACTACCGTTTGGTCGTCGAATGTCTCGACTCCAGCGGAATGCTCGGCCACCGCCTTGAACAGAGCGTCGACCACACAATCAGCAGACTTGCCCGCACATTCCGCAACCAGCTTCTCCACGCCTCCTCGACCGAAGAGTTCTCCTTGCCGATTGCGGGCGTCCAGAATCCCGTCGCTAAAAAAAACGAACATATCTCCAGGCTTCATTTTGAATCGGAATTCGTCGTAATCCGCATCGTCAAAGAGTCCCAGCGGCAAGCCGGTGGCCTCGATGACTTGGTTCTTACCGGCATGCAGGAGGATTGGCCGCGGCAAGCCTGAATTGGCGACTATGAGCGTTCGATGTTCATCGTCCCAGACGGCATAAATGAGTGAGACGAATTGCGCTTCGATGCGACGCTCCGCCAAAGACAGATTCACCGCCCGCAGCATTTCCGCGGGACCGGGCTCAATCGGTGCGTGGGACCGCAGGATGCCACTTACCAGCGCGGCATAAATGGCGGCTGGCGCGCCTTTTCCGCTTACGTCGCCAATTGCGATCCCCATTCGCGAAAGGGAGTACGGAATGAAGTCGTAGAGATCGCCTCCAATGGCTCGTGCGGGGATGAACTTGGCCGCCAACTCAAGATGCGCCAGCTTGGGAAGAGTCTGTGGCAGCAAACGCATTTGCAGTTCCCGGGCGAGCGCTAAGTCGCGCTCCAGTCGCCGTTCCTGGCGCGCGATCTCTTCATACAGACGTGCGTTTTCGATTGCGATTGCCACTTGCGCCGCCAGCGTCATCATCGTGCGCTTGTGATCCTCGGTAAAAAAGCCGCGCCGCGTGTGCTCCAGGTCGAGCACTCCGATGACTTTGTCTTTGTAGATCAGGGGGACGGCCAGTTCCGAGCGAGTCTCCGGGTTGGCCTCGATATAGCGGGAATCTTTGCTTACGTCGGGCGCGAGGATCGCCTGCTTGGTCTGGGCTGCGTGACCCACGATTCCGCGCCCTAGTGGAACCTCGCGCTTGAGGTGGGTGTTTTCGTTAAAGCGCAACGAAAACCGGTGCTGCAATTTCTCGCCGGAGGGATCCAGCAACAAAATGCTGAACATCTGATAGTCAATCAGACGTCGCAGCAGTTCAGCGACCCGGTTTAAAAGTTCATCCAGATTTAGGATCGACGATAATTCGCGGGCAATCTCATTGAGCAGTACCAGGATGCGGGCTTGTCGGGTGGTGCGGGTATAAAGCTGCGCATTCTCGATCCCGCTTGCGATTCGCGAAGCTACCAGCGTCAGTAGACGGCTGTGCTCTTCATTGAAATAGCCGGGATCCCGGGCTTCCAGGTCAATCACGCCAGTGACCCTATTCTTGGCGATGAGCGGAACGGCAAGCTCTGAGCGCACATTGGGAACGGCGGCGATGTAGGTTGGATCCTGAGTGACATCATTCACCAGGACCGCCTTTCTCGACTGTGCGGCCTGTCCGGTGACGCCCTCGCCCACCTTTACTCGGGCTTTGTCGGCGAACTCCGGGGGATATCCCACTTGAAAGCGAAAGCGCAGTTCCTGAGTCTTCTCGTTCAGCAGGAGAATCGCGAAGATTTCGTAGTCAATGACCTTGCGCACGACTTCCGCAATGCGGCGCAAAGTCGTATCCAGGTCGAGCGATGTCGCCAATACATCCGACACCTCCAGTAAGAGAGGCTCGACGTGCAACTGGCTGGCAGGATTGTTCAGAACAGACTCCATCGTTTCCCCATGATAGCAGCCGTTCGGAGAGCAGTACCTAGTACCCAGTACCCAGAGGGGAAGGGGGGGTGCTCTGCTGCCAACATCCCAGTTTTTCCTGGAACTGGGTATACTCGATACTGGGGACTGTTTTACTCCCGCGGCACGATACAGATGTCGGCTAGATTGCGGTATCGTTCAGCGTAGTCGAGGCCGTAGCCTACGACGAACTCGTCGGGAATAGTGAAGCCTACGTAGTCGCCTTGCAGAGGCAGCTTGCGGCGCGAGGGTTTGTCAAGCAGCGCTGCAATCTTCAAAGCCCGAGGCTGATGCGCCATCAACAGTTTTTTCAGAACCGTCAGTGTCAGTCCCGTGTCCAGAATGTCCTCCACCACGATTACGTTCTTGTCCTTCATGGACTGATCCACATCCTTCGTCAGCTTTACTTCTCCGGTCGAGTCCCATCCGGTCTTAAGTTCCTGAGTCGGGCTCGGACGATTGCCGTAGCTGGAGACCCCAATGAAGTCGAAGGTGGCGTCAAGGTTCACTTGTCTCGCCAGGTCGGCAAGAAAAATCGCGGAACCCTTTAGCACTCCAACCAGTATCACCGGCTGTCCGGCGAAGTCGCGCGTGATGTCCGCCCCCAGTTCCGCGACCCGTTTCGTAATTTGCTCCCGCGAAATTAGCACCTTCAGCTCTGCCATGGCGTTTTCATATTAAACTAAAGTCCAGTCGCAGCCCATCTCTGGCTCTCGGTTCGATAATCCACCGCACGGGCAAGCGACCGGAGCGATCCTTGATGAATTTGAAAGGCATTCAACTTACTTGGCTGGGCCATGCGACTTTTCGCATCGAGACGCCCAGCGGTCAGACCATCATCATCGATCCTTGGATCATGAATAACCCCGCGTGTCCGCCTTCGGAAAAGAAGGTGAAAACGGTAGATACCGTTCTGGTTACTCACGGCCACGGAGACCACATTGGCGATGCCGTGGAGATTATCAAAGAGCATAACCCGCAAGTTGTGGGGATCCCGGAAATGTGCGGGTGGCTGGAGAAGAAGGGCGCGAGGAGAACCGCCATGATGAACAAGGGCGGTACGCAGAAGGTCGGCGCCATCAAAATCACAATGGTGCACGCGGATCACTCCTGCGGTATCCAGGATGGCGATCAGCTTATTTATGGTGGTGAAGCTTGTGGGTACGTCGTCGAGTTCGAGAATGGCGTTAAGATTTACCACGCGGGCGACACCAACGTCTTCGGTGACATGGCGATCATCCGCGAACTCTATGCGCCGGAAATTGTCATGCTGCCCATCGGAGATCACTTCACCATGGGCCCACGCGAGGCGGCATACGCTTGCAACCTACTCAAGCCGAAAACCGTCATCCCCATGCATTTCGGCACGTTTCCCGTACTGACGGGAAGTCCCAGCGAATTAAAGAAGCTGGCGCCTGGGGTTGAAGTTCTCGCGATGAAGCCGGGTGTGACTGTGCGCGATTGAAAGCCGGCAACAAATAATACAACTACGAACGCCGAGGTTCGAAAGTGCCTGCAAACAAGCCGAAGAAAGAAAACAAACCAAGCTGGAGACACTTTAACTTCGTCACGGCCGGGCCGGTCGACGACTATTTGTACTCGATGCTGCCGAAGCGCGATGAAGTGCTTGCGGAAATGGAAGAGTATGCCAGCCAGTACGATATCCCCATCGTAGGTCCGGCAGTGGCACGTGTGCTGCAGCAACTTGCCCTGATGATCAACGCCAAAACGGTGTTCGAGTTGGGCTCCGCCATTGGATACTCGACCATCTGGTGGGCTCAGGCTGTCGGGGAAAAGGGCCAGGTTATTTACACGGATGGCGATCCGAAAAATGCGGAGCGGGCTCGCAAGTATTTTGATCGGGCGGGCGTTTCCAATCGCATCGCGTTGCATACTGGCGATGCCCTGGAAGTGCTCTCCGAGCAGACGCAACAGTTCGACATTATTTTCAACGACGTCGACAAAGAGGACTATCCGCGCGTGCTGCGGCTGGTTTCGCCACGTCTGCGAAAGGGAGGATTGTTTATTACCGATAACGTTTTGTGGAGCGGCCGGGTTGCGGAAAAGAATCCCAAAGCCGCGAGCACGAAGGCGATTCTCGACTTTAATCGCCGGCTCTACGAGTCGGGAGATTTCTTTACTACGCTGATTCCCATCCGCGATGGGTTGGCGGTGGCGTTGAAGAAGTGACGAAGCGACACAAAAACCGGAGCCTAAATGATATTTGTCATCCCGAAGCGAAGCGAGGGATCTTGGTTCTTGCTTGCATCGTTCGTGCTGGAGGCAAACACCATGGTGCCTCGCTGCGCTCGGGATGACAATACTTTGGTTAAATCGACTTCACCGGAATCGCCAGTAGATCCTCGACCAATCCGACTTCCTTCTGCAAGAACGGCTCGGCATAAGTCACGCCGCCGAGTGCTCCGTAATAGCGCGCCATGGATTCCACTCGCGCATGAATTTCGTCGGGAGCAGGGAAGAGGTCTCTGCCGGCTTCCTGATCGCTGAACTGTGATTTGTAAGCCAGGATCGAAGCGAACTTCTGATCGAACTGCTGAGTGATATCGACCACAAACGTGGGACGCAGGTCGTAGTAAAGTGTGGCGTAGATGATCTTGAACGGGCGGTGGGGAGCGAGTTTTTCCAAATCTACGTTGGCTTGGCTGCCAGCTGACGGCTGAGAGCTGAGAGCTAATTTCGCCAGTCCCGCCAGAAAACAGGCTTCATATCCAAGGACTGAACAAGTGTAGTGATCCGGATGCCGGCCCTTCCAGTAGGGAAGAATGACCACTCGTGGCCGAGTCTCGCGGATCACGCTGGCCACTTTCAGCCGATTCTCCCAGGTATTTTCCACGCGACCGTCGGGAATATCGAGCGCCCGCCGCCAAGTCGCACCCAGAATCCTAGCCGCGTCCGCGGCTTCCCGCGCACGGTCGTCGGCAGTGCCGCGGGTGCCCATTTCGCCTTGGGTCAGATCGAGAATTCCCGAATGCTGGCCGCGCTGGGCCATCTTGAGCAGCGTGCCGCCGCAGGTTTGCTCAACGTCGTCGCGATGTGCGGCAATGGCGAGAATATCGAGGGTAGTCGCGGACATGTCAGTCAAGATTGCCTTGTTCAAGTACCACATTCTCGCGCACAATCAGCCGGTGTGCGGCCATTTCCTTCAGTTTTGGCAGGACGCGGCTGACGTGTTCGTCGGTGTCGACGAAGGTAATTACTACGGGGAGTTTGCCGCCGGCCTCAACCATGTGTGCGGTTTTCACACGATGGCGGCCGAGAAAGCCGGCTACGGCATGAAAAGCGGTGGCGGCATAAACATTTTCTTCGCGGAGGTAGCGCAGAATCTCCATGTGCAACGGCCGATGATGCCACTGGTCGGCTTCATTCAAATAGATTGTGACTTGCACCGCCATCGCGTTCGCCATTCTAACTGATTCGTGCTAACTGATGCGCCCCAGGGCCATGCCAGCGAGAGCTGCGCCCAGACAAAGTATGTTGTTGCTGAGAATGTTGACGGCCATCAGGCCCCACTGTCCCTGTTCGAAATACGCCACGGTTTCGAAGGCGTAACTGGAGAACGTCGTAAACGAGCCGCAGAATCCAATCACCACCAGCAGCCGCCAGCGCGGATCGATCAGGACGCGCTCGGTGGTCCAGATGATGAAGAAGCCGACGATGAAGCTGCCGACGATGTTGATGAACAGAGTGCCGTAGGGAAAGACCGGTCCGAGTTGCCGGGCGGCGATCCGGCTGAGGAGGTAGCGCAGGTTGGCTCCGACGATGGCGGCTACAGAAATCGCAAGAAAGTTCTTCACGATGGAGTTCTCCCTACAAAACAGTCATGGATTTTGCAGGAGTTATCAGCCGAAACGCTTAGAGCGATTTCAGGCGGTTATGGCGAACTCCATCGCCGTGTTTATTTTTTACCACAGAAGAGAGCGGATGGCACAGAGAATCGGCAGCGAATTGCCACGTACGTAACTCGTGCAATGAGCACCTGCTGCTACTTCTTCCGCTCCACCAGATACCGCGCCAACTCCTTCAACGTCCCCGCCCGTTCGCCGAAACTGTCCAACTCCGCAAACGCCGCGGTTACCAGCGAGTCCGCCTTGCGCTCGGATTCTTCAATTCCAAACAACGCGGGATAGGTTGCCTTTTGCGCGGCGGTGTCTTTACCGGCCGTTTTGCCGAGCTGGTCAGAGGTTTGGGTTACGTCGAGGACATCGTCCACGATTTGAAAGGCAAGGCCGATCGACTGCCCGAAGGCGCGCAGCTTTCTTACTTCGCTATCCTTGGCGCCAGCGTAGAGGCCGCCACTCACAAGGCTGGCGGTGATGAGTGCGGCCGTTTTTGCGCGATGGATATATTCCAGCATCTCCGCGGTGGGCTGGGTTTTCTCGGCTTCGAGGTCGACGACTTGCCCGCCGATCATGCCATCGACTGTCCCCGTACGGTGCGCGATTTCCTCGATGATTCGCACCCGCGCCTCTGCCGGACATTCCAGCCGCGCCAAAACTTCGTAGGCCAGAGTTTGCAAGGCGTCTCCCGCGAGGATGGCGATGGCATCGCCGAAAACTTTGTGGCAGGTGGGGCGGCCGCGGCGCAGATCGTCGTTGTCGAGCGCGGGTAGGTCGTCGTGGATCAGCGAATAGGTGTGCAGCATCTCCAGCGCTGCGCCCAGTTCTTCAATCTTTTTGGGCAACGATCCGGCGACCATGCGGCCGGCTTCGATGCACAGCACGGGCCGCAGGCGTTTGCCGCCGGCAAACACGCTGTGGCGCATGGCCTTGTGAATGGACTCTGGGTGCTGAGTTTCCAGCGGAATCAGACGGTCGAGTGCCGCGTCCGTGCGCGTGCGCCCTTGTTCGAGAGTTTCTTGCAGCATTGAGCAATGAGTATAGCAAGACAAAAACGAGGTTACGTCAGCGAGGCGCTTGTGGCATGATTGCTTTTTCGGACGAGAAGGTTGCCGTGAAGTGTGGCTCGCTCAAGGCGGCTGCTGCGCTGTCGTTCGTCTGTGTGATCTCGGGTGCGCTCTCACATGCCTCGTGCCCGGTCGATCAAGTCATCGTGAGCGGCCGTGTGGAGAACGCTCCCGCCAAGGGGAGCGTTCGTGTGCAACTTGTTTATTCGAACGGGAAGCCGGGCGACTCGGCTGAAGCGACATTAGAAACCGACTCGTTCCGCATCGAGATTTCATTCCTTACTCAGAGCCGCGGCGCGGCGCTGATTGGCACCTTCCGGAAGAAGTGCGACCGCAAACCGATAGCTGTCGTCGTAACCCTGGTCGAAGGTGAGCGGGAGTTTGATCGCGTCTCCCTGAACCTGGCCAAGGATTTCAGAATGATGGATTCCAGCGCTTACGCTTTGCGCTCTGAACTTCTGCTGCACGGCCCTCCGCCGATTTGACAGGTGCAACCCCAGTCTGACTGCGTTCGCAATGCGAAAAAATCAGGGCGCCCCGAAAGACGCCCTTGTGGTCACATTGTAGACCTTACGCAGCGGCACTCCTTGCCACCGCCACGCTGCGCAAGACTGAAGTCAGAATATCCTGCGCGTCATCGGCCTGGCACACGTCGCTGGCGCCGGCTTCCAGCGCGGCAATCCAGAGTTCTTCGTCCGGAACGCGATGCGTACACACGATGGGCAGGGCCGGAAAATCGTGGCGCAGGCCTTGCACATCCGACAAACGAGAGTTTTCCATATCGAGGACGACTGCTTCCGGACGGCTCTTGCGGACGCGCTCGCGAAGTTCGTCACCGGAGTGCGCTAGGTGGACTGCGTGGAAGTGGGGAGAAAGTTTACCGGCCAGAGACTGCGCGACCCTGGGATCGCTTTCCAGAACAACGATACTGAAGCCCATAGATCCTCCTGACTCAACACCGTCAACAACGGCGGACTAGGGCTGCGGGGAAGGGTTCGGAACCACGACTCCACAGACATTTGCCTTGAAATTGAATTACCCCATTCGCAACGGCGCGAACTGCTACCTGCGAGCAGTCGCTTTCTCCGTTGCGGACTCGAACGGTTCGGCCTGGAGCTTCCCGTTTTTCTTCAGCAGGATTTCTACCTTGCCTTCCGCCTGCTCAAGTTCTTTCCGGCATGAAGTAGATAGATTCATTCCCTCTTCAAAAAGTGTCAGGGAAGTGTCCAGTGGGACGTCTCCTTTTTCCAACTCCTGAACGATTTTCTCCAGTCGCTGAAGACACTCTTCGAACTTGGCCAACGGGGTTTTGCTCCTCTGTTCTCTATTGTAATGCTACCGACGGCGCAGAATGTCCAGTTTTTTTATTGTAAATAGTTGGAGAGGGGAGGTTATCTTTCCCCTCAAAGGAATCTTTCAGAGTGGGTTGCATACTTGGATTAGCAAATCTGATCTGATCTGCGCCCTCATGCACTCGGTATACAGCTGACTATCGAGCGTCAGAATAACCGGTTTCTGATCAACGTTTTGCCGTGCGATCTCGATCAGACTCACATCCGTCGGGCCGTATTTTGCTACGAAGTCAGACTGCATGTCGAGAAGCCTGACAACATCCTCGTCCATGCTCATATTCCTGAATTCTTCGTAAACCAGTCCCCAGAGTTGGGAACGTCCCTTCCGCTGGGTGTCTTGGATTTTGCCGTAGAGTTCAGCCACCACCGAGGCGCTGGTCGTCTTCTTCCTAAAAGAGAACAAGAAGCTGCCGCAATTCTCGTAGGCCTCGCGGCTGACGAAATGTGTAAGGTCCCGTTCCAAGTTCACGAACCTTAGCTCTTTGACAGCACGATAGAGAACGAGTTCCCACAACGGACCCGTGTCGACTATCACGATCCTGCGGCGATCAAGATTACTACCTAAATCTGCGCGAGGCATTTTCTTGAAATACGCTGTGTGGAGGATCGAGTGGCGCGGCGGGAACGTCGTATTCGCGGACTAAGGCGAGCCTGAGCGCCTCCAAATCGATCCTGAGCCGCTGGGAGATGTCTAGCAGTTCCTGCGTTTTCCCCTTCACGCCGTGGTAGGTGGGCTCGGCGAAAGCCCGAAAAATGGCATCAAATTTCGCGGCGTATTCCTTCCAAAACGCATACAACGTGTAATGTCGAGGCAGGGACCTGGAGTTGTTGGCTAGAAATTCCGCGACGTACTCAGCAGTTTTATCCCGCGGCTCGCGCAAGTCCGGATAAGTTGGATTTGCCTCTCGCAGCCGGGACTCGTAATCGTCCAAGCTCTCTCTGACCTGCTCTCGGAAATCAGATGCCCTAAGCAGTCCCTCAACATAGTCTGTGACGGCCTTTTCGAGGATCGCCAATGCTGAATCGTGCTGATTGAAACGCTCGCCGAAGGTGGGATGCTCCGCTAAGAAATCCTCAAGATTCGGCTGTTGATTCACGTCGATGAGCTCCGCGATTGGCCTAATGTACTCGAAGCGTTTGCTATGTACGCGCCAAGAAAGATTCCCGCTCTTCAGCAGATCGGTCTCGCGACGGAGCGAGTCGATCACTGGATTCAAGATCGTGTAGACCCAGGCCTTGACTCGCTCGGAGCCCCTTCCCGGCTTGACATCGAAGCTCATCTCAATAGATTAACTCGAAAATAGCCGTTCCCAAAGAAGTTCCTTGGGTCCTCACTGCACCAGCGTACTCTTCGTCCCCAGAGCCTCAAGAACATCCACCGCCGAACTGTAACGTCCCTGGGGCGCGCTGATCTGAGCTCCCTGGACCGTATGCCGGACCGCGACCAGCATTTCGCGCGCAATGGCCACGCCCTCGGCCCGCGCCGCTTCCGGTGATGCGGCCCGCGCCATCCGTTCGAGAATGGAATCGGGCACGGAGACGCGAAGCTCATTCTTCATGAACTCGGCGTTGCGCACGCTGACCAGCGGCCAAATTCCCGCAACCACGGGAATGCGGCAGTGTTCGATTCTTCGCAGAAAGTTTTCCAGCAAGCGGATATCGAAAACCGGCTGCGTGACCGCGTATTCGGCTCCGGCCTCAACCTTGTATTCGAAGCGCCGGATTTCTTCGTCCAGATCGGTAAGACCGGGATTCGCGCCTACACCAATGACAAAGCCTGTGCCGGCACCTATGGGATTGCCGCCGAGGTCCAGGCCCCGATTCAAGTTGTGAACAATATTCACCAGGCCGATCGCATCCACGTCAAATACCGCGGTCGCATCTGGATAGTTCCCCATCTTTGGCGGATCACCCGTGATGCAGATCAGGTTCTTGATGCCGACCGCGGCTGCTCCCAGAAGATCGCTCTGAATGCACAACACATTGCGATCGCGGCAGGTGTAGTGCAGGATGGCCTCAATTCCAGCCTCGCGCTGCACCAGCAATGAGAGTGCCTGATTGCTCATGCGCGCGGAGGCCCGCGGGCTGTCCGGAATATTAACCGCATCCACTCCAACGGATTTCAGGAAGCGTGATCCCTCCAACTCCTTGCGGATGTCAGTTCCCTTGGGAGGAACGACCTCTACCATCGTGACGAATTCTCCCCGGGCTAGTTTCGCGCCGAGCAGCGAACGGTCCTCCAAGGATTGGGCCGGTGTCTCTGGCGGCGGCGCCGCGCCGCCTGTGACATGAGTTGACGCAGCTTTTCCTCGAGCCTCTCCAACTCGCAGGGCCGACTTCATCACGCGGATATGATCTGGCGTAGTTCCGCAGCACCCTCCGACGATGCGCACGCCCGCCCCGACGAACTTGCGCGCATAGCTCGCCATGTACTCCGGCGAGCAAAGATAAATGTTTCTGCCTTCTACTGACCGCGGAATGCCGGCATTTGGCTGAGCGGCAAGGGGCAGGGAAGTGAGGGCGCGCACGCGCTCGATGGCGTCCAGCATGGCAACCGGGCCAACGCTGCAGTTGCAGCCGATGACGTCCGCGCCCCACTCTTCGAGACGAGGAGTGAAGGTTTCCGGAGCGGAACCGTCCAGGCAGTAGCCGTCTTCATCAATTGTGACCTGGACGACTAAAGGCAGTCTCGCGCCAACGTCTTTCGCGGCGAGCATGGCCTGATGCAGTTCTTCGAGATAACCAAAAGTCTCCAGGATCAGCAGATCGGCGCCACCTTCCGCGAGCGCAGCGATCTGCTCACGAAATGCCTGACGAGCTTCTTCGTAAGAAGTTTTTCCTAACGGTTCGATTCTAGTTCCTAAGGGGCCAACGGATCCCGCCACCCATACATCGAAGCTCTTCGCGGCTTCCCGGGCAACGCGCACACCGGCTCGATTCATCTCACGGACTTTATCGGCAAGGCTGTGGCGGGCGAGTCGAAAAGCATTCGCGCCGAACGTATTGGTCTCAATAATCTCAGCCCCAGCCTGAAGATAGTCATGGTGAATCGCTCGAATCAGATCGGGCTGAGAGAGATTCAACTCGTCATAGCAGCGGTTGATGAAGACGCCCTTGGCGTAGAGCAACGTCCCCATGGCGCCGTCGCAAAGAACGGGGCTCTGCTTGATGCGCGCAAGAATGTCATCCGCCATTAAAAGAGCATACAAGATTAACGCAGAATCTTGCATCTAACGAGAAAGCACGAAGGGAGGCGCGATTCGCACAGTCCTGTGCAAGTGTTCTCCCTGAGGCTCTGTTATAATCCGCTATTTCGCACTTAAATCGCTGGTTTTCCTGTAGTTAGGAGCCTGACGTTTGAAGAAATCCGTTTTTTGGTCGGTTATGCTGGCGGTTGCCGGTTGCGTCCTCGTCGCCTGTGGCTATAGCTCGAAAACGTACAAGCCGCCCAGCGGGCTGCTCCAGCGAGTTCTGGCGTCGCAGAGCGTCTCCAGCCCTACCGCCGCAGCTGGCCTGTTTATCATCAACGGCTCCAATGACACGATTGGAAGAGGCGGCATCAGCGCCGGCAGTTCGCCCGGTCTGATGGTGACAGATCCGCAAAGGTCGGTCCTGCTGACGTTTGATTCCTCAACCAACAGGGTCGGGGTCGTCAATACGCAGAGAGAGAGTTTGACGGGGAACGTCCAACTGCCCGGCCCGACCACGAGCATAGTTGTGCCGGTTTCGAGCGTCGGTTATGCCGCCGTTCCCACCGCTCCGCTGAATGGAGTTCCCATAGGAGGGCTCGTGGCGATGAACCTCACATCCGGAGCTACCACAGCCACGATCACCGTGCCGAATGCGCGGACTGTGGTATCAGATTCCAACGGTGCGCAACTCCTGGTCTTCAGCAACGATTCGGATTCGGTGACCGTGGTTTCGCCGCTCTTGCTGAACTTGGGCGGCCCGGTCACAACTACAGTGCCTGGATTCGACCGCCCGGTGGGCGGATTCTTTAGCGGCGGTAACGCTTACATATTGAATTGCGGACCTGAGTGTGGCGGGAAGCAGGCCAGCGTGCAGATTCTGAATCTGGGCACCACACCACCGACAGCCGGACCAGCAGTCGCGGTCGATGGAGCCACGATTGGATTTCTGAGCGGTTCAACCCTCTATGTGGCGGGCGTTTCACCCACGAATAATCTGTGCACCGGCGAGACCACTACGGCCCTGACGTGCGGGCGTCTCAACATAGTCGATATTGGCTCCATGACCGTGACCAGCAGCGCCGTGATCACTGACGGATATCACGATCACATCGACATGGGTCTGGGCGGCCAACTCTTCATCGGTTCTTATGGCTGCACGAATGTTGGCAACGTCAACAATGTGCAGGGAGAAGTCCGCGGCTGCTTATCCATTTACGACACCACTAACGGAAATGTGACTATTCCTCCGGATAATGGAGACGTAACCGGTCTGCAAGGCTTCTCTTCCCGCTATGTTGAGTACGTCGTCGAGGGCGGCAGGCTCCGCGTTTACGACACGACTAAGGACAGCTTGCTGCTGAACAGCTTTATCTCCAACGGCACGATCATCATCACCGGCGTGATCACTGACGTGAAGGCTATCGACTTCTTCTGATTGGAACCATGCTTTCTATCTTGCCGGCTGCAACGTGAGCCGGTGGGTACCGCTAGCATCGACGGCCTGGGACGTAAAGGGCAACATGAAGGTTGAACTGCCATACCACGCATTCCATTGATCCATGTAGTAGGGGCTGAGGAAGTTTCCGCCCTGTCCTGTGACTGTGTTCAAGGTAGATTGATCGAGGTCGGCAAGGTTCGCGGTGAAGCGTTCTGATGGGCCGTGATGGCGAGTGACGGCTTTCACGGTGTAGCCGCTCCCTGATTGCTCGCGTCTTCCCGGTGCGGTCCAGCGCCGCAGTCCAGGGATTTTGCCCAGCACCGGGTGCTCAATTTCCACCGCATTGACCGCGCCCCAGTCCCAGGTGGTTAAATCTTTTGGAGCCTCCGGGCTATTCACTGCGGCATCCACAGCAGCCGTCAACAATTCGTCGTAGCTGGGATATTTTTCGGGTAGCCACCGTTTGGGCTGGTGCAGCATGACGTTCTGCAACCACACGGTTCGCATCTCCCAGCCATAGCTCTTCCAGTTCAAAGTAGTTTCCTGTTGCTTTGGATCCTCTGACGCAGCTCCCAAACGTGGTTCGAGCAATAGCCGCGTAAGCTCCTGAGCGGAACGCACTGCAATGGTGGGGGCGCTGGCGGCGGCCAGCATGCGGCCATCCCAGTTGCGCATGAGGTCGGCAGCTTGTTTTGCCCGCGCCGAGGGCTTCGCCGCATGGTCCACGGCGTACACGAAACGCTCTGCGGCGAACAGATCGTTTTCCGAGTGGATGTCGTTCTCCAGCGTGAGCATGTCCGAGGCGGCGAATTTTCGCCCCGACTCCAGCACGTGATAAATGCGCGCCGTGCGCCAGGGCGCTTCCCACTGCGAGCTGATGGAATACGGATAGCCATCAGGAGTGATGCGCCCATTTGCGGTGGCGATCACGCCTGACGCCGGATTGTAAATACTAGGCAGCTTGTCGAAGGGAATGAAACCGGTCCATTCGTGAGCGTCGTCGGCGCCGCTGACTGGAAGGCTGCCATCGCCGGCGGCACGAATCGGAATGCGCCCGGTGGCGTGGTAACCGATGTTGCCATCGATGTCGGCATAGACAACGTTTTGTCCGGGGGCATCGAGCTGAGCGAATGCTTTGCGGAATTCGTCCCAGTTCTGGGCGATGTCGACATCGAAAAACGGCATGTGCAGGCCGTCGTAAAGCGTCCAGCGCAGCGCCACTTGCCGCGATTCTCCAGGAAGGAGTTCGGTCACAACAGGCCCGTGCCTCGTGATCTTTACGTCGACCGTTACATCAGGCTTGCCCTTGATGTGGATCACCTCTTGACGATGTTCCGGCTGCTTCCAGCCTTGCGGAGTTTGGTAGGCGCCTTCGCCGTTAAAGTTCTCGATGAAGGCATCAGTTACAGTGGGGCCAACGTTGGTGAATCCCCACGCGATGTGCTGATTGTGGCCGACAATCACGTAGGGCATCCCCGGCAGGGTCACGCCGACCACATCCAGGTTGCCGGACTTGAGATGAGCCTCATACCACAGGTTCGGCATCTGATGGCCCAGATGCATGTCATTCGAGAGCAGCGGCTTTCCCGTGACCGTGTGCGCGCCCGAGACCACCCAGTCGTTCGATCCATTCACCGCTTCCGGAGCGTGCTGCGCCCACCCTTCAGTTGCACGGCGGTGTTGCGTCACTGCATTGTCCGAGCCTGAGTCGTCGTCTTCATCATCTTCGTCGTCTTTATCATTGGGGTCGCCGCCCTGATTTTGCTGATCGCTCATGTCTTCCCGCATCATCGTCGGAGGGCGATCATGCCACGAGCGATTCACGTATAGGTCAGCGGTCAACTCCGGACCAAGCTTGGCCAGAATCTTCTCTCTCGTCAGCGCGTCGCGGAAGGTGTAGAAGTTGAGATCCTTGACCATCTGGTTCGCGATGACGATGGAGTCTTCCGCCTGCCAAGGTTTCGGGCGGTACTTCAAGATGCGGAACTCAATCGGAAGCGCGCTTCCTCGACTTGCGATGAATGCATTCACGCCGCGAGCGTAGGCGTCAAAGTAAGAGCGGTCGCGCGGGCTCGCGAGGGCGAGAGATTTTGCCGCCGCCGCCCGCAGTCCAAGAATCCGTTGCTCGCGATCGATCTTGAGCGTGTCCTCACCCAGAATCTCAGATAATTCCCCGGCGCCGAAGCGGCGCATCACGTCCATCTGCCAGAGACGGTCCTGAGCCGTGACATAGCCTTGAGAAAAAAACAAATCGTCCAAACTAGCGGCGTCAATTGCCGGGACGCCATGTACATCTCGCGTGACCTTCACGCGCGCGGATAAGCCCTGCACCTGGATGGTCCCATCCAATTGAGGCAGCGCCGAACGCGCGACGAAATAGGCGTAGCCGATCACGCCGGCGATCAACAGGATCACGATCACCAAGAGCCACAGAAAAATGCGGAACCCAGTGGAACGCCGGGAAGCAGGGATGTCAGTTGCGGTGAGAGTGCTCATGAAGAAGCTTGATTGTAGGAGGAGTGGTGCGTGCGAGACAAATAGGGCTCCGGCAGGCCCGTAGAACCTAGGGTTGGCAAAACGGAAGGCTGCAATCTTTGTGTTGTTAGCAAGTGAAGATGTCCGCTTTTGTTAGCAAGTGAAATGTCCGGTTTGGTTAATCTCCTGCAGCCGCCGGGGCGGTGGGAAAGTGGGAATCCTGCGCAGTTTGCAGGATTTCCAAGCGCGGTGGGAAAGTCGGCTTTATGACTTTTCCAGCGCGCGGCT
>Ga0307479_10002885_pt1 | contig 15627 bp, 13 predicted proteins | sample atmos_gasesECM4C_FD_203743 | JGI IMG/M metagenome (GOLD analysis project Ga0307479, IMG submission 203743) | Hardwood forest soil microbial communities from Morgan-Monroe State Forest, Indiana, United States - atmos_gasesECM4C_515 | ecosystem: Environmental > Terrestrial > Soil > Temperate... | reverse complement strand
GACTTCAAGCGGCGGCATCTCGCGCAGCGCTGCGGCCAGCCGAGTGCCAGGTCCATCGTCTGCGCCTTCCTGCAATTTGGGGAAAGGGTCCATCGACAGCATTCCGCTAAAGGCCCAGGTGAACGCGAATAGTCCGAAGAAGAGTCCCAGGATCGCATGCCAGCGCTTCTGCCCACGATAAGGAAAGCTGGCGGGCGCTCCTGCGTAACGATAGGTTCTCGAAGGCGAATACATCCAAAGTCCCACCGTGATGCCGAGCATGGCCGCGATGGTTCCGAGTCCAGACGACCAGATGACCACACGACTCCATTGCTGGCCGCGCCTACGCAGTGGCGTAAAGTAGAGCCAATGCGGGATCGCGCCGAAATAGGCTGCGAGGCGCGAGCCGCGCGTAGTGTATTGCACGACGTCGCCCGTCACCGTGGAGACGTAGACCTGTTGCCCATCGGGCCAGCTGTATTTGCGCAACGGCCGGAGCTCTGCGAATTCCTCGGAGACGGTCCACTGATCTTCTTCGGTGTTGGCTTCTTCCTCAGCGGCGCTCGGAGTCTGGCCCGTCCAGGCCGACGCTATGCGCAAGGTTAATTCGGGCGGAAAATCTTCTTGGGCCTCTCCGCTATCGGCATAGACGATGGAGACATCGCCAAGGCCGATGCGAAACCGATAGGCGGGGCGGCCATCAAAAGTGACAAGCTGCGCCCCTATTGGAGGGCTATCGATTTCCAGCCGGGCGTAAGCCTGCTGAGGCAAGAAGCGGATTCGGGAAGCGTCGAGAGTGGGCGCCCGGCTCAAGCGATCTCCCGCAGAGACCTGCGGATATTGCCAATACATCATTACGATTCCGGACGCGAACCACGTGAGGAACAGCAGACAAAAAAGCACGCCCATCCAGCGATGGGCGAAGATCAGAGCTCTTTTGAATTGCGCGCCAACGGCAGGCATGAGCGTTTTAGCCCGGAGGCGAGATGTTAACGCGGAGCCATACGGAAGAACAGGTGGTAGCAGGCGGTGTCACTGAGCAGACCTGTTGAGAGATTCTTCGTTCCGCCTGGCGGAACTCAGAGTGACAACTGGTGAGGTCTAGTAGTAGGTCAACGACCAGCCGAGCAGGGTCATCGCCAGGAGGACGAATAGCGTCGCTATGCTGATCAGGCTCAAAATCCTGCCGTGGCCAAGCAGGGAATCACGCGTGGCAGGATTCCAGACGAGCAGGACGAGCACGAGCGTGACTGTGAGCCAGGCCAGACTCGAAGGCAATCCCGGATGACGCGAGATGCGGGCGACGAAACTATCCGGCGGCTGGCCCGCGGGAATCCACCAGGGAAGAAGCGGAGTCACGGATGTGACCAGCACAAACGTGAGGAGCTTACGCGTGATCCAGCCCTTGATTTTGTGCCCGGTCTGCTTGGCACGACGCGAGCGGCGCCAGATAAAGTAGTCCCAGGCCAATATGGCCATGATGATCGGCGCCCAGCCATAGATCGAAGCTTTTTCGTCCAGCCAGAGCCAGCCTCGAAAGACCTGCGCATTCCGTACGCTCACCAGCCGCGGCAGCAGAAACCAGCAAACCAGCGCATTGCAGAACGCCGCTAGTACAAACACCATAAGGCTTGTGAGTTGAAGCCAATGCCGTGCCGGCGTCGCCCCACAGCCGACACAAACGGGTTTCCTCCGGGCAAAAGCCTCGCCGCAACGGTCGCAGAAGATGCTGTCTTCGATGGAAGCGGCGGCGGAACCCATAGATCATGCTCCTGGCGATGCTGCGAGCGTCTCAGGATAATCCGCGCCGCCGATTACCTCTACTGTCCTCCCGTCCCTAGAAAGAACAGCCTTTCCCTACCTGTCCGGGAGGGCAGAGAGCGACTGTACCTCAGGGCGACAAATAGGCAAGTCATGACGAATTTTTGGGTGAATTGGCCCAGGTTTTGCTAGGGGATTCACCACGGCTACGCCTTTCGTACATCTTTAACGGTATGGCTTTTGGGTAGATGCTGAGGTATTTAATGGAGGCAAGTGGCAGGAGAGTGCATTTGCGAAATGTCATGCAAGACAGCGTCGCCACACTTAGTGGACGTGGCACTTCGCTAAGAGCTAGACTCAGGAAAAGAGGAGAAGTCAGACTGAGTCCAACGAGAAGACGTTAGCCAATGTTTACCAGCCCGGCAGCAGCTCTCGTTCGCGATCCTAACCAAAACCCCTGACGAAGCCGGCAAGCAAAATTCAGGACTAATTCCGAAATCGCGGCAGCACCATCTGATTTCGAATCATCGGAATAAATTTCAACAGCCTGCGTGCAACAGACTGGTTCGGCAGTCGGCATGCGGCGAGGAAATGGGATGAGATTTAGTCTCCGGCTGATGCTTCCTGTTATAGCTTGTCTCGCGCTGATCTCCGGACTATTTGCCTATTACCAGGTGCAGGACCAGGAAGAAGCGCTGCACAAGGAGCTGAACCAGCGCGCTAGCTTAGCGGCTCAGAGCTTGGCCGATAACCTGCAACCGCTCCTTGATAAAAACGCCTCCGCAACGGAGCTGCGACGCGCGCTCAATCGGCTCAGCACTCGCGAGCGCATTCTGGGCGCGGCGATCTTCGATGATACCGGCAAGACTGTTGCCATGACGGATCGCCTGCCGACATCGCTGGAAAATACCTTCCCTTCATTGACTCCAACGATCGATTCCGAAGACCCGGAAGGACACGGAATTTTTCTTACGCTGGGAACGAGGTATTACCACGCAGAAACGCTCTCGATGCGTCGCGCCGATGGGAAAGCGATGAGCCTGGTGGTCTTTCACGATGCCGGCTTCATTCGCGAACAAAGCGCCGTTATCTGGCGGCAGACGCTGATCCACGTTTCGCTGGAAGTTCTACTCATCGTGCTGATCACGTTCCTGGTGATCCGCTGGAGCCTGGTGAGCCCGATCACCAAGTCCGCCCAGTGGCTGAAGGCTTTACGCAGCGGAAAGTCCGGCGAAGTGGCTGCGCCGCGCAGTGAGCTGCTGGGTCCCCTGGCGAAAGAGATGGAAGGCGTGGTCAAGTCTTTGCACGAAGCGCGTGCTGCGGCAGAACGAGAAGCGCACCTGCGGGAGACTTCGGAGTCGCTGTGGACCTCCGACCGCTTGTCCGTTCACGTACGCAAGCGCCTGCAGCAGAGGCGCCTCGTGGTAGTGTCAAATCGCGAGCCTTATATCCACACGCGGCAGAACGGCAACCTCGAAATCATGATTCCGGCCAGCGGCTTGGTGACCGCGCTCGAGCCCATCCTGCGTTCTTGCGACGGAACATGGATTGCCGAGGCCAGCGGCGACGCCGATCGCGAAACCGTAGATGAGCACGATCGCCTCCGCGTGCCGCCGGCCGAGCCGCAATATACTCTGCGACGCGTTTGGCTCAACAAGGAAGAGGAAAACGGCTATTACTTCGGCTTCGCCAACGAGGGTCTCTGGCCGCTTTGCCATATCGCACACACCCGGCCGATCTTTCGCTCCGAGAATTGGGAATACTACCAGCAGGTGAACCGGAAGTTCGCCGATGCCGTGCTCGAAGAGATCGCGGACACGCAAAAGCCCTTCATCCTGGCGCAGGATTATCACTTCGCCTTGCTTCCGCGCATGATCAAAAACGAACGGCCCGACGCGAGAGTCGCAATCTTCTGGCATATCCCGTGGCCCAATGCGGAAGCTTTCGGAATCTGTCCCTGGGAACGCGAGCTCGTCGATGGCTTGCTCGGCGCCGACCTGGTCGGCTTCCACATCCAGAACCATTGCAACAATTTTCTCGAGACCGTCGATCATGCCGTGGAGTGCCGCATCGAGCGGGAGAGCTTGACGGTGAATCGCGGCGGCCATCTGACGCGTGTTCGGCCGTTTCCGATCAGCATCGATTTCACCGATGGACCCGATGCCGAGAGCCGCGAATCGCCCTACGTGGATCGCGCCGCGCTTCTGGCCGGAGTCGGCGTGCAGGCCAAGTTCTTGGGCGTGGGCGTGGACCGCGTCGATTACACCAAAGGAATTCTCGAACGATTCCACGGGATCGAACGCTTTCTCGAGAAGTATCCCTATTATCAGGGCAAATTCGCGTTCGTTCAGATCGGTGCTCCCAGCCGCATGCAGATCAAGCGCTATCTAGAGCTTTACGCGGACGTGGAAGCCGAAGCGAATCGCATCAACCGGCGCTTCCAGACCAATCAATGGAAGCCGATCGTTCTGCTCAAGCGCCACCACACGCATCAGGAGATCGAGCGCTTTTATCGCGCCTCGGATTTGTGCCTGGTCACTTCACTTCACGATGGCATGAACCTAGTAGCTAAAGAGTATGTGGCCGCGCGCGATGATGAACGCGGCGTGCTCATCCTGAGCCGCTTTGCCGGAGCCAGCCGAGAGCTTCACGACGCGCTCATCGTGAATCCTTACGATACCGAGTCGATTGCCGACGCGATTAACACCGCGCTGGAAATGCCCTCCCCGGAGATCGAAAGGCGGATGCAAGCGCTGCGCCGCACCGTTCGCGAGCACAATGTCTATCGCTGGGCGGCCAATCTGATCCGCGAACTTTCGGAGATTCGCATGGCCCCGCCGGAGCCCTCCGCGTCCAAGCCGGCAACTGTGCCCGCTCCCTTGGAAATCGACGCCGCGTCGCTTTAGTCGTCTGCCGGGCAACGGATTTTCGATTCGTCCTTCTGACCGCGCCCGCAGCGTGTGCACTTTGGTCCGCAACGGCCATCTGACATGGGAGCCCTGGCCCGGCGACTTAATCGCGGCGCTCTGCCTGCCTTTACCGCTGCGACTGAGGTTGGGCTGGCACCTTGATGTTTGGGTCCGTGCCCGCCGGATCTCCCACCGCTTTCAGATATTCGATCGTGTCTGACGGTATGCAGAGCTTCTCGTCGAAGAGTTGGCCGGGAACCCAGCGGAAATAAACCGTGCCGAGCGAGAAGGGCTTTGTATACATCTTCGGGTCTTCAACAGTAAGCGTCACCTTGAGATCGTTGTGGTCGGTCCGCACCCATCGCTCCTCAATTCGGGCTTCCATGGTGTGTGGATAGCCGCTCTTCGTCAGCCAGGTGTTCTCGTCCAGGCCAGTTGTCTGCACAACAAGCGTGTTGTCATTCTCCCAACGGCCAACGGAATATCCGTAGTAGCGTGGGTCGGGCGCACTCTTCTCTGTGCCACCCACGTTCTTGGGGAGCTCTCGCCCATCCATCCAGATTTCGCGCCAAACCTGCTGGAACTGGTACATCACCACAATGCGATTCGGCATGTTTCCAAACTGTACGTGGCGGATTTCGTCGAGCCCGGCGCGGGGAAATCCAAAGGGATCGCAGGTCCTGAAGTTTGCGTCGTTCGTGCCGGCGGGACTGTACTTGCCGATGGGTCGATTGGCAGCAAAGAGCTTTTGTCCCATGGGCGTGAAGGAAGGCACTTCCGACTGCGGCAGGCCCGGCACACCTGATCCGGACTGCGGACCGGCCCACGTCCCAGTCATGTCGTGGACGGGCGCGGGTCCACCTGTGCCAATGATCCGGTCGCGGCCATTGTATTTCCACGGCCACTGTTCCGCGGTCTCTTTCTGAGCTTGGGGCGTTTGGGCCATGCCAAGTAATGAAAAGGCCAGCGCGACCGCAATACCCATGATAACGCGCGTGCAGCGAATACCCATTTTTAGGAACCCTCCAAATATCAAACCAATGGCGCCCTCCGTAATTATTTGCGAAGGCAAATAATCTTACCCACTTGCAGCTTCGCTTTCATGATTTTCTTGGTCTTGGAGGGATTAAATAGGAAGAGAGTTACCGACGAAGAGGCCCGAAACTCCCGGAGCTAGCTGGATGGGGAAAAGGCTAGAGACAAGCCTCAGAAAGTGGGTACTCAGGATTAGGACTGGCTTGTCGCCGTGGCCGCAGCGCGCTTCTGCATCTCCTCGAGAGAGACGTCCTCTTTGTGAGTGGCAATTGTCCACTGATGACCGAAAGGATCAGTCAAGGTGCCGGTCCGGTCCCCATAGAATTGATCTTTGACCGGGCGCAGCATTTTTGCGCCGGCGGCAAGCGCCCGCGTCGTGACGGCATCCACATCATCGACATAAAGCAGGATGCTTACAGGCGTGCCGCCCAGTGACTGCGGGCTGCGCGCGAGGCTCTCCGGGAATTCATCGGCCAGCATGATGCGCGAATCGCCCATCTGTAGTTCGGCATGTCCCACACGTCCGTCGGGATGCGGTATGCGCATCAGTTCTTTGGCGCCGAAAGCGTGTTTGTAGAATTCGATTGCGCTCGCCGCGCCCGTAACGATCAGATACGGCGTTACGCTGTGATAGCCCTCGGGAATCGGTCTGGGAGCCATGGCTTCCTCTCGTGAGTGACTTCAGCATTGCCCGACCGACTGGCGTCCGCTCAAGACTTCTCGCGGTCGGTACACGGTACTCCCATTCTAGTGATGATGGCCGCCGGGCGAAAGAGCCGGGAAAATGCGGCTGTGGATTCGGAAACTCTCTCGCGGTTTGCAAGGTAGCGGCTCAGCGTCCGCCAAAGGTATATCCGACGGAGCCGGTGTACTGCGGCACCAGGTTACGGCCAAATTGGTTCGTGAAGTGAAATACGTAATGTAGATCGAACTGCGGCTTAATGAATATGTTCCCTCTGACATAGAACTTCAGGCCGGCTCCAAAATGCAACTGAGCGTTATTGGGTCTTGACCCCGCCGGGAAGCTGGATGTGTTCGTAATGCCTGTCATCGGCGTGGTCGATGTGGAACGCAGGCCTAGCCGGGCGCCGCCGGCACCGCCTTCCAGAAGCGGAGCAATGCGCTTGCCGGCGACCCGCATCCACATCACATTCACATCGTAGAATGCCGGACGCATGTTCAAGCTGTCGTCGGGCAGAAAGGGAACCTGCTTAAAGTGAAGCGTGTATTCGGCGTTAATACCAAGGTGCCGTTTGAACCTGACGTCCACGCCAAAGACGCCGAATAGACCGCCGATCGTGGGCCCGGGCTCGCAGATTAATCCATCGAAAAGCTGTCCTGCGGGACAACTATTTGGCGTGCTGCTTGTGGTTCCCGCTCTGTCTTTTGCGCTGCCTAAACCAACATATGCGCTGACGCGCTGCGCTTGAGCGCCGTCCACGCCTCCGAAGAGCAATAGGGCGAGCAGCAAAATGGTCCGGAGCGTAAATTTGGGCAAAAAACTCTCCAATTTGAGAATCTCGTCTCTAGTTTTCTGGTCAGGCTTCTTATGCAGCGCGAGATGCTCCCAGGCCCCCTTCCGCGATTCAAGACAATTACGGAAACCGAGGAACGAAGAGCGCTTCGCCGATAGCAAGCGTCGCGTTTAACGCTCTCCGAAGGTGTAGCCGACAGCAACGGTATATTGCGGAACCCAGTCGCGGCCGAACTGGTCGGTCAAATGAGTTACATAGTGGATATCAAACTGCGGCTTGATGAAAATATTGCCCTTCACATAGAGCTTCACACCAAGGGCACCGTGTACTTGGAAGTGATTGGCGTTTATTCCTGCCGGCTGGTTATACGTGCAGTTGATGTTTGCGATTGAACATGGAGTGGTAACGTAGAGAGCCATTCTGGCGCCGCCAATGCCGCCTTCCACGACAGGAACAATGCGCTTGCCAGAGACCGGCTCCCAGACGACATTGAAATCGTAGAACCCAGGACGCATCTTCAATCCTGCATTCGGGAGAAAGTTGGCCTGGGCGAAACGGAAGGCGTACTCGCCGTTGAAGCCGAGGTGTGCCTTTAACATGAAGTCCACGCCAAACACTCCAAATACGCCGCCGATGGTGCCCCCAGGCTCGCACCCGCCCGCAAAAGGGACATCAGAGAATTGGCCCGCCGGACAAGGCGCGCCCGTACCGTCAACCTGGTTGATAGGTTTTCCTGCGCTGTCTGTGGCGCTGCCCAAACCAAAATAGGGACTGACTCCTTGCGCGCGGACAGAACCAACACCTCCCAACAGCAGAGTAGATAGCAGCAGAATTGTTCCAATCGTGAATTTGGACAAGAAACTCTCCTTTGAGCTCCAGGTTTAATCTCGCATTTACCTCTGAAGTTAGAGCTAGATCGTGATGCACGGGTTGCACGAATCCGCGCCTGTTTGTAACCGAGAATGTGACCGTCGCAACGGATCGCGCGGCATCGTGGCGGACACTAGAATAACGAATTACCACGTCTCTGCCAATCCAGCACTGCGTACGGCGGCTGTCCCAGCGTAGGCAATTGAGGGGCGTCGGGCATCACAGTCTTCCCCAGAAGGCAAACGCCACCGCCCCCAGCAGGCAAAGAAAGGCCCCGCCGTACCTCCATGTGATTTCCTCGCCAAGGTAGACCCAGGCGAAAGCCGTGAAGACGCACAGCGTAATGACTTCTTGAATGATCTTCAGTTGAAATCCGGTGAATTGACCGTAACCAATGCGATTAGCAGGCACCTGAAAACAATATTCCAGGAAGGCAATCAGCCAGCTCACCACGATCACAGTGAGCAGCGGAGCTCGGCGGTACTTCAGGTGGCCGTACCAGGCGATGGTCATGAATATATTCGAGCAAATCAGAAGCGGCACAGTTTTCATAGCGGGTCGAAATCCTATCACGAGCGCACGGCAAGATTAGCCTTTCATCCGATGGCGAAAGTCGTGTAAGATGGCCTCGCAAGCTTCAGCTGAAAGAAGCAACTCGGCCCATCCCCGCGGCTGACCGTAATAAGCACGAAGAAAATCTAATCGTGCGAGTTGTAGAATTTTCGGGATGATTCGACGCGTGGGACCATGGGACCTTCACATTTAACGAGATTTTTCTCGCGGTCTGTTTTTTCCATCCGTTCTATCCGACTGATCACGCTTATCACCGGAGCGTTAACGGCCATTGCGCCGTTCGCCGCACAAGCACACGACAACTTGCGTCGGAGCACGGACGATCCCGCTACCACCAGCGGCGTCGCGGAGGTGCGCCTCACCGCCTCTGAGAATACCGCGCTCGAGCGGGAGTTGCGCTCCCTTGATCACACCCTGATTCAGGCCATCGCCACGAACGATGGGCCGGCGCCGGCGCGCCTGCTGGATGCCGAATTCACCTGGATCGATCGTGACGGCCGGAGCCGGAGTAAATCTGATCTCGTGAATCGAATCGGCTTGCTCTCCGCGGGCGCGGACGCGAATGTTACATTGCAGACCTACGGACGGGTGGCCTTGGTCACAGGCAGGCATCGGCTCACGCCAGATAATGCGCCGGCGCTTTTCGCGCGAGTTTGGATACGCCAAGCCTCCGGCTGGAGACTGCTGCTCTACCAGGAAACCGCAGCTCCGGATTCTTCGGTAAAGGACGCGGGCTACACAGTCAGCCACGGCGACTTGCCGGGGCGCTGCGAAAATCCCTGCCGCTCGCTGCCGTATAAACCGCTTTCCTCCGAAGCGCAGGAAATTGTTGCATCGTTCATGGCAGGGCAAAAAGCTGTATTCGATGACGACGCCGAGGCCGCCAGCCGGATCCTAGGCGATGACGTTTTGTTTGTCACCCCTGACCGCGATCAGCCCATCGACAAAACAGAGCGCATCGCTCTCATGCGTAACTTCAGGCATGCGAGGGCCGCTGTGGCGCCGCCGGCCGTTGCTTCCATGGCTCTGTGGGTATTCGGCAATGCCGCCGTCATGTCTACGGATCAGGAATCGCAGTCCGGAGAAATGCTGCGGACCACGCGGATATGGGCCAGGCGCCGTGGCCAATGGCAACTCACCTTCAGCCAGCAGACCCTCGTGCAATAGCCGGCTGGCATCTTTCTTGATTTCTTGACCGCGCCCCCGGTTTGCGTCCTTTGTGCATTTTGTCCTCTCTTCTGTTTGCTTGCGAGCGTGCGGGCAGCTAGCCACGGTCAACAATAAAAAACGGCTCGAACGCAAGTGATTGGGCGTATGCTCCTGCTGCCCGGGACGTAAACGGGGAAACCGGACATCACAAAGGGGGAGCAATGCGCAAACAAGATCTCATCCGCCTGGTTACGTTCGCCGGGCTGGCCGCTGTGCCCATGATCTTTCCAGTGATTACGCTCGCGCAAGCGCAAAATCCTTCTCTCGCCGCCGCGCCCACACCGCCTGCGCCTCAAATGCCACCTTCCCTCGTACCTGCGAAAGTACTCGACCTGATGACAGCCGAAGGATCAGCGGTATTCGGCGCACAATGGAAGACCATGGAGGCAAAGATCATCGAAGGACCACCGATCGCCAATGCCATGCCCGGGTATAAGACGTCGTACGACATCCAGCCTCACGCCGGCGAGCCGGGTTTCGATGATTCGTCTTGGCCGACCATCGGCGCAAAGGGGTTGGCTGACCGGCGCGGAGGCGGCAAAGTGTCTTTCATCTGGTACCGCGCAAATCTGACGATACCGGCAAAAATCGGGGACTTTGACACGTCAGGCGCCACGGTGGTCTTAACGGCGTACGTCGATGACTACGCGGAAGTGTGGGTCAATGGGCAGATGCCGCGCCGCGCCGGCTACCCCAGCCCTGCCGCAATACAAGGCTTCAACATGCCCAATCGGGTGGTACTCGCCGATGCTGTCAAGCCGGGCGACAAATTCCAGATCGCCGTCTTCGGCATCAACGGGCCAATCTCGGTTGCGCCGATGAATTTCGTCTGGTTCCGCGAGGCTAAGATCGAATTTTTCCGCTAACGCGATTCACTTTGCCAGAACGTTCTAGGGCGAGGGAAAATTTGTGCATTCGGAAGGGCCTTGGGGTGTATAAGTATGCCTGTCGGACCGATTAAAGCGGAAACTTCAGAGGACAAATGAATGTGAGCGCATAGCCTTAACTCCGTTGTGCGGGAGTGAAAGCTGAAGGAGCGTCTATGCTTCGATTTGTCGTCGCGACTTTCTTGGTAGCTGTAGCTGCCGTGGCCGCCGATGGGCCATCAACTATTTCAGAATCGACCACCTTCAACAAGGACGTGCTGCCAATCTTGCAGAAAAACTGCCAGGGCTGTCATCGCCCCGGCCAGATTGCGCCGATGTCCTTTCTCGACTATCAGAGCACGCGTCCGTGGGCAAAGGCGATGAAGGCCGCGGTTCTGACCAGGAAAATGCCCCCGTGGTTCGCCGACGCGAAATACGGACACTTTTCAAACGATCGCGCACTGAAGCAGAGCGAGGTCGATGCGATCGTGGCGTGGGCCGACGGCGGAGCCAAAGAAGGCGATCCGCAGGACGCGCCGCCCGCGGTGGTGTGGCCGAGGGACGGCTGGCAGATCCAGCCCGACTATATCGTGAAAGGACCGCGTTATGACGTCCCGGCGACGGGCATCATGGAGTGGACGAACGTGGTCATGCCAAGCGGCTTCACCAAGGACACCTGGATTACGTCTCTGGAGATCAAACCCAGCGCGCTTCAGGTGACGCATCACATCTGCATCCGCTTTATCGCCCACACGCCGGAAATAAAGTATGGCGTCCCCGTTTGGATAGACAAGCAACGCGACGCGAGCGGGAGTGAACTGCCTAGGCCCAAGGGCGAAAAACAGCAGCTTCCGGGAGTGGCGGGAGTGCCGGGAGACGACCGCGAGGCTCTGGCCGCCAGGAGCGTTAGTCCCGGGGGACTCGAAGGCTGCTATGTCCCCGGGCTCCAAGCCGCTGATTATCGCGTTTTCAACGCAGCGAAGCTGATTCCGGCCGGTGCCGACATTGTGTTTCAGTTGCACTACACCACCATTGGCAAGCCCATGACGGACGTGCCCGAAATTGCATTTACAATTGCCAAGGAACCGCCACAGCGCCGGTTCATTTCTTACAACGCCCAGCCGGCCGTGGGGACCGACAGCGAAGTCTTTCGCATTCCGCCCAACGACGGGAACTGGGCGAGTCCTCCGGCCGAAATTCTGTTCAACGAGGATGCGCAACTGGTCTGGTTGATGCCGCATATGCACCTGCGCGGGAAGGACATGACCTACCGCCTCGAGTATCCGACCGGCGAGCAGAAAATCATTCTCGACGTGCCTCACTACGACTTTAACTGGCAACTGGGCTACTACACGGACATCAGAGTTCCCAAGGGCAGCCGGATGGTTGTCGACGCTCACTTTGACAACTCGCCCAGCAACAAGTTCAACCCCGACCCCAACCGGCCCGTGTATTACGGGGATCAAACTTGGGAAGAGATGATGGCTCCGTTCTTCGGCATCGTGGTCGATATGAAGGTCGATCCGAAGAAGGTCGTCACAGTGAAAGGCACCCCCGGGCGGGGCGCTTAACGAAAATCTCGAAGCGAAGATCAAATTTTTCTGCTAAGCGATTTCAGACTTAGGCTAACGCCCACCGGCTTTTTGCTGTTCGTCTAAAAGCGCGTGGAACATGGCCTCCTCGATGTCTAGCTCGTTTCTGCATCCGGCGCGGTCGATGAAGGGGTTCGGCGCGCCCTTCTGAAGCTTCGAGTATTTTTCTTGCATGCTGTACTGCGCAGGATGATCGCCCACCGGCACGTCACATGCGAGCGAACGCACAACCGGGAAAGTATGGTTGAACTCGGCGATTACCCCCGGCGTTAGCGTCGCCGGCGGACGCAAGCTGCAGCCGATGACTACGTTGTACATCTTTCCGCTTTCCTGTGCGTTCATGGTCCAGGTCGTGCAGCCGTGCGTGTGACCAGCAGTCAGGTGCGCGGTCAGCGTCGTACCGCCGAGCGTCACCGTCTCTCCGTCGTACAACGTCTTGTCAATCGGGTGCTCTTTGCCGCCGGGCTTCATGACCTGGAGCGCCGGCACATCCTCGGCCATCGCCATCGTTTGCGCGCCCGTCAGTTGTTTGACCAAGGCGTCGCCTTCCTGATGATCGTTGTGTGCGTGCGTCCCGAGCAGGATCTTGATGTCGGAGAATTTGAATCCCAATTGTTCGACCGACTTCTCGATTATCGGCACGTTCCGCTCATACGTGCTGTTAATGAGAATGTTGCCTTGCGGTGTAACAATGAGGAACGAGCTCAGGGTTCTCGTCCCCACGTAGTAGAGGTTGCCGATTATTTTGTGCGGCGGAAATCGCGTCGTTTGGTCCTCCAGCGTGCCCATGTTGCGCTCGAGGATCGATCGTGGCGTATATTTACGCCCGTGCACTGTGATTTCGGGATGATCGGCGGGTGGCGGTGCCGTCTGGGCCCAGCCCGAGTTTATGCTTGCGCCCAAAATAGCTGCCCCAATAAAGCTGACAAGGCTGATAAGCATGACCAGCGTCACCCGGCGTATGCTGTCGTTCATGGTGGCCTCCGGAGGGTGAAACAGCGTGTGCATTGTACTCCAGAGTTTCGTGATACTTTCGGGGTTACCGGACCCGGCCAAGCGGCAACTCACGCCGGAGATCAATTATGAAGATGCGAAATCCGCTCACTCGCGCACTCGCCGGCTTGGCCGCGGCTTTGATTTTTTCCTCCATTGCAGTGGCGCAGAATCAGCAGGGAACTCAAAAAGCATCCGTTTGGAAATATGACGGTGGCAACAGAAGCGTCGGCTCGGGCGGTCCCTCACCTCTTCACGATCTCAGCGGGAGCTGGGCCGGTCCGCGCTCCGGGGCAGGAGTGCAGGATTCCAAGCCGGGAGATGTGCCACCGCTGACGGCGCTGGGCCAACAGCTCTTCGGGGGCAGGAAGAGCCTGCAGAAATACGACCCCGCAGGAACGAATGATCCCGTGGTGAGGACCTGCGATCCATTGGGATTTCCACGCGCTGACCGGTACTCCATTATGGCGATGGCGTTCGCCACGATGTCTGACCGAATCATCGTGCTGTACCCGTTCCAGCAGCAATGGCGCGAAGTCTGGATCGACGGCCGCCCGCTTCCCAAGAACGTGGGAGCGCCTGAAAAAGACGCACCCGACCCGCGATATTACGGTTATTCAGTGGGCCATTGGGAAGGCGACAACACACTTGTCGTGGATACCACGGGTCTCGATGAAAACACTTGGCTCACGGATGCCGGCTATCCGCATAGCATCGATGCGCGCGTGCAGGAGCGCTTCACTCGCAGGGATCACAATGATTTAGAGCTCACCCTGACGGTTGACGATCCGAAGTTTTACACGAAGCCTTTTTCTCTCGGCACGGAATATTTTAGATGGGTCCCCGATCAGATTCTTGACGAGAGGCTTTGCATTCCGTCGAACGTGATCGAGTACTTGAAAGCAGTTGGCGATCCCGCCGGTAAGCAGCCCTGACGCGTAGCCTCGTTCGACCCGCCTGTTAGACGAACTTTTTTCGCCGCGCGCTGGCCGCTGTTGTAGCATCATTCCTGCGGATCTTCGATAAGCAGGAGGCTAAGCAGGGAAGGGAATATGAAAACATTAAAAGTTGGCGGCATTCTCATCCTGGTTATCCTGGCTGCAACACTGCTCACGCTGCGCACGACCGGTCTCGAGCCGGAATACCTCGACTTGAACCAGCTTCGCGCCCACCACATGATCGCCCGGCCCGGCTTATGGCTGAAAGGCGAAGTCGTCACGGCGCCGGTCACGGATTGGTCGTTCGTCGACAAAGTGGAGCACCCCAGACGCAGCATCAACACCGTCCTAGTGGAGACGCGAACGCCGTATTTCATCCCACATTCTGTGCGCACGATGCCTTTCGTCCGCAACGGCGTGCTCTATATACGTTCGCATCAGGATCGAATGGACGTGCAGTTTCCGCATGACAAGTCCTGGACGGCCAACGTAGCGCGTGACCCTCGCGTGCGGATAAAGATTGGCGACAAATTGTATGAAGCCACCATGGTATTGGTCGCTGATCGGGCCCAGGCGATCGCCTTATTAGGCAGAAACCCTGAAGTTCGGGAGACGGGTCCCGATGGGCAAGAACATGTTGTGGGATATGACCACGTCTTTCGGGTGTTCCAACGCAACGTCCCTGAGCACGGCGGCGATCAGCCATCGCCGAGTGTGGCAGGGCTTGTTCCGGAGAATAAGTCTTAGCCACTGAGGCGGGAGCTTGGTTCCCCCCCAACTGCGAGTGCGGCCCCGCGCTTTCCTGGGATGGGCGGCTAGTTGGTTTTAGAGTTGTTTAGATCTGGCGTACTTGTGAGCGCTGTAGCGGAGTATCGATATCGCCGCAGCGAGCGCGACGACCGTGCCAGCCAGCAGCCCGAGTTCCACCAACATGTTGTGGAATTGCCCGGTTTGCGCTTCCAGCTGCGTTGAGGTTGCGGTAATCACCAGCATCCGCCGGATTCCGGCGATCACGCCTATGATCAGGAAGGGCTCAGCGTCCAGTGTGTGCGATTTGAGGGAGATCGCGACGGTGTAAACGATCTCGATGGTCATCATGACCAGGAGCACCGTGTTCAGGATATCGATCGCCTTGAACTCGATTTGGCCCGGCCCACGATGCACCGCTTCGTTGAGGTCGTACATGCTCGAATAGAGAAGCAGCACGGCAACCGAGACGAGCGCCAAGCCAATCAGCACCAGCAAGACGCTCTCTAAGGTGCTGAATAGCGACGCGGCGTGAGATGTCCAAGCGGCCTGGTGGCGACCTCCCTCGCCTCGTTCGTCATCGCTCATTAGTAGGGAATCGCAGTTTCTGCTGAGGATGTCTAAGGTTTGGGCCAAAAAGGCCGGGGCATGCCGGGTTTCCAGTCGGGAATAGCGGCGCC
>Ga0307479_10002884_pt1 | contig 15632 bp, 20 predicted proteins | sample atmos_gasesECM4C_FD_203743 | JGI IMG/M metagenome (GOLD analysis project Ga0307479, IMG submission 203743) | Hardwood forest soil microbial communities from Morgan-Monroe State Forest, Indiana, United States - atmos_gasesECM4C_515 | ecosystem: Environmental > Terrestrial > Soil > Temperate... | reverse complement strand
CGGCGGCGGGTCTCGATCAGTGTTCCGCCCGCGCATGCTGCAGCCTCTTGTCGAGATAGGCAAGACCTTCTTCCAGGTCGAGCGCCGTTGAGACCTTTTCGAGGGTGATGCCAAGCTGCACCATCGCAAATGCCACCTCCGGTTGGACCCCGACGATCACCGTCTCGGCCCCCCGCAGGCGGATGATGTGTGCAATGTCTCTGAGTGTGCGCGACGCGAACGAGTCGAGCACGTCCAGCGCCGTCACGTCCACGATCACGCCGCGCGAGCGGTACTTGCCGACCTTCTCGACCAGCGCGGTCTGCAGCGCCAGCAGGTCCTCGTCCGACAGCGCCGACTGGATCGTGGCGATCAGGTACTGCGCCTGCTTCAGGATCGGGACTGACATGCCGGAACCTGTCTATGATTCTTCACGGAAACCGGAGATTTGCGACTGGACTTCCTGGGTCGGCACGACCTTGTAGCCGAGCAGTCGTTCGGCCTCCTCGATGCCGCCCTGCAGGTCCCCCACCGTATTCATCTTTCCGAGGTCCACTCCGATCTTCACCAGCGTCTGTGCGATCTCCGGCGACAGCCCCGTCACGATCACGGTGGCGCCCAGCAGCCGGGACGCTTCCACGGTCTGCACCAGGTGATTGGCCACGTGCGAGTCCATCGCCGCCACGCCCGTGATGTCGATCACGACCACGCGCGCCCGGTTGGCGCGGATTCCATGGAGCAGCTGCTCCGTCAACTGCCGGGCCCGCTGCGGATCGATCACCCCGATGATCGGCAGGATCAGCAGGCGCTCGCGCACCTGCAGCACCGGGGTGGACAGCTCGCGGATCGCCTCCTGCTGCTGCCGGATGATCCGCTCGCGCTCCTGCACGAAGCCGACCGCCACGGTGTTGGCGATCCGGTTGGCGGCCGGCTCGTAGGCGTCCAGGATCCGATTGAGCACCTGGAAGTCGGTCTGGTACTTCGCGAACAGCGATCGCGCCAGCACGTCGCGCAGCAGCAGCACGATGCCGACCACCTCGTGCGTTTCCACGCCGCGCGGAATGATCCGCTCGGACAGGTTGCGCGAGTAGGTCTGCAGCGCTTCGAAGGTTCCGGTCGCCAGCGCCGCCACGTAGTTGTCGTAGACGGACGTGGCTTCCGCGAAGATCTCGGCGTCGGTCATCGCGGTGAGCACCTTGGCCTCGGTGATGCGCCGCGCCCATTCTTCGCGCAGCTCGGTGCGGTGCTGACGCAGGTGCTCGACCAGCTCGCGCAGCAGCTCGGCGGTCGATACGTCGTCGCTCAGCGCGACCTCGCGTTCCAATATGCTCTTCAACGGGGCTCTCCTCGGTTCTTCTTGAACGGGCACACAACGTCGGTCGACGAACTGCCCACGCCGCACGCGCGCTGCGCCGGGAACCCGAATGTATGCATAGGACCGGTCACAGACCTCCACGCCCGATTGGCCGACACGGAATCGCGGTACGTGGGCAGCTGCCCCACGCCGGATCAAGCTGCTTCAGTATCTTAGGTGTGGATTGGGCTCGCGTTGTGCCTGTACAGGGCAATGAGAGTATTTCCCTCGCGCCAGCTAGGGTAAACACCCGATGCCCGTGCTGACGCGTTGCGCGGCGCGATTACGGCCCACGGAACGGGGTACCGTCCCTGGATGAAGCGGGGTTCGGGGGTCGGATCAACGCGGGGCTCAATCGCGGAAATTGTCAAAACCGATCGGAACGTCGGTGATCTGGCTACGAACCTGCGCGATGCATTGCTGCAGCAGGTCCTTCTTGGCGCCGGCCACGCGGACGGCGTCGCCCTGGATGCTGGCGGTGAGCTTCAGACGGCTGTCCTTGACGAGCTGGACGATGCGCTTGGCCAGCACGGCCTCCAGCCCACTGCGGATCTCCGCTTCCTGCTTCAGCTTGTCGCCCGCCATCTTCTGCGGTGGCGCATCGAGCTTGATGAAGCGCACGTCGACTGAACGCTTGGCGAGCTTCGCCAGCAGCACATCTTTTACCTGGCCGAGCTTGAACTCGTCGTCCGCGTACAGTACCAACTGCAGCTCGGCCAGCTCGACTCTTGCATCGGAGCCCTTGAAATCGAACCGGTTGGATATCTCGCGATTGGCCTGGTCCACCGCGTTGTGCAGTTCGACCAGGTTCGGCTTGCAGACGACATCGAACGACGGCATGGCGCATCTCCGAGAGCAGGCGGCGGGCGGTTGGCCCCGCCGGTTCGTTTATGTGTCCCTGATTTTAGGTCACCCCGGGCAGTGGACCGTAAGAATGTGCGGCCTGGAACGACTGATACACGAACCCAACCGAAAAGGCGCCCAGGATGGTGACTCGACGCGCGTTTCTGATGGCCGGCGGCAGCGTGCTGGTGGTCGGCGGCGGCGCACTGGCGCTGCTTGAGGCCGCAGGCTCGAGCGACGCCCCACAAGCCGCAGCGGGCGGGCACTTCGAAGTCACCCATACGGACTCGGAGTGGCGCAGCCTCCTTTCGCCCGAACAGTACGAGATCCTCCGCCATGAGGCCACCGAGCGGGCCTTCACCAGCCCGTTGAACCATGAAAAGCGCGCCGGCACCTTCGCGTGCGCAGGCTGCGGGCTGTCGCTTTTTTCCTCGACCACGAAGTTCGACAGCGGCACCGGCTGGCCGAGCTTCTGGGCGCCGCTGGACCGCGCGGTCGGCACCAGCCGGGATACTACCTTCGGAATGGTACGCACCGCCGTGTACTGCACGCGTTGCGGGGGGCACCTGGGGCACGTGTTCGACGATGGACCGCCGCCGACCCACCTGCGCTACTGCATCAACGGTGTCGCATTGAAATTCATGCCGGCGGCGTAAAGCGCCGGCCTTGCAAGGAGTCACGCAATGGCAAAGAGCAAATATCGGGCAGGTCCGTTGGGTCGCTGGGTGATACCGGTGCTGGCCGCGCTGGCACCGGCCCTGGTCGCCTGCGCCGAACCGGCCACCCAGGTGCCGCCCCCGGCGCTGGACGAGCCGGCCTCTGCGGCGGCCGCCTCCGAGACGGCCGTGCTGTCCGGCGGCTGCTTCTGGGGTGTGCAGGCCGTGTTTCAGCATCTGAAGGGCGTGCAGCAGGCGGTCTCCGGATACGCGGGCGGCGCGAAGGATACGGCCGACTACGAGACCGTCAGCAGCGGCAGCACGGGCCACGCCGAGTCGGTGCAGATCACGTTCGATCCGCGCCAGGTCAGCTACGGGCGCATCCTGCAGGTCTACTTCTCGGTGGCGCACGATCCGACCCAGCTCAATCGCCAGGGCCCGGATTCGGGCACCCAGTACCGCTCGGACATTTTCGTGATGAACGAGAGCCAGCGGCGCATCGCGCAGCAGTATGTCGCGCAGCTGGACCAGGCCCGTGTGTTTCCCCGTCCGATCGTGACCCGGATCGATTCCTTCAAGGGGTTCTATCCCGCCGAGCCCCACCATCAGGACTTTGCCACGCTGCATCCCAGCCATCCGTACATCGCCTACAACGATCTTCCGAAGGTCGAGAACCTCAAGCGCCTGTTTCCGGATCTGTACCGCTCCACGCCGGCGCTGGTCGGTTCCGGGCAGGCAGCCCGATGAAGCAGCTCGCTTTCCTGCTGGCTCTGGCAGGTTGGGCGAGCGCCTCGGCCACGCCCTGCCGGGTGGTCAGTCCGACCTATACGGTCGCTCTGATCGAGCTGTACACGTCGCAGGGCTGCTCGAGCTGCCCGCCGGCCGATCGCTGGCTGTCAAAGCTTGAGGCCGGGCAGACCGGCCTGCACGCCGTGCCGCTGGCGCTGCACGTGGGCTACTGGGACTACATCGGCTGGAAGGATCCGTTCGCGCGCCGAGAGTTCAACCAGCGCCAGAGCGACCTGGCGGCGCACAACGGTGCGGGCAGCGTGTACACGCCGGAAGTGTTCGTCGGCGCCCGTGAGCTGGCCAACTGGAGCGATCCGGGCCGCTTCGACGACGCGCTGGCCAAGGTGAACTCGCGCGCCCCGCAGGCGAGCATCGAGGTGCAGGCGCACTGGCTGGCGGCGGACGGCGGGTCCGGGGCGGCCACGCAGCGCCTTGCGGTGCAGGTGCGCTGGTCGGCCGATGCCTCGGCGCACGATCCGCAGCTGCTGCTCGCCGTCAAGCGCGGCGGATATCTCACCGACGTGCAAGCCGGCGAGAACCGGGGAACGAGGCTGCGCAACGACCACGTGGTGCGCGCCTGGGGCGGCCCCTTTGCGCTGGGGACGCAGCCGCTGGCAACCGAACTCGCGGTGCCCGCTGCTCCCGGAGAGGCCACTCTGGTCGCGTTTGCGCAGGACCGCGCCTCCGGAGCCGTGCTGCAGGCGGTGGAGTTGCCCCTGACAGCGTGCGAGGCGGGTACCGCTAAACCGTGATCGTGGAGCGCTTCTAGCACGGCTCCCGCAGGGGTGCATCAGAATGTTAGCCGCAGCAACGTTGAAGGAGCCCGACCGATGACGACCGCGTCGGCATCGTCGCCCACTCGCCTCGCACCCACCGAGGTCGTGCAGCCGCTGTGGGTGCGGGTGACCCACTGGCTGAACGCGCTGGGCGCGATCCTGATGGTGCTCAGCGGCTGGCGCATCTACAACGCCTCGCCGATCTTCGGGTTCCGCTTTCCCGAGTCGATCACGCTGGGTGGCTGGCTGGCCGGCGCGCTGCAATGGCACTTCGCCGCAATGTGGCTGCTGGCGGTCAACGGGATCGCGTACCTGGCGTTGAACGCAGTCACGGGCCGCGCGCGCCGGCGCTTCCTGCCACTGTTGCCGCGCCAGTTCGTGGCCGATCTGGGCGCAGCCCTGCACGGGCACTTGAGTCACGACGACCCGGCCCGCTACAACGCCGTGCAGAAGGCCGCCTACGTCGGAGCGACCGCGCTGCTGGTGCTGATGGTTCTGTCGGGCCTGGTGCTGTGGAAATCGGTGCAGTTTCCGGTGCTGCGGACGCTGCTGGGCGGATACGAAAGCGCGCGGGTCGTTCACTTCCTGGCGATGTGCGCTCTGGTGGTCTTCTTCGTCGTTCACGTGGTGATGGTGGTGCGCGTGCCCCGGACCTTGCGGACGATGTTGATCGGACACTGAGCGATGAACCCGAACGGCAGCCCGCGAACCGGCCTGAGCCAGGCCGACCGGAAGGGCCTGATCAAGGACGCAGACCGGTTGCTGACGGGCCCCGCCCGTCGCCTGTTCCTCGGGCGTGGCCTGACGCTCGGCGGCCTGGCGATGCTGACGGGCTGCAGCGTGACCGACTCCAAGACGGCCGAGTCGCTGTTGATGGCGGTGTCGCGGTTCAACGACCGGGTACAGGCGTGGCTGTTCGACCCGAAGCAGCTCGCGCCCACCTATCCGGAATCGATGATCACGCGGCCGTTCCCGTTCAATGCCTTCTACGGGATCGAGAGAGTGCCGCTGGTCGATGCCGCCGGCTTCCGGCTGAAGGTCGGCGGGCGGGTGCAACAGCCGGGGTCGTGGACGCTCGAGCAGCTGGCGTCGCTCCCTCAGCAGCAGCAGATCACGCGCCACATCTGCGTGGAGGGCTGGAGCGCGATCGGCCAGTGGGGCGGCGTTGCCTTCGCGCACTTCCTGGACCGGGTCGGCGCCGATCTGACCTCGAAGTACGTCGGATTCAAGTGCGCCGACGATTACTACGAAAGCATCGACATGCCCACCGCGCTGCACCCGCAGACGCTGCTGACCCTCAGCTTCGAGGGCCGCACGCTGCCGCGCCCGTACGGCTTCCCGATGAAGCTGCGGATGCCGACCAAGCTCGGTTACAAGAACCCGAAGCACATCGTCGAGATCTTCGTCACCAACGATTACCCGGGCGGGTACTGGGAGGACCAGGGGTACAACTGGTTCGGGGGGTCTTAAGCAGAGCGAAGCGTAGAACCGGCCGCAGAAGTGCGTGCAGGTCAGGCAGCCGCGAACGCGAGCCGGCGATTCGACGCGGTGCGGGGTGAAGTACGGCAGCGTGGGGCTGGACTAGCGACGCAATGTGGCCGTGATCGAGTATGCCCCGGGCTTCTCGGTCAGCACCGACGAAGAAATGAGCTGGATGGCCGCGTACTTCTGCTGCGGATAGATCGCAAACGAGCCCGAGTACCGGCGGTTGAAGATGCTCTCCTTGCAAGACGATAGCGTGACATCAAGGCTCTGCAACGTCGCAACCGGACCCGGCACGGCGAGGCCGAGCACTCGACATCCGGCCTCGACGCTGGCACCCGTCACCTTGCCTCCTGCATCGATCATCAGCGTCATAGGGGCCACGACATGGGCAGTACCAGCGGCCTGCAAGGCGTGGGTTTGCTTGAACTGCGTCTGGCCTCGCCACTCGCCGAGGTACGTGTTGTAGGCAGCGCTCTCCTCGGCCTTGGCGCTCGGCGGCGCGCCCGCGCAAGGAACGTTCGAGAACGTCACGGTGCCTGTCACGTCGCGGCATTGGTAGATCTGATCGGCATGGGCCGACACCGCGAGGGCAAGGCTGGCGACGGTCGCGCCAAGAATCCCCTTCATGGCTGCCTCTTAGTTTCAGCGGGGAGATTTTGCGCCAGGCGACGGCAGAGGGGGTGATGGACACGAAATACGGATGGACTAAAAGGCCGCCCGTAGGCGGCCCTCCCGGAGCTGGCGGGTCGTCAATCGACGGCTGACCCGCCGCTGAGGGTCTTCCCGAGCACGTCCTGAAAGCCTCTATCGGCGCGCGCCTCGGCCGTTTGCAGCTCGGCGAGACGACGCTGCAGGCCCCGGCGCTTACTCGGGTCGAAGAAGATCGTGGCACTGTGTGCGGCATCAAGGATGGAACCGATCAGGCGCTCGATCTCGTCACGCTCGTCGGCACCCATCGGTTCAATCGCGCGGCTCAGAATGTCCACGGCCCCCTTCACATCACCCAGGAACTCTTCCCGCACCTGGGCGGCGCTGCTCGGTTCGCGCTGAAGCAATGTCTTCAGGCCGGCGATTTCGTGTTTTCTTCTCTGGCCCGCCTTGTGCGCTTCCCACCGTGCCTCGTGCCGCCGTTTGGCCTCGCGCGGGCGTAGGTACCACTCCACGCGGAATTCACCCCGCGCCGGAGAACGTGTGATCTTCCAGGTGTGTCCATCTGCGCCTGTGAATCGGGGTCCGCGCACGCCTGGATCGCCGGGGAAAGCTGCTCCGGGCGGGACGACGCCGGCCGCGATCAATGCGCCGCGGGTGCCCTCAAACCTGGGGCCGCCCTCGAAAGACTCGCCGCGTACTACCTGGTTGGCCGCCGCGATGCTGCCGATCGAATCACCCATGATTCACCTCCGCCCGGTGAATTATGGTCAGGGGTACAGGGGGCTGGTCCGTTGAAGCGCGGCCGATTGGCCGTGAAAAAGCGGGGACCGCGATCTGAGGTTACCGCCTACGCCCGCGCCGACCTGGCGTTGGATCGGACCATTTCCACGTGAGGGGTTGTCTCGCAAGTAATTGATTTTCTTGGTGGGGCCGGTAGGGCTCGAACCTACGCGCTTCGGATTAAGAGTCCGCTGCTCTACCAACTGAGCTACGACCCCCACGGCGGGATCGACATCATAAACGTCTGCGCCCTCCTTCGCCCGCTGCGCGAGCTACAGCGGGCAAGCTAGTGCGAGGCGGACCTGCCCGCCGAAGCCCGCAGGGCGAAGGCGGATCACGAGGCGCCCCACCCCGTGGACCGAAGCAAGTGCTCGCGCGCTGCGTCGCGGAAGGCGTCGCCCAGCCTGGGATCGTCGACAGCCCGGGCGACCACCATCGCGCCCACGCACATTGCGACTAGCGCGAGCGCGCGCTGGCTCACCTGCGGCTCGACCAGGTTGGCGGCGAAGACCTGCACCATCTTGTCGAGGACCTGACGAAAGGCCGCTTTGACCGCCTTGCCGCCGCGCGCCACGTCGGAGGGCAGCGCCACCAGCGGACAGGATCCCTCGCGATCGTCCAGGTGCTCGCGCGACAGGTAGGCGTTGACGATCATCCGCGCCAGCGTGTGGCCCTGGGCGCACCGATCGACGTGCTTGCTCTGCCAGCGCTCCGGCGCCTCCATGCAGACAAACTGCCGCACCGCGTGCGAGTACAGCTGCTCCTTGGTGTCGAAGTGCTTGTAGAAGCCGCCGCGGGTCAGGCCGGCATGCTGCATGATCTGGTCGATCGTGACTTCGGTGAAACCCCGGCGGTTGAACAGCCGCCGCGCGCTGTTGACGATGCGCTCGCGGGTTTCCTGCTTGTGCTTGCGCGTGTACGGCATCGGCCCCTCCCCGTGGGAAGATGACCTTATAACAGCTCGGGCACAAGATGTTCTTGAACATCTATTGATATCGGCAATACTGGCGCGTGCGATCCAGGAGGGGGAATCGCCGTGCCGATCACCGCCAACCACGTTCACTTCTTCATCAGCTACGCGGTTGCATTCGTCGCCTTCGGCCTGATCGCCAAGTGGTATCTATGGCCGGCCCTAGTGCATCGCGACCCCAGGGCCGCGCTGACGCCGCTGCTGCTGTACGCCTGCCTGCGCGTGAACGGCTTGATGTTCCAGATGCCGGGGCTGGTCTCCCCCGAACTGCCCGCGGCCTTCGCGCGGCCGGTGGGCTACGGCGACCTCACGGCGGTCGTGCTCGCCTTGATCGCGCTGGCCGCCCTGCGCTACGAGGTGACGTTCGCGCTGCCGGCGGTGTGGCTCTTCAACCTGGCCGGGCTGGCCGACCTGGTCTACGCCAACATCTCCACATTCAAGGACCACGTCGATCCCGTCAGTCTGGGCGTGTCCTATTACCTGGCCGTCGTGAACGTACCGGCCATGATCGTCGTTCACGTGGTGATCTTCGCGTATTTGTTACGGCGTACGCCGTGAGCTCGCTGGAGCATCATGGAACGGACCCGCAAGAGCCTCTACTACCTGGCTGGCTACCTGATCGCGGGCGGGGTCGCCCTGCTGCTCGCGCCGGACCCGACGTTGAAGTTTCTGCTGTCGAGCGGCAGCTATGGGGAGGTCTTTCCCCGACTCGCCGGAATGTTTGCAAGCGGGCTCGGGATGAGCATCGCCGGCGTCATTCGGGCCCGGGCCGAAGCACAGTACGCGGGCACGTTGCTGGTGCGCACCTACTTCGTCGTCTGCCTGGTTTCGCTTTACTGGATGACCCGTGACCCGCTGTTCCTGGTCGTCCTCGGCGTCGTGCTGGTCGGCGTCGCGTTGACGCTGACCTGCTACCTGATCGATCGCTCACAGGTTTCTACGGGGTGACCTCCCAGTCGGCGTAGTGTCGTTCGACGTTCGGATCGAGCTGACGCGCGGATTCCAGATCCGCATCAGCGCCTGTCACGTCCCCAATGCGACGCTTCGCAATGCCGCGGCCATAGAACAGCGGCGCCGATGGGCGGTCCAGTTGGATCGCCCGGTCATAGTCGGCGATGGCGCTCGTGTAATCCTTCTCGGCCGAGTGGGCCTTGGCGCGATTCCAAAGAGCTCTTCCGTAAGGGGACAACAGGAGACCGTCGTCTGGGAAGTGCCCCCACAGGTCGGGTTTCTGGCCAAGTGCACGATCGAGGTCGCCGATGGCCTGGTCGAAGTTGCCCTTACGCAGCCAAACCGTGGCCCGCCCGTACGACGCCGCAAACGAGTCGGGGTTGAGCCGCCTGGCCTCGTCGAAGTCTCGCCCGGCGAGGTCGTACTGGTGTCTCCTGGTGTAGGCGATGCCGCGGTTGACGTAGATGCCGTAGTTGGCGGGGTCGAGCGCGGCCGCCTGATCGAACTCGGAAATGGCGGCGTCGTAGTCGTGGGCGTCAAGATGCGCCACACCGACCTGGTTATGCCTCAGACCTTGGCTGATCGTTGGATCCGTCCCGGCTTGCAGGGCGCGCAGCTTGCCAGGCATCAACGGATCTGTGCCGACGTCCGCGCAGCCCGACAGCCACGGCACCGAACATGCCAGGACGCACCACACGAACACAAACCCCCGCTGCAGCATGTCGAACCTCCCCCACGCCCCAACGTTCCGATCGACTCGTGTCGCTCCAGCCCCCGTCCTTCGAAGCCCGTAGGGCGAAGGAGGGTCAGCGCGCGCCTTCCTCCTTCAACCATCGCGCTGCCTGCAGCGCGAAGTAGCTGAGCACGCCGTCGGCGCCGGCCCGCTTGAACCCGAGCAGCGATTCCATCACGACGCTGCGCTCGTCGAGCCAGCCCTGGGCGCAGGCGGCCTTCAACATCGCGTATTCGCCGCTGACTTGATAGACGAACGTGGGGGCAGCGAACTGGTCCTTGACCCGGCGCACGATGTCCAGGTACGGCATTCCCGGCTTGACCATCACCATGTCGGCGCCTTCCTGCAGATCCAGGCCCACCTCCCACAGGGCCTCGTCCGAGTTGGCCGGGTCCATCTGGTAGTTGGCCTTGTTGGATTTGCCCAGGCTGGCCTTGGAGCCGATCGCGTCGCGGTACGGTCCGTAAAACGCGCTCGCGTACTTGGCGGCGTACGCCATGATCCGGGTGTGAATGTGGCCGTTGGACTCGAGCGCGTGGCGGATCGCGCCGATGCGTCCGTCCATCATGTCGCTCGGTGCAACGATGTCCACGCCGGCCTGGGCCTGCATCAAAGCCTGCCGGCACAGCATCTCGACCGTCTCGTCGTTGAGCACGTAGCCGGTGGCGTCGGTTACCCCATCCTGGCCATGCGTGGTGTAAGGATCCAGGGCGACGTCGGTGAGCAGACCCAGCTCGGGCAGGCGAGCCTTCAGCGCCTGCACGGCCCGCGGTATCAACCCTTCGGAGTTGACCGCTTCGCGCCCGTCGGGCGACTTCAACGAGGCATCGATCACCGGGAACAGCGCCATCACCGGAACGCCCAGCTTGGCGCACTCCTCGGCCACCGGCAGCAGCAGATCGACCGAAAGGCGCTCCACGCCGGGCATCGAAGCGACCGGCTCGCGCTGCTTGTGCCCGTCCAGCACGAACACCGGGTAGATCAGGTCGTCGGCGCTGAGCCGGTTCTCCCGCATCATGCGGCGCGAGAAGTCGTTGCGCCGCATCCGGCGCATGCGCACCGCAGGAAAATTTCCCAGGATCTCGGTGGGCTTGGGCATGGGCTGAGTTTCCGAATTCGAGCCAGGATGATAAACGCGGCCGACCGCCCTATCCGGACAGCATCGCCGCGACCCGCTCGCGCAGCTCCTCGACGCCCTCGCGGGCGCGCCCGGAGAAAAGCTGCACGGTCACCTGCAGCGGCAGCGTCCGTGCATGGTCCTCGGCCAGGGCCCGCGCCGCCCGCCGCTCGACCGTGTTGATCTGGTCGACCTTGCTCAGCAGCAGGTGCAGCGCGGCGGCATGGTCTGGGTCGCGACGGCACAAAAGCCCGATCAGCTCCCGGTCGGCCGGCATCAGGCCGCGCCGGCTGTCGACCACGAGCACGACGCCGCGAAGCTGCGGCCGGTAGGCCAGGTATCCGCCCACCAGGTCGTTCCAGCGGCGCCGTGTGGCCGGATCGATCTTGGCGAACCCGTAGCCGGGCAGGTCGACCAGGTGACCAGTCGTGGCCGGATCGCGCCCGCTGGCGAGCGCAAAGAAGTTCAGGGTCTGCGTTCGCCCCGGCATCTTGGACGCGTAGGCCAGGCGCGTGCGGTTGGTCAACGCGTTGATCGCACTCGACTTGCCGGCGTTGGAGCGGCCGGCGAAGGCCACTTCGGGAACCGGCATGAGGCCGGACCCGTTCAGGCCTGCCAGCTCGGCGATCGATGTGACGTAGTGCGCGGTATCGAAACGGGTCAGCATAGACTGCCGGCTGTGCCGCTGCGCGGCACAGGGAATGGGGCCGGGGGCGGCCAGCCCGTTAAAATGGGAGCATAAGAGCAACCGGGCCATACCAGTGACCGAATCGACGATGGAGAGGACACCCGCCCCCTTGAACCGTGCGCGCCTGGCGGGCGCTTTGATTCTGGCCTGCCTGGTCGGCCGAGACGCAGCAGCACAGCAGCCGCCGCCCGCCGACCCGGCCAAGGGCCAGCAGATCGCGAGCCAGGTGTGCGCCGCCTGTCATGCCCCCGACGGCAATTCGACCATCGCCCCCAATCCGAGGCTGGCCGGACAGAGCGCCGAGTACCTCGTCAAGCAGCTCACCGACCTGGCCAAGCCGCCCGGGGACAAGACCGGCCGTGAAAATGCAGTGATGGGAGCCTTTGCGATGACCTTGTCGGAGGCGGACCGGCGCAACGTGGCCGCCTGGTTCTCCACGCAGCCGCCCAAGCCCGAGGTGGCGCACGACAAGGACAGCGTCGAGCTGGGGCAGCGCATCTACCGCGCCGGCATTCCCGAGAAAGCCGTTCCCGCGTGTGCCGGCTGCCACGGCCCGAGCGGTGCCGGGCTGCCGGTGCTGTATCCGAGAATCGGCGGCCAGCATGCCGACTACCTGACCGCTCAGCTGAAGGCGTTCCGCGAGGGCAGCCGCCGCAACAACGTGCCGATGCAGCAGATCGCCTTCCGGATGGACGACAAGGAGATCGGCGCGGTGGCCGATTTCGCCGCCGGGCTGCGCAGCAACTAGAGTCAGCCGGGCAACGCAGCCGGCGGCCTCAGCCCTTCGCGAACGCCTCGTTACCCTGCTGGGCGACGCGCACGAAGGTGGTCCGCTTGGACAACTCCTTCAGGCGGCGCGCCCCCACGTAGGCGCAGGCCGAGCGCAGCCCGCCGATGATCTCCTGCACGGTCGGCGTCACCTCGCCGCGGTAGGGCACCAGCACTTCCTTGCCTTCGGCGGCCCGGTACTCCGCCACGCCACCGGCGTGCCGGTCCATGGCCGTTTTCGAGCTCATTCCGTAGAAGCTCTGGAAGCGCTGGCCGTCGCGTTCGACCACTTCGCCGCCACACTCGGCGTGCCCGGCCAGCATGCCGCCCAGCATCACGAAGTCGGCGCCCGCGCCGAACGCCTTGGCAATGTCACCCGGGGTGACGCAGCCGCCGTCCGAGCAGATGTGCCCGCCCAACCCGTGCGCGGCGTCGGCGCACTCGATCACGGCCGACAGCTGCGGGTAGCCCACTCCCGTCATCATCCGGGTCGTGCACACCGACCCGGGCCCGATGCCCACCTTGACGATGTCCGCGCCCGACAGGATCAGCTCTTCGGTCATCTCGCCGGTGACGACATTGCCCGCCATGATGACCAGCTTCGGGTAGCGGGCGCGGATGCGCCGCACGAAGGCGACGAAGTTCTGGTGATAACCGTTGGCCACGTCGATGCACACGTACTCGATCGTGCTGCCGGCGGCCTCCAGCACCTGGTGGAATTTTTCCTCGTCGGCGGCCGTGATGCCGACCGAAAACAGCGCCGCCGACTTGCGCTTCAGGGCGCGGAAGAAGTCGACGTAGCGGGCCGGCTCGTAGTGCTTGTGCAACGCGACCGACAGGCCCAGGCGCTCCAGCGCCGAGGCCATCTCCATGGTCCCGGTCGTGTCCATGTTGGCCGCCACGATCGGGATGCCCTGGTAGGGCGCAGCGCCGTGGCGGAAGCGGAACTCCCGCTCGATCTGAACGTCGGCGCGCGAGGTCAGCGTCGACCGCTTGGGCCGGATCAGCACGTCCTTGAAGTCCAGCTTGACCTCGTGCTCGATGTGCATGGGGGCACTTTCCGGCGGTTGCGCGCGCCAACGATTGTAGGGAACGGGTGCTGCTACGGCAGCAGCGATTCGCCCGCCATCAGGTTCTCGATCGTCTCGCGGCGGCGCACGCAGCAGGCGCGTGCGCCATCGACGATCACCTCGGCGGCGCGGCAGCGGCTGTTGTAATTGCTCGCCATGCTCATGCCGTAGGCGCCGGCCGACAGCATCGCCAGCACGTCGCCGGGGCCGATCGCCAGGCGCCGCTCGCGCGCCAGCCAGTCGCCGCTTTCGCACACCGGACCGACGATGTCGAGCGTTCTTTCGGGGCGCGCCCGTTCGGTTGCGGGCTGCACATCCAACCAGGCGTCGTACAGCGCCGGCCGCATCTGGTCGTTCATCGCCGCATCGACGATCGCGAAGTCGCGCTCGCCGCCGGCCTTCAGGCCGATCACGCGCGTGAGCAGCACGCCGGCCGGCCCCACGATCGATCGGCCCGGCTCGACCAGCAGCATCTTGTCGCGATGGCCGCGCGCGTCGACCCGGCGCGTGATCGCGCCGACCCATTGCCCGATGGCAGGCGGCGCCTCGTCCCGGTAGGCGATCGCCAGGCCCCCGCCGAAGTCCAGATGACGCAGGCTGATGGCCTCGCGCTCGAGCTGCTCGACCAGGTCGAGCAGCCGATCGGCGGCCTGCTCGAAGGGCGCCGCTTGCGCGATCTGCGAGCCGATGTGGCAGCCGATGCCGACCACCTGCAGGTGCGCATCGGCACGGGCGCGGCGGTAAAGGTCCAGGGCCTGCTCGAACGAGACGCCGAACTTGCTCGATTTCAGCCCCGTGGCGATGTACGGGTGCGTGCCGGGATCGATGTGCGGATTCACGCGCAGCGACACCGGTGCGCGCCGGCCCAGCGCCGAAGCGATCCGCGCCACGTCGCGCAACTCGAATTCGGATTCGACGTTGAAGCTCAGGATGCCGGCGGCCAACGCCTGCTCGATCTCCGCGTCGGTCTTGCCGACCCCGGAGAACACGACGCGCGACGGCGTCCCGCCCGCCGCGATCACGCGGGCCAGCTCGCCGCCCGAAACGATGTCGAATCCACTGCCGGCGCGCGCCAGCAGGCCGAGCACGCCCAGGTTGGAGCTCGCCTTGACCGCGTAGCAGACCATGGCCGGCCGCCCTTGCAGCGCGCGCTCGTATTGCCGGTACGCATCCAGGATGGCGCGCTGCGAGTACACGTACAGCGGCGTGCCGAAGCGCTGCGCGAGCTCCTCCAGCGCCACGTCCTCGCAGTACAGAATCCCGGCGCGCCGTGCAAACGGCGCTGCGCTCGCGTCGGACCCGGTCATGGCTTCGGCTCCGCCGCCGGCGTGGTCGGCGCCGGAGCCGCGGCGGGGGTTTCAGCCGGCGCCTGGCTGGCGGGCGCGCCGGCCGGTGCGGAGCTGCCGGCGGGCGGGGTCGAGGCCGGCGGCGCGGCGGGCTTGGGCTTGGCGTACGGCCAGGGGGCCTCTTTCGGAACGTTCGGTATGAAAAGCGGGCCTTTGACGCCGCAGCCGCCCGTCAGCAGACCGGCGCAAACTAGAATGCTTACGGCGACGGCTCTCATCGGGACGAATCTAACATGACCGAATCCGAGTTCAACGAGCAGGCGGAGTTCACGCTGCGCGCGCTGGAGCTGGCCATCGACGCCGTCGATGCCGGCGTCGATTGCATCCGCAGCGGCGGGGTGCTGGGGCTGGAACTGGCCAACGGCACCAAGATCGTCGTGAACACTCAGCTGCCGATGCGCCAGATCTGGGTGGCGGCCAAAAGCGGCGGCCACCACTTTGCCTACGACGGCGCCGCCTGGTGCGATACGCGCGATGGAACGGAGCTGTTCGCGGCGCTGTCGCGCCTGCTGTCCGCCCAGGGCGGCCAGGCGGTGGTGCTCAGCCCCAGATAGTGCCTCAGAAGACGTTCTCGCCGCGCTTGACCTGCTCGGGAACGGGCGCCTCCTCCAGTCCCAGCGAGGCCAGCCCCTGACCCGGCTGGAACTGCTCCAGGTAGTACTCCCCGTCGATCGTC
>Ga0307479_10002883_pt1 | contig 15633 bp, 16 predicted proteins | sample atmos_gasesECM4C_FD_203743 | JGI IMG/M metagenome (GOLD analysis project Ga0307479, IMG submission 203743) | Hardwood forest soil microbial communities from Morgan-Monroe State Forest, Indiana, United States - atmos_gasesECM4C_515 | ecosystem: Environmental > Terrestrial > Soil > Temperate... | reverse complement strand
ACCGTGCGACGGGCGATACAGAAACAGTGCCTTTCGCGCCGCGCCGCATCTCCAGGCCGACAAATGTTGCCACTCCAAACAAAAGAAAAACAAAAAAGAGGGCGAGAAAGGCGGTGTCAACCGTGAGGATGGCCGAGGCCAAAATGCCAGCGAAGGACAGCATCGCCAGGAACAGAGCGTCTCGGTCCGTCGTGGCGCTGTACAGCCGGATCAGCATCACGTAGAGCAGGAAATGCACCGCTCCAAGAAGCGTAGCGTACAGCGCAGGATTCGGCGAACCGGCGGCGTACATGCGAGACAACAAGAGGACGTCCAAAGGGAAAACACCCAAGTAAGCGGCGACGAGCCACGTTGCGGTTCTGTGTTTCAGCTCGCTCGGGTTGCCGCGCCACAAGCGAAATCCCTTATAGAGGAGGGCGGCGGGCACGATGACTGAAGTGAAGGGATCGAGTTTGCCCGTGCTGATCAAGGTCGCGACAGAAGTGAACACGAGAAAGAACAGCGACGTACGGAAGAACCGCTCTGCGGGCAGCGGAGAATGATTCGCGAATGCGGCGGGCGCGGACATGCTGAACTTTTATCCTAACATTTTGTACCCGCGGCGACGCGAAAGCGGAACGAAAGGATAACGTTTAACGAGCCGCGGCCGCTTTCGCGCGTTCGGCAAGAGCGGCGCGCGCAATTTTGCGCGTCAAGTTTGAAACGGCGAGGGAAGAGAGCGACGAAACATCGGTGAGCGGAACGACTTTCCCGCCGGAGACGGTGGGGAGCGCCGCAACCGCGACGCGGAAAGGAAGCAGCGTGATTTTGCGATAGGTAACGGTGTGGCGCGCTTCCGAGAGCGGCTCCAGTCGAGCCCCGTGGTTCGCAACTGCCGAATTCAGCTCGGCAAGAAAGCTTTGCAATTCCGCAGCAGCGTGCTCGCGCACCCGCACCATGGGGAATTGCCACATCCTTGAGACGAGCGGCGCAATTTCGTTTTTGGTGGCCCGCCGTGCGTTCAAGCCGGAGGGAGGAAGGATAAGCGTACGTCCGCGGTGATCCAGGAAAACAGCGGCTGCGAGAGTCACCTCTTCTGTAACGCGTTTCTTGCGTTTCTCGGGCAGGCGATCCGTCAGACCCAGTTGGCGCGCGCGACAGAATTTTGCAATCGGGCAGAGAAGGCACTGTGGCGCGCGTGGCGCGCAAACCGTGGCTCCCAGCTCCATCATCGCCTGGTTCCATTCGCCCGGCGACTTGGGGTCGATCAGGTTATCCGCACTTTTTCGCAGTCCTCGCCAACGCTTTGCTTCGCGTAGGTCGCCGCGAATTGCTCCGAGCCGTGCCAGCACTCGGGCTACGTTGCCGTCGAGCACCGCGTGTTTCGCATCGTAGGCAATGCTGAGGATGGCGGCCGCGGTGTAGTTGCCGATACCGGGAAGTGCGAGAGCGTCGTTCAACTCTCTCGGAAATTTTCCATGGTATTTTGCGATAATCTCCTGTGCGGCGCTTTGCAAGTTTCGTGCGCGGCTGTAATACCCAAGCCCAGACCACAGCCGCAGGACCTCTTCCTGCGGAGCTTCAGCGAGAGCGCGGACGTCCGGGAACCGTTCGAGGAAGCGCTCGTAGTAGGGAATCACCGCGGCGACGCGCGTCTGCTGGAGCATAATCTCCGAGAGCCAGACGCGGTAGGGATCGCGTGTGCGCCGCCACGGCAGATCGCGGTGAAATTTGCGGAACCAGGCGAGCAGTCGCTTGCGAAAAAGGCCGAGTTTACGGGCGGGCAGCATATTGCTCGCTGATTTTGGCACAAGTGCAGTCGTCGCGCTTCGATTACGGCGCGAGATCCTGGAGAAAAATGATGTAAGAGGTATGCCACAGGATGTCGGGGATGGAACCGCGCGGCTGGCTGGTGACGATGACCTTAAAGAGATTCGGGTCGGCAGCAAGCTCGGAGAGTTCAACGCGCCCCGGATCGTCGGTGAGAGGTTTCGCGAGAGCCAAATGGCGCAGAATGGTGAAAATGACTTCATCGGCAGGAGCGAGCGAGGTTTCGACGCCGACGCTGCGGAATTGCAAGAAGGCATTGCGCTCGTAGAAATGCCAGGCCAACCCGGCGCATAGCGTGACAGCGCGATCGAAACGACTTGCGGCCTGTAATTGTGCGGCGGCAGTGAGCTGGCTCTTCGTAACGGCTCCGTAGGGATCCAACACGAGCAGCACGCGGCAGTCGTCTTCGCGGGCGAATTCGCGAACCATCAACGTGCCCAGGCGCGCGGAAGCTTTCCAATGCACATGGCGCGCGCTGTCCGTGGGAACGTAATCGCGCAGAGCGTGGAGGTCCTGGCCGCGGCCCTTCGAGGGGCTTTCGAGCGCGCCTTCCAGTCCGGGAAGTATCTCCAGGAATTCTTGCGTCGGCTCGACGGAGGGATAGACGAGCGCTTCGGTTTTCAGCGAGACGCGGTGCGCCTTCTGCAAGAAGCCAAACGGGAAGCGCGTGACGATGCGAAAGGCATCCTGGCGGTAAACGCCCCGGCGGGGAAACGTCATGGGCACATTTTGGTGCACGCGTTCTTGCTTCGCGAGGTAGGCGAAATAGACCGGCGTTTCAAGCAGTGCGGCGGCGGGCGATTCTTTGCTGGTGACGGCTTCCACGCGCAGGGAAAAAGAAGGCAGGGTGAGTTTTTCATTGTGCAGCTCGACCGCGGCACGAACCTGCTGTCCCGCGAAAATGTGCTCGGGCAATTCGAGGCGCATCTCGACACCAGAGAGCGTGACCGAGGAGAGAATGCCGGACATCAAGATGACGGCAATGAGGCTCGAGAGAATCAGGAACAGGAGATTATTGCCGGTGTTGAGGGCGGCGAGCGATACGAGAAAAATTCCGCCGATGTAGATCCAGCCCTCGCGCGTGACCCTGTACTCCATCTTGTAGCCAATCCAGCGAAGCGGCGTGCGCTTGGCCAGCACGGGCACAAGCGTGATGGCCACCCATGCGGCGACCGCGAGGGCGCCCAGTGCGGAGGCGCTGGCGAGAACGAGACTCCCGAGGTCCGCAGCGGCTCCGGAATAGATTGCCAGAAAGAGCGCGACGCTCAAGGCAGCGATAGCGAGAAAGAATGCGCGCACTCCCGGACGGTCGGCCTTGGCCCAGAGTTGCGCGACGGTGGATTTGACAGCACTCATTTTAGAGGCAAAAGAAGGAAAAAGCAGATTCCTCGCTCCGCTCGGAATGACAACTGTTTGTTTGTGAAAATGAACACCACTGAATTGCTCGGATTTACAAGGGAACGGGAACGGAGTCGACGATTTCGCGCAGAACGGATTCGGTGGTCTCCGATTTTTTCTGCAGCGAAGCATGGCGCGAGCTGGCTACGACGCGATGCGAGAAGACGGCGACGGCGAGCTTCTTGAAATCATCGGGGAGGCAGTAATCGCGGCCGTCGAGGAAAGCGCGGGCCTGCGCCGCGCGCTGGAGCATGAGGGTGCCTCGCGGGCTGACGCCGAGAGCAAGTTGGTCGGTCCGCCGCGTGCGATTGACGATTTCGAGAGCGTAATCGTGCAGGCTGGTGTCCACTTTTACTTGCATGACGGCGTCTTGCATGGCCAGCACGTCCTGCACGCCGGCGACGGGTTCGAGCGATTGCAGCGGATCGTCATTGGCGCGCTTGCGGAGAATCTCGCGCTCCGTTTCCGGCGACGGATAACCCATCTTGATGCGCATGAGGAAGCGGTCGAGCTGCGATTCGGGGAGCGGATAGGTTCCGTGGTGCTCCACAGGATTTTGCGTGGCGATGACGAGAAACGGCTGCGGCAAGGAAAGCGTCTTGCCGTCCACCGTCACCTGCGCTTCATTCATGGCTTCGAGCAGCGCGGATTGCGTGCGCGGCGTGGTGCGGTTGATTTCATCGGCGAGGACGACGTTGGCGAATAGAGGCCCATTACGGTATTCAAAGTCCCGCGTTTCCGGGTTGTAGACGCTGACGCCAATCACGTCGCTGGGCAACAGGTCGGAAGTAAACTGGATGCGCTGAAAAGTGCAGTGGAATGACTTCGCGATGGCCTGCGCCAGCGTGGTCTTGCCCACGCCGGGAACATCTTCGATGAGCAAGTGGCCGCGAGCGAGAAGGGTGATCAGCGCGAGCTGAATGGCTTCTTCCTTGCCGTAGATGGTGCGGGCGATGGCGCGCTGGAGTTGCGAGACAATCTGCGAGGTGGCGGCGGACATGGGTTGAAAACGCGGTTCCTTCCTGATACAAGTTGACCGTCATACGGCCACGCACGATAATAGATGCGTTGGGCGACTAGCTCAGTTGGTTAGAGCGCTCCCCTCACACGGGAGAGGTCAAAGGTTCAAGTCCTTTGTCGCCCACCATTCTCACCCGAATGCCATTCTAACGGAAAACTTTGATGTCAACGATGCTGCGCACCATTGAGTTTCTAGGTTTGAGCCTGTGGCTCGGGAGCGACGTTTTTTTGAGTTTCGTCGTCGCTCCGGGAGCGTTTTCCCTTCTGGGGAGCCGCGACCAGGCTGGGGCCATGGTCGGGTTCGCGCTGGGGCGGATGCATTTCATCGGAGTTGTCTGCGGCATCGTGATTTTGGTGGCGCGGCTACTGAGGACGCGGACGTTTGCCAGCTTGGCGGCGCCTGCGGCGCTGTGCGTGGTCTTGATGATCGCGCTGACGGTGGTGTCGCAGCAGGCGGTCAGTCCGAAGATGGCGGCGCTGCGCACGCAGATGGGGTCGATTCAGGCGACGGCGGCGGATAATCCGCTGCGCGTGGAGTTCGACCGGTTACACCAGCGCTCCGTGATGCTGGAAACCGGGGTCCTGCTGGCGGGATTTGCCGCCATGTACTTACTGGTGAGAGAGTTAGCCGCTGCCAGGAAGTGAAGTGAGATCCTTTCCGACAAGGTCGGAATGGTCCCCCCACCCCCTGTTTTTCATAAGTGTTCATTCTAAAGAGGTTTAAGGTTATTAGAATGAACACTTCTGTAAGTGTTGATTCTAAAGGCGGTTACATCGCACTGAAATTGTGCACGACCAGATTGATTTGAATGCGGCGCGCCTCGCCTAGAAAAACGCATCAGAGATGGATAAACGGAGCAGGCACAAATAAAAAAGGCGGCAAAGAAGCTGCCGCAGTCCAAAACGCATAATTTCCTAACACAAATATTACCCGGAATCGGCATGCTTGTCAAGGAAAAAGGCGCCCTCGACCAAGTCGGGCCCCTACAGGGGCTTGGGGCGGGGGCGTTTGCGAGCGGCGCGTTTTGGCTTGGGGCGTTTGCGGGGTTTACGGACACGAGCGGGGCGGATTTTGTTGGTGGTTTTGTAGCCGGCGCGTTCGAAGGCGCGCCACATGTACCAGCTTGCGACGGTGCGATAGGGGCGCCAGCGCTCGCCGAAAGCGAGGAGCTCTTTAGGCTTAGGCATGCGCTTCTTGCCGTAGACAACGGCCCAGCCCTTCTTTACGCCGAGGTCGTGGATGGGGAGCACGTCGGGGCGGCCAAGGCGGAAGATCAGAAACATCTCGACGGTCCAGGCACCGATGCCGCGGACGGAGACGAGGCGCTCGACGAGTTCGTCGTCGGACATGGTCAGGGCTTGTTCGTAAGTGGGAACGACGCCGTCGATGGTTTTTTGTGCGAGGTCTTTCATGGCGAGAACTTTTGCGCCGGAGAGGCCGGCCTTGCGGAGGACAGGCTTGCGCAGCTTGAGCATTTGTTCCGGGGAAGGAGGGCGACCGTTGCTGCCCAGAGCCTTGATGCGGCCGAAGATGGTGGCGGCGGCTTTGCCAGAAATGGATTGATAGGCGATGGATTCGATGAGCACTTCATAGGGACTTTCGGTGCCATCGGTCTCGATGCGGAATGGGGCGGTTTCGGCGATAAGGGTGGCGAGTTTTTCGTCTTTGGCGGAGAGGTGACGCGTGGCTTCGGCGAGATCGAAGGGGAGAGACATAGGGAAGAGAAGATAGCAGGCAGCGAAGCAACGACGCAATGAAGTAACGATGCAAACCGGAGGGACGTGTGCTTTTCAATGCCCGGTGACGCGGCTAATCGGGACTTGGATGGGGAAGGAGCGTATTGGACACGGGAAAATTACGGTGTCGGGTTGGATTTATTGTCCAGCACATCCACGAGAATCAATTCATGCGTGTAGGCACCCAAGTGCCCAAAGCCTGACCCGGTCTCGAATTGGCCGACGAGCACAACGTCAGACGCGATGTTGTCATACAGCTTTTTCCACGCTCTTGAATTGCGAGCCTCATCGAACTGGAACAACAATTCTGTGCCGGGCGGTAGCTTATATTCGGGATGAAGGCGGTTAATTGTTGTCAGTTCCTGTTCGCCTTTAGCATCGTCGAGCCAGATTCTTTGCGTCCATTTTTGGACGTCACACGGGTGCAACACAACCATCTCAAATCCATGGTAGAAGCATCCTCTTACCTTGACCACGACGTGCGCATGGCCTTGCGGATTCGCAAGTAACTGTTCAACAGTAAGAGTCGAATCAACAGCGTGAGTCGAAGTAGGGCGATTGCAACCTCCCCAAAGGGCGGCGGTCACGGAGCAAAACACAGTCAGGATGTTTTTCACAATCTCCCGATTTTCAGGAACTTCGTTAGGAGTCTAGCACCACTCAAAATTGGGCGTGACAATGCCCTAAGTCCCGATTAACGCGCAACCGGAAAATGATCCATTATCCAAGCTGGCTGCTGGTCCGGGCAGTGGAGGGGGCTGTGCTACTATTTCGGGTTTATGCAGACGGGAATTATTGGACTGCCGCAGGTCGGAAAGACGACGCTGTTCCGGATTTTGACGAAGGCGCATGTCGAGGGAAAAGCGGGGGCTTCGACGACACATGTGGGCGTGGCGAAAGTGCCTGAATCGCGGCTGCGGCAGCTGGCCAAGCTCTACAATCCAAAGAAGATCACCTACGCGACGGTGCAGTACGTGGACCTCGGGGGCATGCAAAAGGAGCGCAACCGGGACGCGCTTGCGCCGCTGCGCGAAGTGGACGCTATCGCCCATGTATTGCGCGTGTTCGATGATCCGTCGGTGCCGCATGCGGCGGGGAGCATCGATCCGGTGCGGGATGCGACGAACCTTGAGCTGGAATTGATTCTGGCGGACCACGACCAGATTTTGCGGCGGCTGGAACGGCTGGACAAGGATTTGAAGAAGAAGAAAGATCCGGTGCTCGAGAACGAAAAAAATGTGCTGGAGAAGTGCAAAGCGCATCTCGAGGCGGAAAAGCCTTTGCGCGAGCTGGAGCTGACAACCGAAGAGCGCAAGCCGATTGGCGGATTCTTGTTTTTGTCGCAGCGGCCGATGCTTTATGTGCTGAATCTGGGAGATGAAGAGGCGGCGGAGATGGCAACAGCCGTGGAGCGGCACAAGTTGAGTGCGCTGCAAGGCCGAACGAACACGGCGGTGGTCGCCGTGTGCGGGCGGTTGGAGGCGGAGCTGGCGGAGATGGAGGAAAAAGAAGCGGCGGAATTGCTGGCTTCGTACGGGTTGAAAGAGCCTGGGCTGAATCGTTTGATTCGGGCTACGTATGACTTGATGGGATTAATCCAGTTTTTCACTGCGGGCGAGCCGGAGGTGCGGGCGTGGACGATTCGCAAGGGATCGACGGCAGCGAAGGCGGCCGGAGAAATTCATACCGACATCGAGAAGGGATTCATTCGAGCGGAAGTGGTGCGCTGGGATGATTTGCTGGCTGCGGGCAGCATCGCGGCTGCGAAAGAGAAAGCGCAAGTGCGGCTCGAAGGACGGGATTACATCGTGCAGGAAGGGGATGTGATTCTGTTCAGGCATTCGGGATGAAGAAAGAGAAAGAAAGAATTAACGCAGAGGGCACAGAGGAGAATAGGAAAAAGGGAGAAGGGAAAAGGAAAAAGAGCAATTAGGAGAAGAGAAAGAGAGAGAGAAAGAAAGAGAAAGAAAGAGAAAGAAAGAATTAACACAGAGAACACAGAGAACGCTCCGACAAGGTGGGAGCAGGCGCCGGACACGGACAGCACAGAGTTCTCGGAGAAGGACGAAAGACCAAGCACGCAATTCTTTCGTGACAGGCGAACAACATCCCGATAGGGAAGACGCGGGCACAGGCTGAAGCCCGTGCTACTGGATATGGCACATGATTTGGCATTTCGGACGGCGCTGGCGGCGGGACTTGGGCTCGTAGCCGCGGCAGGGAATTTAATTGGCGGATACTTCGTGGTGCGGCGGGACTGGCCACGGCAATATTTGCAATATTTTCTGGCCCTGGGCGCGGGTTACATGCTGGCGGTCGCGCTGCTGGAAGTGATTCCTGAGTCGGTGCACCTGGCTGGAGAAAGCGCCCTGTTGTCCGTCCTCATCGGTTTTTTCCTTGTCCATCTTTTCGAACATACCATCGCGCCACATTTCCATTTTGGGGAAGAGACGCACACGGAGGAATTCAGCCACCACCATGCGCGCACGACGGTGCTGCTCGGGATGGCCATCCATACATTTTTCGACGGAGTGGCGATCGCCGCGGGCTTCCTGGTTTCCACGTGGCTGGGCGTGGTGATTTTCGTGGCAGTGTTTCTGCACAAATTGCCGGAAGGGTTCACGATCGCTTCGGTGGTGTTGGCGAGCGGCCAGGGGAAGCGCGACGCCATGTTCGCTGCCGCGACGCTGGGCGCAATGACGTTGCTCGGTGTTTTCCTGACCAGTCTCCTGCAGGGCCAATTGAAATATGCGCTGCCGCTTGCCGGGGGAGTGACACTCTATGTGGCGGCTACCGACCTGCTGCCCGAAGTGAACCGCGAGCCGAATTGGAGGATGGCGATGCTGGTGTTTGTGGGTGTCGCTAGCTTGTTGATAATGCAGTACTTATTCCATGTTTAGTGGTAATTTGCGGGCATTTTGGACTGACCGAACAATACCCCGCTAAAGCCCGGCGTTACAGTGATTTAGCTCCGATTTCGGATACCCTTCATTCGCAACTTTCTGAGAAGCCCTGTGTTTGATACAGTGTGGCGGCGATGGCCAGGTCGGACGTCCAACTGATGCTGGACGTGAAGGCGGGCGATGAACAGTCGTTCGCGCTTCTGCTGCAGCGCTATCGGAGACCTCTGGTTAATTTCCTCTACCGCATGGTTCGGGAACGGGAAGAGGCGGAAGACCTGGCGCAGGAAGTTTTTCTTCGCGTGTACCGCGCGCGGAAAGATTATGTGCCCAGCGCGAAGTTTACCACCTGGCTGTTTCGCATTGCCACGAACCTGGCGCTGAACTCCGTGCGGGACCACCGCTACCAGCGCATGGAAGTCTCGATCGACGCGCCGGTGAGCGCGGATGCCGAAGAGGGGGACGAGCGGACGCTGGATGTCGCGGAGAAGCACCCGAACATCGAGCAGCACCTGATCGAGGAGGCGCGACGCAAAATGATCCGGCACGCGGTGGAAAAACTGCCGGAGAAGCAGCGCGCGGCGGTGCTGTTGCACAAATATCAGGAGCTCGATTACGGCGAAATTGCGAAAATTCTGCAATGCTCGGAGAGCGCGCTGAAGTCGCTGCTGTTCCGGGCGTACGAAACGCTGCGAGTGGAGCTCGCCCCTCTCGTGGCGCAGGAGCCGAAATTTTTGGGCGGGGTAGAGAAGGGAAGGCAGTCATGAGTTGCAGGCGAATGGAAGAGCGAATTCTGGCGTATGTGGATGGCCGCGCGAAAGTGAGTGAGCGGCGCGAGATGGAAGTGCATCTCGCGACGTGCGCGGCGTGCCGCCTGCGGGTGAACGAGTTTCACGCGGTGACGGGCTTGCTGGATGAGCTACCGCAGATCGAGCCTTCGGCGGCGTTTGACGCGCGGGTGCGCGCGCGCGTGGCCGCGGAGCCAGTGAAGCAGAGCTGGTGGGCATGGCTCGCGCCATCGCCGCGCGTCGCCTTTGCGGCGTCGCTGCTGCTGCTCGCAACCGTGTGGATCGGGATGCATTCCAATTCCAATCAGCCCGCGGTTACCCAGGAAGATATCCCTGTGCTGGAAAATTACGATGTGCTTTCGAACTTTGAGCCGTTAACGGAACTGCCGCAGCCGTTACAGGCGGACGAGACGGGTCAACAAAATCAGCAGATGTAAGGCGCGATGAAACTAAGAGTCCAATTCGCTGGATGCATGATCGCGCTGGGGATCAGCGCCGGATTGGCGCTGCCGTGTGCGGCGCAGCAGCCGCGCAACAATGACCGGCCACCGCGGCAGCAGCAAGCGCAGCCCCGGCAAGAACAGCATCAACAGCGCCGCCAGGATCGGCCCGCTCGCACGCCGATTCCGCAACGCGAAAGGGCCTATACTCCGCCACCACGGAATCCGGCGAACAATTCACCGGCGGGACCGGCGAGAGCATTCGGCGGGGGAAATCGGCCGCCTAATGCGAGCGTTCGTCCGCGCGATCTGTCACCGGAAGAGCGTCAGAGGTTGCAACAGAATGAGCGGCGCTTCAACCAGCTTACGCCGCAGCAGAGGGACGACATGCGGAGGCGCGCCGAAGTATGGCAGCGCATGACTCCGGAACAGCAAATACACATCAAGAATGATGTGTTGCCGAAGTGGAAGCAATTGCCGCCGGACCGGCAGAGGGCGATCCAACACCGGCTCGGGGTGTTGCAGAATATGCCGGAGTCGGCGCGCAATCAGCATTTGAACGATCCAAACTTTACGCGTGGCATGAGCGAAGAAGACAAGCAGATGCTGCGGGATTTGAGCCATCAGCACGTCGGCGGACCGCCTGACCCGCCGGGCGAGTGAGGAAGTCGACAGCCCACGGTTGACAGTTCAAAGTAAGAGCGGGAAGACGGAAGAAGTTTCCGCGGCGATTCTCTCCACCCAGGGCATTCAGTGTAAGTCCATGCTGCGCTCCCGCAAAGTCTAACTAGGTTCCTCTACTAGCGCGTTGACAAGACCTTACCTCTCGCGGCATCGTGACTAGTGCTGTTCCAACTATTTAGGCCAAATGACGGCCCAACGGTCGGACGCGAAGATAAAAAAAGCGTCCCCGAAAGGATTTGCCTGCCTGCGCAGGCAGGCTCGAACAAGTTGGAACGGCACTAGTTCGAGTTCTACGCATCCAACTTTTGGAGGGCAAAATCCCGCTCGTGTCCACGCGCTTTCGCGCCCTGCAGCACAGGAATTTTCAACTCTTCATTGCCGGGCAGCTGGTTTCCCTCATCGGCACGTGGATGCAATCCACTGCACAGCTCTGGCTGGTCTACAAACTGACGGGTTCGGCGGCGCTGCTGGGAGTGTTTGGATTTGCGAACCAGGTGCCGATACTTTTTTTGGCGTCCATCGGCGGGTACGTCGGGGACCGCTACAACCGGCATCGCGGAGTGATTTGGACGCAGACGGCGGCAATGATCCTGGCGTTTACGCTGGCGGGGCTGACGCTGGCGAGAATTATCACGGTTTGGGAATTGATCTTCATCGCGTTTCTGGTGGGGATTGTGAATGCGTTTGACGTTCCCATCCGGCAGGCTTTCTTGGTTCAAATGGTGGGGAAGGAAGATTTGCCCAATGCCATTGCGCTGAATTCATCGGTTTTCAATGGCGCGCGCGTAGTTGGCCCGGCGATTGCCGGCCTTGCGATTGTCTGGATTCATGAAGGCTGGTGCTTCTTCCTGAACGGCGTGAGTTTTCTTGCGGTCATCGGCGCGCTCCTGGCAATGCGCATTCCAAAGACGGAGCCGAAGCGCGACGATGCTTCGCCATTTCGGAATTTCATTCAGGGATTTCACTTTGCCATGAGCGACCGCCCGGTGCGCGCGGCGTTGTTGCTCTTGAGCTTGCTTAGCATGCTAGGGCTCCAGTATTCGGTGGTTCTGCCAATTTTCGCGAAAGAAATCCTGCATCGGGGCGCCGGAGGATTCGGACTGCTGATGAGCTTCGCCGGAGTTGGCGCGGTAGTGGGCGCGCTCCATTTTGCGGCGCGCACCGATTACAAAGGACTCGCGAAGTGGATAGCCACTACCTCCATAATCTGCGCGATTTGCCTCATCGTATTTTCAGAGTCCCGGATATTCTGGCTTTCGTCGGCCGCCTTGATCATCGTGGGCTTTGCGGCGACTTCCCAGATGGCCGCGACCAATACCCTCATTCAGATCCGCGTGCCGGATGAACTGCGCGGCCGCGTGATGGCTGTGTACGCGACGATGTTCATGGGAGTGCAGCCGATTGGGGCGCTTATCGCCGGGGTTATCGCGAAAAGAATTGGCGCGCCCTATACGCTCACCATTTTCGGCATACTTGTTCTGATCGGCAGCCTCTTCTTTCTATTCCGGGTGGTGATGCTGCTGCGCCAGGCGCAGACGGCAGCCGCGACTCAAGCGGATTAGCAAGCAGTGATTCAAGCGGGATTGGGGCGGTGAAGCCAATTGGGCTTCGCAGGGGTCTCCGCTGCTGACGGCGGGATGATTTTTGCGAGGATGGCGTCCACTTTCGAACGCTGCGGGGCGAGCGAGCATACGGGATCGGTTGCCGCGGCATCCCCTGCAAGGAGAAGGGCCTGGCAGCGGCAGCCGCCGAAGTCCTGTTCGCGCCGGTCGCAGGTTTTGCACGGCTCCTGCATCCATTCTTCTCCCCGGAATTTCTGGAACGCTTCTGAATTTATCCAAATATCATGCAAGCTGCGCTCTTTCACATTCCCGAAACGCAATCCAGGGATGACCTGCGCTGCATGGCAGGGAAGCGCATCTCCGCTCGGAGTGATGAGGATGAGCTTGCGTCCCCAGCCGCCCATGCATGCCTTAGGAAATTTCGCGTAATAATCGGGGACGACGAATTCGATGCGGATTTTTCCGCGCAAGCGTTCTTCGGCGCGCTTGAGGAATTCCACCGAGCGGGTGAGCTGTTCGCGAGTCGGCAGCAGATGCTCGCGGTTGGCAAAAGCCCAGCCGTAATACTGCACGTTGGCAAATTCCACGCGGCCGGCACTGGAGGATTCGGCGAGAGCCAGCATTTCTTCGATTTGATCGATGTTGCGGCGATGGATGACGAAATTGAGCGTGACGGCGACGCGGTGCTGCTTGAGCCAATCGAGAACGCGGAGTTTTTGCGCATGCGCTTTTGTGCCGCAGATGTCGTTGGCGAGCTCCTCGCGCGCAGCCTGAAGACTTAACTGAACATGGTCGAGCCCCGCTTCCACGAGGGCGCCGAGCCGCGCTTCGTCGAGCGGAAGCCCGGAGGTAATCAAGCTGACGTATAGGCCCGCCGCACGCGCCGCGCGCACCAGCTCGACAAGGTCGGGCCGGGCGAGCGGCTCGCCGCCGGTAAGATCGGCTTGGAGCACGCCGGAATCGGCGGCTTCCCGAAAAACGCGCGACCATTCTTCAGTGGAGAGTTCATCCCTGCGACCTTGCAATTCGAGCGGATTGGAACAATAGACACAATGGAGCGGACACCGATGAGTGAGTTCGGCGATGAGGGCCAGCGGATTGGGCGCTAGTTCGTTCACTGGATGTGAGTCAAAGCACTGGAAATCTAGCCAAGCTGGGGCGGACCATGCTACGCCCCTACAAATTCCATTGTACTGCTACGCCTCAGTAGCGTTAGCGGGGATGAAGTCAAGGGCGCGCTCTTTTTGCAGAAGTCCGAGGTAGCCGAGGATGTCCTGCTCGACTTTTTCGGGCGCGGCCTTCGAATAGATTTTCTGCAAGTCCCCGATGATCTGCTGAACGCTGTGCTTGCCATCGCAACGCTCGACGATTTCAAGACTCGGGCCATTCAAACGGAGAGCGCGCTCGGGCATCAGGAGAACGCGCTGCTGATTGTTTTCTCCCAGGCGGCAGCCCGGCGCAAGGCGCGGGTATGACAGCAGGTCAGGCGTCACGGGTGATCTCGTTGCGGAACGAAAGCGCCGGGAGGGGGCCAGCCGGGGTTTACGTAGGCAAAATAGAGCGCATCGAGCTGAGCCCAGAGAATGTCGCACTTCGCGCGCAACGCGGCGTGCGCTTGGTCTTGCTGCTCGCGCGTGCGCGCATGCTTTGTGACCCAGGAGAGGGCGAAGTCGGCATCTTCAGGGGCTTGCGTGAGGCGGCCGGTGAAGTAATCAAGGCCGCCGGAGAGCCAAGGATAGTGCTGGCGCAGGCGATCCATGCGCAGAACGATTAATTTCTTCGAGAAAAGCTCGGTCAGGGATGAGGCTACAGCTTCAAGATGCGAGCGCGTGGAGACAAAATCCACGTAGGCCTGCACGGCAAAGCATGTCGCCGGCAGAATCCCCTCTTCACGAAGCGCTTGATCGCGCGAGAGGCCGGTCGCTTCAACGAGCCGCAGCCACTTTTCGATGCCGCCAGGCTTCGTGCCGTCGCCGTCGTGGTCGAGGATGCGTTTGCGCCAAGCCACACGGAACGCGGGATCTTCGCTGCGCGCGAGGATGGCGGCATCCTTGATGGGGATGCGGCTCTGATAGTAGTAGCGGTTCAGCGCCCACGCCTGAAGCTGCCCGCGTGTGAGCTTGCCTTCGTGCATCAGCAGATGAAACGGATGCTTGTGGTGGTAGCGCTCTTCACCGATTGTGTGGAAGCCGGCAATGAATTCGGCTTCCGAAAGCAGCGGTCCGTCCTTGTCCAGTGCGACGCTCACAGTTCGAACTCCATCCCATCGTAGGCGATTTCGAAGCCGGCTTCCAGCACCTGGCGATGTTCGGGGCTGTCTTCATCAAGAATTGGATTGGTGTTGTTCATGTGGATGAGGACTTTGCGGCCTTTTGCATTCTTTGGAAACTGCTCCAGCAGGCCTTCCGGGCCTGATAATGGCAAATGGCCGATCTCGCGAGCCGTTTTGCTGGTGCGGCCAGTTTGGATCAATTCGTCGTCGCTCCAGAATGTCCCGTCAATGAGTACAAGATCGCTGGAGGAGGCGGCCATGGTCCACTCCAGATTGCGGCCCGAGACGGAAAGCGCCACGAAAGCGCTTTTTCCTAGCCGTTCGAAAACCAAGCCGATACTCGCCTCGTCTGCTGAAAGCGTTCGCCCGAGATCCTCGCCCACGTAATCCGGGTAGGAGCCGCCGAGGGGAATCGTGGCGCAAATGAAGGCTGGCGCTTCGGCAGGGGTTTCAGAAAGGTGGCAGCCGAGACGCCCTTTGCTCGAGAGGAGTTGCCATTGGACCGGCGGATCAGCGCGCTCAAGAACGCCAAAGATTCTGTTTTCTTTTTTAAGAATGCGCTGCACCGCAGACGTGGAAAAGACAAAGAAGGACTGAAACTCTCGGAGATGAAGAAGCCCCATGACAGAGTCGACGTCCGCGGAAGGCAAAAACACGCCGGCGATCGGGGAATGAGTTGGAGCGGCATCACGCGGATGCAGTTCCGGTGCGGAGAGAATCTGAGTTCTTAGATCAGGGCTGGCGGACACGAGGAACCAAATCTGAGAATCGGGGTCGGGAGAAAAAGCGATCTGAGCCTGCGTGCGCGGACGGCCTTTGAGCGCACCTGTCCGCAGCCGACTACAGTTGGAACAAGCGCAATTCCATTGGGGAAATCCGCCCCCGGCTGCCGAGCCGAGGACTTTAACGCGCATTTAAACTCGGATTAGAGCTCGGCGTTGGCGTACGAGCTGATTTCGCAGTTGAGGTCAATCTCTTCGTGCTGAGGGGTAACCCATTCCATGGCCAAGGCTCCTTTGGAAT